>ERZ772971.494-NODE-494-length-24609-cov-5.037916_pt1 | contig 24609 bp, 18 predicted proteins | sample MGYA00511943_ERZ772971 | MGnify/ENA primary metagenome ERZ772971 (study PRJEB29015, sample SAMEA2737929) | human oral metagenome | biome: human oral; feature: human-associated habitat; material: dental | place: China | collected 2144 ... | reverse complement strand
CGCATTGACTGGCGGGACGCATGTGTCGGCTCATCCCCGCTCACGCGGGGAAAACTACGCCCGCATTGACTGGCGGGACGCATGTGTCGGCTCATCCCCGCTCACGCGGGGAAAACTACGCCCGCATTGACTGGCGGGACGCATGTGTCGGCTCATCCCCGCTCACGCGGGGAAAACCGCCCGTACGTGCGCAACCGTGTGGGAAACGAGGGCTCATCCCCGCTCACGCGGGGAAAACCGCTGGGCGAGGTCTTGAACTGCGCTCATTCTGGGCTCATCCCCGCTCACGCGGGGAAAACACCGCGCGGGCACTCGGGATTGGCCGACAAACGGGCTCATCCCCGCTCACGCGGGGAAAACAGGCGTTCGACGACCTCGACGCGAAGGGCGTCCGGCTCATCCCCGCTCACGCGGGGAAAACTCTAAGCTCCAGGCAGCGCTCAACGAAGGGCGGGGCTCATCCCCGCTCACGCGGGGAAAACCGGTGATCTGCGCGGCGAGCTGCTCGAGGGTTGGGCTCATCCCCGCTCACGCGGGGAAAACGTGGGGGAGACGATCCAGTCGTTCAGTGTCTTGGGCTCATCCCCGCTCACGCGGGGAAAACCTGATACGCTCCCGCACACGGACGGCGGCCAGCGGCTCATCCCCGCTCACGCGGGGAAAACGCGCCGATAGCGACGACAATCAACCCGATGGGGGGCTCATCCCCGCTCACGCGGGGAAAACAGCTGGGCGAGCGCAGCGACATCTCGTACAAGGGGCTCATCCCCGCTCACGCGGGGAAAACGGCCTGCTCCTACGCGGCGTGGACAAGGCGACGGGCTCATCCCCGCTCACGCGGGGAAAACACACGGTAAGTGCGACCGTTCTCCAGGTAGGTGGGCTCATCCCCGCTCACGCGGGGAAAACGCCTACGCGCACGGCCTGAACAAGAACGGCACCGGCTCATCCCCGCTCACGCGGGGAAAACGGAATCCCAGCAGCACCGCCGCCGGCACGGACGGGCTCATCCCCGCTCACGCGGGGAAAACGCGATTGATCGTAAGCGCGCGATCGCGGTGCGGGGCTCATCCCCGCTCACGCGGGGAAAACCGCCGGGGCACTATCCGGCGGGGGCGTGTGCAGGGCTCATCCCCGCTCACGCGGGGAAAACGGCCTCGTCAAATTGAATTGCAGTGGCCAACAGGGCTCATCCCCGCTCACGCGGGGAAAACGGCCTCGTCAAATTGAATTGCAGTGGCCAACAGGGCTCATCCCCGCTCACGCGGGGAAAACTATGGCGGAGTGGGGGTACCCCCAGTCGCTGGAGGCTCATCCCCGCTCACGCGGGGAAAACGTGAGCATGGCTCCCCTGGGGACGCAGGGGTGGGGCTCATCCCCGCTCACGCGGGGAAAACCTGAGGGATCATATCGACCTCGGGCAGGTCGCCGGCTCATCCCCGCTCACGCGGGGAAAACGAGAAGGAGGAGGAGCAGTGAGCTCGTTGAACGGGCTCATCCCCGCTCACGCGGGGAAAACGGATATCTGCCCCTATCTGGACATCAGGAACACGGCTCATCCCCGCTCACGCGGGGAAAACCTCGACGACGTTCTCAATTACAAGATAGGACCCGGCTCATCCCCGCTCACGCGGGGAAAACCGGCGCGCGGCGGTGCTGCCCAGGAATCGCGGGGGCTCATCCCCGCTCACGCGGGGAAAACCACGCGCGCGTGCGACGACTGCGTTGAGTGCGCGGCTCATCCCCGCTCACGCGGGGAAAACACCAGCTCGCCGAAGCAATCAACGCCCTGCCCCGGCTCATCCCCGCTCACGCGGGGAAAACCCGGCAGCCCTGAGAGCAGGTCCAGCTGATTCGGGCTCATCCCCGCTCACGCGGGGAAAACGAAGTCCTGCGGGATCTCCTTGAGGGCACCTCCGGCTCATCCCCGCTCACGCGGGGAAAACATCTCGGCGAGTTCGGCGGCAGTTTCGATGGTGGGCTCATCCCCGCTCACGCGGGGAAAACACGCTCATCCGCGCCGACGACAAAACGTTCAAAGGCTCATCCCCGCTCACGCGGGGAAAACCGATCAGGGCATCCCCGTCCAGATCGTCACACCGGCTCATCCCCGCTCACGCGGGGAAAACCTGATTCTGCTCGCCGCGCTTTCGCGCAGGAGCGGCTCATCCCCGCTCACGCGGGGAAAACTCGAACGTCTCAGGGGTGACGGCCTCGGCGGGGGGCTCATCCCCGCTCACGCGGGGAAAACCTCAGGCTGACCTCGTCGTGACATACCCGAACGGGCTCATCCCCGCTCACGCGGGGAAAACCACGATGACCCGCGCGCGCACTTTCGGGCGCGATGGCTCATCCCCGCTCACGCGGGGAAAACGGCTCAGCGGATCCGGGAAGCTGATGATCTGGCGGCTCATCCCCGCTCACGCGGGGAAAACGCCGGCATCACTCGCGCGCGCTGCTACAAGATCGGCTCATCCCCGCTCACGCGGGGAAAACTTGAGGTTCGGGGGGCTTTTCCCTCCCGATGACGGCTCATCCCCGCTCACGCGGGGAAAACGTGGGTGTCCGGGTCTTATCCGGCAACCTGGCGGGCTCATCCCCGCTCACGCGGGGAAAACTCGTCCCTGTACTTGACCAGGACGCCGTTGCCGGGCTCATCCCCGCTCACGCGGGGAAAACGTGACAGGCTCGCCGCTGGTTTTCAGCTTATAGGGCTCATCCCCGCTCACGCGGGGAAAACGACCTAGCGCCTCGGAGATGCATTGCAGGTCGGGGCTCATCCCCGCTCACGCGGGGAAAACCGGCCCGGTAGTGCCGGTCATAGCCGCGCGCGGGGCTCATCCCCGCTCACGCGGGGAAAACTTGGCAACAATCTCGCGTCAGCGTTACCGAGCGGGCTCATCCCCGCTCACGCGGGGAAAACAAGGACGCTCTTGCATCAGTCAAGGGCACCGCGGGCTCATCCCCGCTCACGCGGGGAAAACAAACTGCAGGAAGCCCTCAAGGCTAACGCCGCGGGCTCATCCCCGCTCACGCGGGGAAAACCCCTCCTTCACCGCACCACCCAGGCCCGAGAACGGCTCATCCCCGCTCACGCGGGGAAAACGCCAAGCCGCTCAGGTCATACAGCGCAGGCGCAGGCTCATCCCCGCTCACGCGGGGAAAACGTCCTCCCAGGTCTCCCAGGGGCGGTGTGTGCGGGCTCATCCCCGCTCACGCGGGGAAAACTAGGAATCGAACCTAACCTAACCATCGCGCGGGGGCTCATCCCCGCTCACGCGGGGAAAACTCACGCCCGGAGATGCCTCCCTCGAAGCAATCGGGCTCATCCCCGCTCACGCGGGGAAAACCTATCGAGCGATTCCAGGACATTTTTCAGGACGGGCTCATCCCCGCTCACGCGGGGAAAACCATTCTCCGTTGTCATCCCGGCCCGCATTGTGGGGCTCATCCCCGCTCACGCGGGGAAAACGTCGCCGCCGCCGAGCGACCGGGGGACAACGTGGGCTCATCCCCGCTCACGCGGGGAAAACCTCTCGGCGCTCATCGACGGATCGGGACAAAAGGGCTCATCCCCGCTCACGCGGGGAAAACCCGCCGCGCGGGTCTCCCGACCGGCTACGCGAGGGCTCATCCCCGCTCACGCGGGGAAAACCACGCGAGCGCAGCGGCCTGCGTTGCCTGCCGGGGCTCATCCCCGCTCACGCGGGGAAAACTCTATGTGGATTGGCAGACCCTCGCGGGTGCGTGGCTCATCCCCGCTCACGCGGGGAAAACCATCGATCCCCGAACGCCTCGCCCCGCCGTGTGGGCTCATCCCCGCTCACGCGGGGAAAACCCTTCGAAAAGTCCTACAGCGTCAGCATTTGGGGGCTCATCCCCGCTCACGCGGGGAAAACAGACAAGCCCCTGACCGGCGTCAACAACGCTCGGGCTCATCCCCGCTCACGCGGGGAAAACCGCTCCCCTGTGGGAGATCGGGCCGTTCGATCTGGCTCATCCCCGCTCACGCGGGGAAAACTTCGGCGTCGCCATGGACGTGAACTCAATCGGGGGCTCATCCCCGCTCACGCGGGGAAAACGGGGGTCGCGACGATGGTGGGCATGTCGCGGCCGGCTCATCCCCGCTCACGCGGGGAAAACCTCACCGTCTCCAAGGCCGCGAATGCCCTGACCGGCTCATCCCCGCTCACGCGGGGAAAACTAGAGCCCGGCTTCGCCGCTGGAGTAGTAGCGGGGCTCATCCCCGCTCACGCGGGGAAAACCGTCCTCGGCGCGATCACCGGGACGATTAACGGGGCTCATCCCCGCTCACGCGGGGAAAACCGGTGAGGGCGTCGATATGCTTAGCAAGACTTGGGCTCATCCCCGCTCACGCGGGGAAAACATCGAATGCCGCCCCGAATGCTCCGACGGCGACGGCTCATCCCCGCTCACGCGGGGAAAACAACGATCTGGGCTGTCTACTCCGTGTGCGCATGGGCTCATCCCCGCTCACGCGGGGAAAACTGGGCTCATGGTCGGTCGCACGCAACGGATGGGGGCTCATCCCCGCTCACGCGGGGAAAACAAGGATGCCCTCGCGGCGGTCAAGGGCACGGCGGGCTCATCCCCGCTCACGCGGGGAAAACCCCTCGAACGTTTCACTACGTGGGCGCGAGACGGGCTCATCCCCGCTCACGCGGGGAAAACCGGTGCGTCGCTCATGATTAGAATCGCCCTTCGGGCTCATCCCCGCTCACGCGGGGAAAACCTGCCATTTCCGTCGCCAAGCCATGCACGTGCGGGCTCATCCCCGCTCACGCGGGGAAAACAGAACACGTGCCTGGGTGTTGGGCCCGCACACGGGCTCATCCCCGCTCACGCGGGGAAAACCAGGACCATATCCTGGTGCGCCGGGGCGCCTTGGGCTCATCCCCGCTCACGCGGGGAAAACCCAACCGTCCCGGTGAGGGCGGGGCCTGTCGCGGGCTCATCCCCGCTCACGCGGGGAAAACCCGTGATTAGGGCTGACCTGTTCGCGGATGCGCGGCTCATCCCCGCTCACGCGGGGAAAACTCGGTGACGGCACTATTCACGGTCATGGCTGTGGGCTCATCCCCGCTCACGCGGGGAAAACTGCGAGAGATCGAGGACGCCCTGACCGCAATTGGGCTCATCCCCGCTCACGCGGGGAAAACGGCTACACGCCGGGCCGGGACATCTACCACTTCGGCTCATCCCCGCTCACGCGGGGAAAACTCTCCGCCGCGTGGTCGTCCTTGACGTCGCTCGGGCTCATCCCCGCTCACGCGGGGAAAACCCCCGCTACCGGACAACCCTCGCCCGTGCGACGGGCTCATCCCCGCTCACGCGGGGAAAACTGAGCCGGGACCTCGGTCATGGGTAGCACATCGGGCTCATCCCCGCTCACGCGGGGAAAACCGATGCGAGAGCCGGGCTTGTGCGGGGTGATCGGGCTCATCCCCGCTCACGCGGGGAAAACCTTTGTTTCGTGGGGTTTGCAGTAGGTCTGAGGGGCTCATCCCCGCTCACGCGGGGAAAACGACATGGTGACGGCCTTCCTGTCGCGGCGTCCGGGCTCATCCCCGCTCACGCGGGGAAAACCTCCCCCAGTATCTCCGCCATGGTGACGTAGGGGGCTCATCCCCGCTCACGCGGGGAAAACGTCGACGGCAAGCTGATCCGCCAGATGAGCAAGGGCTCATCCCCGCTCACGCGGGGAAAACTTATCGTCGACCCAGCGACCGCCTCCGTACATGGGCTCATCCCCGCTCACGCGGGGAAAACACTTCCTGACCTGCGCTTTTATCATGCAGATCGGTCAGATCTTGGAAAGCCTTGAGCTTTGCGCCTCTTCTGAAAGTTACTCATTGATGGACGCTTACGCAACTGACGCGCCGCAGGATCGGGTTCGGAGTATTGGCCTCGGCCTTCGGAGTAGTAGGGGCGCATCATGAGCGTCAGCCCATCGAAATCGACGGGCTTCCAGGGATCACCCCACGTCAGAAACTCGAGGCCCTGTTCGTTGCGTGCCCGGTAGACCATGACGGCACGCCCTGTCTTCATGTTTTCGGTGACGATATCCCACAGGCGCTCACGGACCCGTGCGGACAACGTCCCTACGAATACCCCCGGGGAAATTTCCATCAACCATCGAGTCACGTGCCCGCGCAAACCTTCCGGGACAGCAGACAGCACGAGGACGATCACCAGGATCCACTCTCCTCATACGCCACGCCCGCGGCAACTGTGCCCTCGCGGTCATCCCACAGTCGCAAGTCGTCGACGATCAGGTCCTCGTCCTCAACGTCCAAGGCTCCCGACACCGACAGCAGCCCCTTGATGTCCGCGACACACCGCTCGAGCAGATGAAACTCTCGCACGGCATCGCGGACGGCCTTACGAGCGGCACTGCCCACGGCCTCGTCAGTCGGAGAAGCCGCGACATCAAAAGCGATCGGAATCGTGAGGTCGGCCTTGTACAGGTCCGCAATGTCGTACACAAATGACCGATAGTTCCCGTTGTGCACAAACCCCAGCCCGGGACTGCATCCCAGCGCGACGATGACCGCGTGGACAATCCCGTAGATCGCCGAATTCGCAGCCGAGAGAGCCTGATTCACAACCGAACCATCCTCATAGTTCTCGGGATCGTACTCGCGTCGATCCCAGGGGACCCCCGTACGCTGCGAGTGCTCACGATACAAGCGACGCACCCGAGCGCCCTCGCGTCCCCTCAGCTGCTGAAGACTCAGCTTCGACACGTCCTCACCCGCAAAGCGCATCAAGTACATGTTGCGCGCAACAGTCAGACGCATCGACGGATCACTCACCGCGCGCGCCTGTGCCTCCAACAACCTCGAGGAACGCGAGGGCGGTGAGCCGTGCGCGTAGTATCGCACCCCGTTCTCACCAACCCACACGATGGTCGATCCACTCTCGGAGAGGACAGACACCGCCGAGTGAGTGATCCGAACCCCGGGTCCCAGCAGCAGCACCGACAGCGCCGCCGCTGGGACGTGGGCGATTCCATGGCCATCAGCCACAGTGATCGCGTTCGAGTCACGATTGATCGTGCACCGCTCGACGTAGAGGAACGTCAACCGGTCCCGAACTCGCACCAGGTCTTTCGGATCTGGGGGCTTCGCCCCGGGGATCGGTCTCATGGCCGAGCCAAGGTCATCAAACCGCAGCCGTAGGCCTTCCCGCGGCCGATTCCGTGAGTGAGGGCTCGGCGTAGAGCCTCAGTGTCCGTCACCTCAAGGACACCCTCGAAGGTAGAGACCCCGAGGGTCACGCGACGCTCCCCACGCTTAAACTCAGCGATACTGCGTTCAACACCGTTGACCAGCAGATTCGCACCGTCGACACGTTGCCCGTCGCTGTCCTCGAGAACCGGCAGGTCACCACCAAGCTCAGCGGAGGTGAGCACCCTGAACCCGCATTTCTCAGCGCGTTCGAGGACCCACCGCGTCTGCTGATCCTGCGTGACGTGAGCGAGAACCTTCTTGCGTCCCCGCGCATTGACCTGGCTGCCCTCCCGGAACGTCGGATTGACGCACAGGCGGAAACCCCACCGCTGCCCAGCCGACAGCCCCTCAAGGAAGGTGCTCATGTCGCGGATGACCACCCCTCCCTCGGTCGCGTAGCCAGCCTCCTCAACGATATGCGAGGGATCCGGAGCAACCGGGCTCGAGATGTAGAGCGTGCACGAGGGGCTCCCCTGACGAGGAGCAGCTCCTCGAACGGCCGGCGGACGATCCAAGCGCCAGAGAACCCGCGGAGCGCCGGAAACATCCAGCACGCCCGGAGGGAAGCAATTCAGCACAGCCGCGTGCAGCATCTGTCGACTGCGCATGAGCTGCTTCGCCCCACGACGGTGCGGGTTGAGGTAGATGCGTGTCAGATACATCAGAGCACCTCCATCGGATCATGCACGAGGCCGGGGTGGACCTGTGGCTTCGTCTCCACGTACTGCGGATTCTCCAGGTCGATATATGTCTCCTCGACGGTACGCAGGGTGTACTTGCGATTCTCCGAGTCGAAACTGATCGGCATATCCTGAAGCGTCTGCTGGGAGGTTTTCTCCACTTCAGGCGGAATAATCCCCAGATCCGCGACGACTCGCGTCCGAACGACATGATCGTGACGCTGCTTCTTCTGGTAGTAGGCCGAGGCCATCCACGGAGTTTCGCGCACAGCGTCCCACGCGCTGCCCTCGCGAACAGCGAGGCGCAGCGGCAGGGTCGGAGGGCACGAGCGGCGGCCGAGGTAGAGCGGAAACACCGGGTGAACAATTGCCTGCGCGAGTGCATCAATCATGTCGTCGGGTCCCTCGATGAACGCTCCGAACGCAGCATCCGCCCGGTAGAAACGGTGCGATAGAGGCATCGACGTATCACCCCTATGCGCCGTGTGGAAGTCGTGGAGCAACTGCCCCGGTTGATCAACTCGGACGGCGACGCTCAGCTCAGCCAGGTCCTCGATGGGATCACTGCGCCTGCGCCCCTGTGCCGCACCGAGCAGACCGACCAGCGCACTTTTCGTGGGAAAAGCCTCCGTCGACCTGCGCGTGAATCGGCTGTCCACGCCCCACGATTGCATGGGACCCGCCAGCCGCAAGACGAGCACCGCACTCATCGCGTGCCTCGCACCGCTTCCGCTGCGGTTTCACCGAGGGATGCCAGGCGCACCTGCTTACCGAGCTCCGAGAAGCTCTCGCCACGAGGCGTGGTCCACGACACGAGAGACTCGACCGCCTCCAGACCAGTCAGCTCGCGGAGTCGTGCCTCGAACTCCACGAAGCGTTTAATGGCGGGTTCTGCGAAGCCGCGCTGCCCCGCGACGATCGGCTCCTCGAAAGCGCCACTCATATTGATCGGCTGGTCATCACGAACCTGAACCAGAACGGCATCCGGCAGCGTGCGGTTCGCGAAAGTCGTCACCTTTCCAGTCGGCATCGAGCGCACGAAGCTATCCACGAAGAGTTCGACGGCGCGATCCGCAACCGCATCGTCGCCCAGGTTTTCACGCAGCAGGTCGACATTGATCGTCGCGTAGCGGTACACCGTCGCGGATGCGAACTCGATCGTGCCGATCATTCCCGCACCCTCGTCGGCCTCGTCGTTGCGCTTCTTCTCGTCGTCGACGGCCGTGTAGTAGTCGTACTCGTGCTCGACCGCGCCGACTCCAATCGCGTGGGCGACCTGGCATGCGGCATCGACGTTCAGCGCATTCGGTTCGGCGACCATGCGACCGAACAGAGCGATATCGATCGAGTGATCCGTATCCACAAGGCTGCGCGGCTTCAATTCCTTGAATGCTGCCGCGGGATCGTCCTCGTGAGCGACCGAAATCAGTGCGTCCGTAACATGCTCGATCTGCTTGGCCGACAGGAACACGAGGAATCCGGCTTCCTCTGGCTCCTTGTCGTTCTTATTCTTGTTCGGCTTAACAAGCTTGAAACCGATGGCCTTCAGGCCCATCTCGGCGAGCTTGATCGATTCGGCCTCCAGGTCGGGACGCTTCTCGGTGATCGTGCGTGCGACCAGCTCAACGATCTTCTTCGTACGTACACCGTAATTTCCGTCGGCAATCTTGCCCTCGAAGTCCTGACGCGTCGCACGCTTGATGGACTGCGACGAAATGCGCATGCGCTGGACTCCACCGAAAGTCGCACTCTTGGGTGCGCCGGTGTCGTCCCTGTTCGGGTTCGAGGGAGGGAGGGTCTGCACGACGTGGATATCAACGAAGACGGACATTGTCTTTCCTTTCACAAATGAAGCGATTGATTGGAATGCCCCGACATCACTCGTCGGAGGCGGGATCGGTGTGGATGGTTTCAACGGAACGAGCGAACTGCCGCCCCCAGTTGCGCATGACGGACGTGCGATGACGCGGGTCCTGCCACGTGAAGAGGTCGGCTGCCAGCTGCGCGTAATCGCAGGGAATTTCGGCGGCTTCGAGCTGAGAGATGAGCGAACGCAGATGCACGAGAAGTCCCTCAAACGTCGGCGCTTGAACGGCCGCTGAAAAACGCCGATAGATCGGAGTCTCCTCGGCACACTTGTCACCGCTCTGTCCCTGGGCAACGACTCGGATCGCGGACGCGAAGCTGCGCGGGCGCTCCGACGTGTCGTGCATGGGGCGCGTGTTTGATCCCTGGTGGAGAGCCCAGAGAGTGAGAGCCCCATGGACGGCCTTCTCGCCTCGGGTCGGCTCATCACCCAGGTAGCCCGGGCGATCATCGAGCGTCAGGTCCCACAGCTCGGGCACCGCCCCCGCCTCCCGCGAAAGCGCTCCGCGCAGCTGCGCGCGAAGGGCCCGAGCCGACGGAGTCTCCTTCCAGAGCCGATTCGCGATCAAGCCGCCGACGCGTCCGTACACTGCGCGCCGTGTCGACAAACCTTTCGCAGCGCCATCCGGAGGGGTCTCCGGAGCAGCATCATTGCTGGTCATTTCGTTCCTTCCTGATTGGTGTTGTGCACCGGGAGACGCTTGCTGAGCGCCGACCGGAAGTAGTTTTCGGCGATACCGACGTTCATGTATCCCCTGCTTGTATTCCGGCCGATGATTGCCGACGACGAGGCGCCCCTGACGAGTTCGGTCTGGATGTCCGTCGCGTGCTGACGCAACGTACGCTCCCACCGCCGCCCGGCATCCCGCGCGCTTTCGCGCCCATCGACCTGGGTCAGCCAAGCCCTGAAATCGCTGTCGACTGCGGAGAAGAAGAGCTCCTTAGCGCGGTCTCGAGCACCATCACCGGCACCGTCTCCGCTCTCGCCGGCGCCACGCGCGAGGTTCGCCGCAAGAGTTCCCACATCCCTGGCGACCTCTTCTGTCAGGCGAACCTGTCGGTCGATCTCGGCAGACAGATCCTCGCGTTCGACTCGCATGACGGCAACCGACAACGTCAGCTCGTCCGAGTAGATATCCTCGAACGTTGATTCCTGCGGACCGTAGGTGACGCCAACAGCCTGAATCCGCATCACCTTGGGATAGGTGGTCTGGATCGAGGCATTGTCGAGCTGGTAGTGGAAGGACAGCGTCGCGGAGGGGAGGAACTCCTGCTTGGGCTGTTTGTCCACACCTTGCACGGTTGTCACGGTGGGCAGGGTGCCGGGAAGGTTACGCCAGAGCGCGCGGCCCGCCTCGAATTTACGAGGCATGTAGACGTCGGTCTTAAACTTCTTGGATTGCGGGGTTGAGTACCTCCACAGGCTCTGAGGCTCATAGAGACGCATTTCCTGCGGGGCGAGTTTGTCGCCCTGCGCCAAGACAACGCCCGTCACGCCGGACGAGTCGCCAACCAGCCTGACGCGACGGGAGTGCCAGGTGAGAAGTCGAGGGATGCTCAGCTCCCTGGGAGTACCTGCGGGGTCGAGGAGGGAGTAGTCGCCACGAACCGAGCTTTCCGGTTCGGAAGCCTCCCAGCTGCACACTCCCCATTCGGTCGAACTATCAACGCCGCGCAACGCGGCCGTGGACGCGGGGATCAGGTTCAGGACGAGCGTCTCGTCAAGGTCCTGGCCCTTGAGCCAGACGAGTCCGAGGTGTCCGCACCAAGCCGGGCCAATGGGATAGCCTTTTCCGCCCTTGACCTGGGAATCACCGACTGCTCCTGAACGGATGCCCGAGGGGTCGTACGCCTGCGCGTGCACCAACCAGCGTGCAGCCTCCGAGGCTGGAATGCAGGCCAGTGCGCGGCCGTGACGGGTCGTGAAAAACTGCTCGCCGTTAGGAACATCAGCAATCAGTTTCTCCAGTCCAGACACAGCATCCTTCGCGGTACGCAAATCCGCCACCTGCATGAACGGGAAGTGACCCCCGAACAGATAGAAACGATCCCTCCACCGTTCGAGGTACTCGATCATCTGCTCCGTTGGAGCTCCGTCCTCCCACTGCCTGACCCAGTCGCGCGTATCGTGCGGTGTGGCCACTCGATACGCGATTGCCAGGATCAATCGCTGAATTGCGATGCTCTGCGTGGGTAGCTCGCACGCTAGGTCCGCGATGTCGGTCGTGCGCCGGAGTAGCTCCAGCAGGCCGACATCAGCGATGGTCCCATCGACGAGCCGTACGGGTATCCACGGCTCGTCGAGTAGGTTGTACTCAGGGTTCTTCATTGACCCTGCACCTCCATTCCTCTTTCTGTGGAGTATGTGAATGTGTGTCCGCACAGGTCGCGCGTGAGGCGCTCCCCGTCGGGAGTTTTGTACATCGCGAGGATCAGTTCTCCCGCCAGGAACGGGTGCTCGCGACACACCCATTCCGTCGTGATGGGATCATCCCAGATGGCACCTGCAACTGCGTCCACCGCCTCGTCGATGCTCTGCCCGCGAGCGCGCAACGCCCACGGCGGCAGGGAGACGCTCCACGAGCAGATGTCGCCGATACGCCCTCGAGCGTTGTATTCACCGACTGCGAGAGGCGTGTCGTCTTCTGGCGCCCCGCTGATAGGCGGAGCCACTGGTACGTTGCCCAGCTCGGGGTCGAGGGCGACGATGAGGACGGGGATCTGATCTTCTCCATCGCGCACGGCAGCGCGGGCCACTGCGACTCCCGGCCCCTTTGATTCGTCACCGGTCGCGGCATTGCCGAGGAATTTCTCTTCGAGTTCGAGGGCCTGCCACGAGGGCGTATTTTCTTCGCCGAGGCACCAGGTTGTCGCTTTCGCTTGTGCTTGGGCGCGTGCTTTGTCTCGCTTTTCCAATGCAGCATGAAAGGCCTCGTGCCACTGCGCGGGACCGACCGGCACATCATCGGCATACGCCAGAGTCGTCAATTCCGCGTAGTCCAGCGGTTCACGGACGAGTATTTCGCTGCGATCAGCGACAATCCCCAGGGTCCGCAGGACGGAGTAGCGCGCGTACACGTAGTCGGTTCCGCGTGAGTACGCCCAGGGAACGGTATTCGTATCCTCGACGATCACGAGACACCTAGCGTCGCGCAGGCCGCGTGGGCGTTCGGCTCTGTCGTGGCGATGGAGTCGCCCGATACGCTGCAGCACAAGGTCCATGGGCGCGGGGTCTGTGAGCATGAGGTCGAAGTCAACGTCGAGGCTTTGCTCAATCACCTGGGTTGCGACGACGACGTGTCTGAAGGGACGCTGCTGACTATCTTTCCCGAAAAGTTCGAGCATCCGGCGGTCACGAGCCGCCCGTTCGGCGGCTAGGAAACGCGAGTGCAGCAGTGTCGACTGCTCATGGCCAAAAACGGATCTCACGGCCTCGTATGTTTCCTGAGCCTCGCGGACCGTATTGCGGATGACGACTGCGCATCCACCGTCGGCGAGCTCGCGGTCCAGAAGCTCCGCGAGCTCCTGCGGCGAGCCGATCGAGGTCGGGATGATCCGTTTGGGGACCTCAGCCTCGCCGGCGATTTCATGAACGCGCACACCTGTGGAGGACACCGTCGAAACTGCCGGATAGCCGATCATTCCATCGACCGACTCAGCACTCACGCCCGACGAACCACGGCCTCGACGATAAGCGTTCAGGAGAGCGAGACGTCTCGCGGGCGGCAGGGTCGCCGACAGCAGCACAACGGGGATCCCGTACATACCAAGCCACGTGAGCGCGGCCTCCAGGTACGTCTCCATGTATTCGTCGGCGGCGTGCACTTCGTCGATGACGACGACCTTGCCCATGAGCCCGAGGTGACGCACCAGCACGTGGCGCGACTTCAGGGCTGCGAGCAGCACCTGGTCGATTGTGCCGACCACAACCGGCGACAGGGTCGATCGCCAGCGCTGGCCCATCCACCGGCTCGCGTGAAGGCCGAGATCCTCCTCGTCGTCATGCACTTCGAGGGGGCTCTTGCCACGCTCGAAGAGCTTCGCGAAGGACTCGTTGAGGCTGTTTTTCCCGTGCGCGAGCTGGATGCCGAGCTTCTGTGGTTCATCGCCCAGAATGCTTGTGAGCCACGCGGTGACGCGCTCGAACATCGCGTTGGTCGTGGCTTGAGTGGGCAGCGCGACAAATACTCCCTGTAGCCCCCGAGCGCGCATCAGCACCTCTGCGGCCGCGAAGGCCAGCTCGGTCTTCCCGGACCCCGGCGGCGCCTCGACGATCATGAGGTCCGGATCTTCGCGCGTCGCAATCTCGACGGCGGCACGCTGGGCCTCGGTCGGACGGTACGAGGCCGGCCACCCATAACGGTGACGGTAGAAGTCTGCGGCCTCACCGGTGTGAGTTGCCGGAATGCGTAGAGGGGATGGGAAGGCCGCTCGCTTCCAAGCACGCCCAACGCGATCGCGCTGCTGGTCCGCGGTGAGCTCGGGGTACCCCTCAATCGATAGCTTTCCAACCTCATCGACCGGTCGGGGCCGAAGCGGGAAGTAATCCTCGTTGGAAGCGAGCCAGTCTGCGATCACGAGGGCCGAGGCGTAGGCGGAGGCCACCGCAATGGGCAGCTCGAGCAGGGCGGTGCCAGGCGCAATGAGCGGGAAACCGCTACGCGCCGCCATCCATCGCAGAATTTCCGAGCGCGCCTGACCCCAACGGGGATCATCCTCGCGCGACCCTTCTTGTGTCCTATACTGCTGTCGTGCGACATACACGGCACCCGCGTCCGGGTATCGACCATGGTGGACACCGACGAGAATGGCCCACTGGAGAGCACGGGATCCATCACCGCCACCCGCAGCTATTTCCTCCTGTAGCGCGAACTGACTGACGAGGCCATGGGGAAGGAACGCACGTTCAGCGTAATCGGCTTTGCGCATGACGACCAGCCCCTCGCTGCGGATCAGCTGAGCCAGATCTTGACGCTGACACGCGAACTGAGGACTCACTTTACCCGCGTCGTGCACCCCTGCGAGGAACACAAACGAGGCCCGCGCCTTGGCGCGATCTCCTCCCCAAACCGAGGCCATGAGCCTGCGATGATGCTCGCTCAGGTAGTCGTCGAAGAGGAGCCCCGCAACGTCAGCAGCATCCATCAGGTGCTGGACGACGGAGAGCCAGCAGCCGGAGTCTCCGCTCTTCGCCCAGAAGCTCCTGGCCAATGCGGAGAGATCAGCAGCGCCGAGGCCGGGCTGGGCGGCAGGGAAAACCGGGGGTTCCGCAGTTGCTGGCATCCTCAGCGAAACTCTCTGCTTGTCTTTTCGGGCCATTTCCTCTTCCTTGAGTCGAAACCATCCTCTGAGCACGGCATGCGCGCTAGCATGAGCTCATGCGGTTACTCTGAAAATGTTGAGCCCGACAGCACCGACGGAGCTGTCATCACCCCCTCGGAGGTGATGCAGTAACCATAACAGAAGAATTTTTCTTATGCAATACACGTTCCCAATATTGCAGGATAGATTTCATTCACTCGCCCTCCGAGAGAAAAATCCCCGCTTTCGCGGGGAATACGTCCTCCTGATGCACTACACGGGATCATCCCCTGCCGGGGAACACCGCGACCGTGGTCGCGTCGAGCGCTCGCAGGACCTCACAAACGTATCACCCCACCCACTTCCGCGTGCCATGGCGACACAAGTGGCACGATCCTGAAACAATGGGGGCATGTCGAATGACCCGCGTGAAAACCTGCACGGTTCGGATGGCCAGGAGCTGGCCGGCGTGACGGCCGCCGCCGAGCAAGCTGGCGAGCAAGCCGCCATGCACATGACTACCTCGCAGACGCCCGCCCAGTCGATGGCGGACGCGCTCGCCGAGATGTCCACCCCGTCGTTCGAGGAGACACTCAGCGCCCTCGACGAGGTCGGCGCACCCTCCGAGCAGGAAGCAGCGGCCACCCTCGCCGAGGACGGCGCACTGGACCCGCAGGAAACCCTCGTGTCCGACGCCCCCACCCTCCCGACCGGCACGGCCGAGGCAACCCCCGCCTCGTTCACCACCAACGCACCCCAGCAGGCCGCACCCCAGCAGGCCGCCCAGGAGCTCACGCCCACCAACAGCACCAACAGCGCCAACAGCGCGGCAACGAACACCAACACCACCCACAACGACACCGGCAACGAGGTCGCCCTCGCCGCGCCCGTGCACCTGCCGCCCGCCGAGCCTCGCCCCTGGTACCGCTCGCGCCGTTCCTTCTGCGCGAAGGGCCGCGGCGGCCGCGTCCAGGTCGCCGGCCTGGGCCTGACCTACACGGACCATGTGACCGGCGCGGTCCTCCTCGCGGGCATCGACCTGGGCTTCCGCGCGCGCTCGCTGAGCGCGATCCTGGACCCGACGGGCCGCCGAGCCCGCGCCCTCTTCCTGATCCTCGCAGGCCTCGAGGAGCCGCAGGCCGGCCGCATCGTGGCCGCGCCTTCGCGCTCGCTGGCGGCACGCCTCGCGGGCCGCATCGGATCGGTCGCGCTGATCCGCGCGGACTCCCCGCTCGACGAATCCCTGACGATCCGCCAGAACATCCTGGCCCCCCTGTCCGCGACGGGTTCCGTCGCCGACTGGGATAACCTCGTGGGTGCCCTGCAGATCACGGGCCTGGCCCAGCGCGTCGAACTCCACCCCTCCGAGCTTTCCGAGTGGGAGCGCTTCAAGGCCCTCATCGCCCGCGCGATCGTCTCCGGCGCGGAGGTCTTCCTCGTCGAAGACCCGATCACCTTGCCCCCCGCCGCCCGCACGGAACTCGGCCCCCTCCTGCGCGCCCTTGCGGACGCAGGCTGCGCGGTCGTCCTCGCAACCCCGAACCCCGAGGTCGCCGCCTCCTCCGACCGCGCGATCCTGCTGACGAACGGCCGCGTTGCCCTCGACGCGCCCGGCCCCTCCGTCGCGCTCATCAACGCTTCCTTGGAGGCCAACCCCGAGGACCCGAAGGCCCTCCTCGGCCCGATCCCCTCGGCGCTGCCCTCCTCCTTCGACGAGGTCATCTCCCCCACCGGGTCCTCCTCGGCCCCCGCGTGGCACCCGCTGGGCACCGACGAGGCCGGGGCACAGAGCGCGAACGCGCAGCAGGCTTCCGCACCCGAGGAAGCCCCCACGACTGGGACGGCCGACCCCGCCGAGGCTGCCCTCGACGCGGCGACCACGCGCGTGGCAGCAGCGCCCGCCCAAGCGACCCAGGCAAGCCAGGCAACGCAGGTGCCCCAGGCCTCGTCCGAGCCACGCACCGAGACCGCGATGCGAGGCATTCCCGTCGTCGACACCGCGGACCCGGCCATGGCCGAGCCCGAGGTCTCCGACCTGGTCGTGCGCGCCCGCAAGATCCTCTCCGATCTGCCCGGTTCAATCGCCCCGCAGGAGTAACGGACCGGTCACTGCGAGCCGACCTCCTTCATGAGAGACTAGGCGTATCAGGCGAGGCACCGCCTCGCTCACCCGCACGCGCAGGAGCACCCATGACTCAGCCTACCCCCCAGCCCGGGCAGTACCCGCCGCCGCCCGTCAACAGCGCACAGGCCGGCGAGGCCCGCCCCAGCATCGGCGCCCTCTTCGCGTCCGTGACCGGCCAGATCTCCGGGATTATTCGCGGCGAGATCGAGCTCAACAAGGCGAAGCTGCGCACTTTCGCAGCCAAGAGCGGTAAGGGCATCGCCCTCCTCGTGGTCGCCGCCGTCTTCGCGCTGTACCTGCTCGGCTGGACGCTGCACACCGCCGAGATCGCGCTCACGCTCGTCCTGCCCGCGTGGGCGGCGTCGCTCATCATCGTCGGCGTCCTCCTCCTGATCGTCCTGATCCTCGCCCTGCTCGGCGCCCGCTCCCTCAAGAGCGCGCAGGCGCACCGCCCGGATCCGGCCGCGTCGGTCGCCGCCACCAAGGAAGCCATCGAGAAGGGACTGGGCAAGTGAGCACCAACCTCGATCCGCGCAACGTGACGGTCGGCGAGTCCGCCCACGCATCCACCGAGCCCCGCACGGAAGAGCAGATCACGGCCGATCTCGAACGTCAGCGCGCCGAACTGGCCGCCACGATCGACCAGCTGTACGCGCGCGTCCAGCCCGCCGCCCTCGCCCAGGAGGCGAAGGACGAGGCCAGCGCCCGTTTCGCTTCCTTCAAGGAGTCCGCGTCGCTGACCCTGCAGGACGCGGCCGGCGGCAACGCCGAGGCCCTGAAGAAGGTCGGCATCGTCGCCCTGTCCGCGATCGGCACCATCGGCGTGATCGTCCTGCTGGCGACCCGCTCGTCGCGTCGTTCGCGTCGCGAGGCCCGCCGCGCAGCCCGCGAAGCCGCCGCGCACACGCTCGCTGCCTTCCAGTCCGACGTGACCGAGGCGCTGTAAGCACCAACTGACGCGAACCGGCGTAACTCCGGCCACACCGGCCGAGGGTTGCGCCGGTTACATTTCCCCAATTTCGTGGGCTTTCGCGCGCCGGGCACCGCTCAGCTGAGCGCGCAAAACACGATCCAAGGTGAGGTCAAGGCCCGTCATTAGCTATGATGGTCCCACGAAACATTTTGAACACCCAGGGAACCGCTCCACGCGGACCCGAACGACGCGGAGGGGGTCGACGCCATGGGGCGCGGCCGTCAAAAGGCTAAGCAGATGAAAGTCGCTCGGAAGCTGAAGTATTTCAGCCCCGACACCGACCTAAACGCACTTCAGCGCGAGCTGGCGGATGAGGACTCGTACCTGGCACACGTGCCGGCGGACGAGCCCGAAGAGGACGATGCTATCGACGACGACCTCTACTCGAAATACGCCGACTTCGCCGAGATTCCCGCAGAAGACGACGACATCGATCCGAAGCAGCTCGATGAGTCCTTCTGGACGGGTGGATCCTCCACCAAGTAACGGCTCAGCCACACGGCGGACCAGAAACCGGTCCGCCGCTTTGGCGTACCCACAACACTATTTCTGAGCGCGCACACGATAAGGGGCCGAGGCCCGCAGGCCTCGACCCCTCACGCGCACTCAGGGCAGACGCGCCGCTCAGCCGACGCGGTAATCGCCGTGCAGCAGCACGGCGCCCGCCTGGACGCCCTTCGTGCCGGAGATGAGGCGCACGCCGGAGGAATCAGCGCTCAGGTCGGCGACCGCCCCGAACCCAGCCACAGTGCCGTCGGCACCGGCCGACGTGACGGAACCCAGGACCCACGCGGCCACCCCGGCCTCGTTGATCGCGGACAGGACCTCGGTGGCGACAGACGCGGAGACGACGGCGACCATGCCGACGCCCAGGTTCAGGGAGTCTTCCATACCGACCCAGGTGACGTCGCCGCCGCGGCGCACCCAGTCGAACACGGCGGGCACGGTCCACGTAGAGCGGTCGACGGTGGCGATGGCGCCCTGGGGCAGGACGCGCGACAGGTTCGCGGCCAGGCCGCCGCCGGTCACGTGCGAGTATGCATGAATCCCCTCGACACCGAAGCGCTCGACCAGGTCGAGGCACAGGCGCGTGTACAGGCGGGTGGGCTCGAGGAGTTCCTCGCCGAGGGTGCGGCCGAACTCGGCGACGTGGGACTCGAGCGACGCGCCCACGCGGGAGACCACCGAGCGCACCAGCGAGTAGCCGTTGGAGTGCAGGCCCGAGGAGGCCATGGCGATGACGACGTCGCCGCCCGTCACGCGCTCGGGCCCCAGCAGCTTGGAGGCGTCCACGACTCCGGTCGCCGCGCCCGCGATGTCGTAGTCGTCGGGTTCCATGACGCCCGGGTGCTCCGCGGTCTCGCCGCCGATGAGGGGCGTGCCCGTTGCCTCGCAGGCCCGCGCGATGCCGGTGACGATGGAAGCGATGCGCTCGGGGACGACGTGCCCGCAGGCGATGTAGTCGGTCATGAGGACCGGGCGCGCACCGATCACGACGATGTCGTCGACGACCATGCCAACCAGGTCCTGGCCGATCGTGTCGTGGACGTCCATGGCCTGCGCGATCGCGATCTTCGTACCCACGCCGTCCGTGGAGGTCGCGAGCAGGGGCTTGTCCATGCCCAGCAGCGCCGACGCGTCCACCATGCCGGCGAATCCGCCGGTCGCGCCCAGCACGGTGGAGTCGTGGGTGGCGGCGACAGCGCTCTTCATCAGCTCGACGGCGCGGTCGCCCGCCGCCGTGTCAACGCCGGCGGTCGCGTAATCCAGGGGGGTGTCGGTCATGGGTGGTGCCTTTCGCAGGTGGCGCTCGACGAGGCCGTGTCGGGTGGTCGGGTCTGTGACGGCGCCCGCGGTGCTGGTGCGCCGCGGGCGTAGGGGTTAGCAGGAGGTGGCGTCGGGGGTTCCGGGCACGGGCGTGCCGGCGGGGATCGTCTCCGGGTATTCGCCGGTGAAGCAACCGAGGCACAGGGATGTGCCCTGTCCGGTGGCCGCAACCATGCCGTCGATCGACAGGTACGCCAGGGAGTCGGCACCGATCGAGTCGCGGACCTGCTCGACGCTCATGGACGAGGCGATGAGCTCGGCGCGCGTCGGGAAATCGATACCGAAGAAGCACGGCCACACAACCGGCGGCGACGAGATGCGCACGTGCACCTCGGCGGCCCCGGCCTCGCGCAGCATCTTGACCAGCGCACGCTGCGTGTTACCGCGCACGATCGAGTCGTCGATGACGACGAGGCGCTTACCTTCGATGACCTCGCGCAGCGGGTTGAGCTTGAGGCGGATACCCAGCTGGCGCAGGGACTGCGTGGGTTGGATGAAGGTGCGGCCCACGTACGCGTTCTTGACGAGGCCCTGGGAGAAGGGGATACCGGACTCCTGCGCGTAGCCGATCGCGGCGGGCGTGCCCGAGTCGGGCGTGGGGATCACCAGGTCCGCCTCGATGGGATTCTCGCGCGCCAGGGCAGCGCCCATCTCGTGGCGCGCGGCCACGATGCGGCGTCCGCCGATGGTCGTGTCGGGGCGCGCCAGGTAGACGTACTCGAAGACGCAGGTGTTGGAGCGACGCACGGCGAAGCGGCGCGAGTGCACGCCCGAGGCGTCGATCGAAATGAGTTCGCCGGGCTCGACCTCGCGCACGAAGGTCGCGCCACACAGGTCCAGGGCGGCGGTCTCGGAGGCGACGACCCACCCGGAGGCGAGGCGGCCGAGCACGAGCGGGCGATAGCCGTGCGGGTCGCGCGCCGCGTACAGCGTGTGCTCGTCCATGAAGACCAGCGAGAACGCGCCCTTGATGCGCGGCAGGACCTTCAGGGCGGCGCCAACGAGGGGCGCGGGCTCCAGGTCGTCCACCGACGAGGCCGGGGCGGCCTGGTCCGCGCTCGCGTGCCCGGGCGTGACGGACGGGGATGCGATGAAGGGGGTCGGCCCCGGGATGCGCTCGGCCATGCCCAACAGCGCGGTCACGAGCGAGGTGTCGGTGGATGCTCCGCGTTCGAAGTCTTCGCCGTCGTCGGCGATCTCGGAGGCCAGCTCGCGCAGCTCGACCGTGTTGGTGAGGTTGCCGTTGTGGGCCAGGGCGAGGGTGCCCGTGGGGGTGGGGCCCAGCGTCGGCTGGGCGTTGCGCCACACGTCCGCGCCGGTCGTCGCGTAGCGGACGTGGCCCAGCGCGATGTGGCCGCGCAGGCCCTGGAGGGACTGCTCGGAGAACACCTGCGACACGAGGCCCTGATCCTTATACACAAGGATCTGTTTGCCATTCGATGTCGCAATACCGGCGCTCTGTTGGCCGCGGTGTTGCAGGGCATAGAGGGAGAAGTAGGTCAGGCGGGAAACGTCCTCGCCCGGGGCCCATACTCCGAAGACCCCGCAGTGATCATGCGGGTGATCGTCTCCGAAGAGTTCCTGGTCGGACAGTGTCATGTCTGGCTGCGAGACGGGAAGCACGCTCTCACTCTCGCACATTTTTCCGCACTTCGTGGCACGTATCCACGTTATGGCGGGCACACGAGGGCCCAGCAAACACGGCGCGCAGCGCGTAATTGCGCACGCTTTACCAGGCAGAATCGGTCTCCTCATGGTCGAGATGCCACAATGGAGTGCAGTAACCATGAGGAGGAAACGTGGCCAATCCGACGCTGAGCGCCATCATGTGGGGACTCGCCCTGCTGGTGAGCGCTGTGGCCGTCCTGTCGTTCGCACGAGGCCTGACGCACATGTGGCGCACCGTCTGCGCGGGCACGCCCGACCCGGGACGCCTGACCCCCGTGGGCAAGCGAGCGTGGGGCGTCATCTCCGCGGCCCTGACCCACCGCGAGTTCAAGGGGCGCCCGTGGATCAAATGCGCCCACTGGCTCGTCATGGTCTCCTTCCCGATCCTGTTCCTCACCCTGGTCACGGGCTACGCCCAGCTGCGCGTCCAGACCTTCACGCTGCCTCTGCTCGGCCACTTCGCACCGTGGGAGTGGCTCACCGAGGCCTTCGCGTGGGGCGGCCTGGCCGGCATCATCGGCCTCATGGTCGTGCGCCAGCGCGCCGGGCGCGGCACGGCCGCCGAGGCGGCCCTGTCGAACGACGATCCCGACGCAGCAGCCACCGCAGCCGACCCGGAGGGGACCCCGCCCTCGTCCCTGGCCAAGCCCCACCCGCGCGACTCCTCCCCGCGCGGCCTAGCCTCCCGTTTCCTGGGTTCGACCCGCTGGCAGGCGCTCTTCGTCGAGTGGGTCATCCTCATCGTGTGCGCGTGCGTCGTGGCCCTGCGCGGCCTCGAATACGCGCTCTTCAGCGTGACGCCGGGCCTCGAGGCCCACGCGAGCGCCCTGCACTTCCCCCTCACCGCCTGGCTGGGCACGCTCTTCGCGGCCGCTGCCTCCTCCTCGGCCGCCTCGCTGGCGAACGCGATCGTGGCGGTCAGCGCACTCAAGGTCATCACCTCCATGACCTGGCTGACGGTCGTCGGCATCCAGACCGGCATGGGCGTCGCCTGGCACCGCTTCGTCGCGATCCTCAACCTGTACACGCGCCGGGGCGCCGACGGCACGAAAGCCCTGGGACCGGCCGACCACATGCTGATCGACGGCAAGCCCGTGACCAGCGAGGACGACTTCGACGACCTCCCCGAGGACACGGTCCTCGGCGTGGGCACGATCGACGACTTCTCGTGGAAGGCCCGCCTGGACCTGTACTCGTGCACCGAGTGCGGTCGCTGCCAGGAGCTGTGCCCCGCGTGGAACACCCAAAAACCCCTCTCCCCCAAGCTCCTCATCATGGGCCTACGCGACCACATGGAGTCCGCCTCCAACGTGCAGATCGTCGAGCAGGAGGAGGGCCACCAGAAGCTCGAGGATGGGGAGGTCCTCCTCGACAAGGGCGTGCCGGCCTCGCCGCACTCCTTCGACCTGGTCTCCGCCCTGTCCCTGTCGGGCGCGACCGGCCCCGAGGGCGTCTCCGCAGTGACCGCTCCCCTGGTCCCCGAGGTCGTCTCCGAGGAAGTCCTGTGGGACTGCACAAACTGCGGCGCCTGCGTGGAACAGTGCCCCGTCGACATCGAGCACATCGACCACATCCTCGACCTGCGCCGCCACCAGGTCCTCATGGAAGGCGCGTTCCCCCGCGAGCTGGGCCGCGCGTTCCGCGGCATGGAATCCAAGGCGAACCCCTACAATCAGCCAGCCCGCAAGCGCATGGATTGGGCGAAGAAGCTGGACTTCGACATCCCCGTCGTCGGCGAGGACATCGAGGACGCCGCCGAGGTCGACTACCTGTTCTGGGTGGGCTGCGCGGGCGCCTACGACGACACGGCGAAGAAGACCAGCGCCGCCATCGCCGAGCTGCTGCACACCGCGGGCGTGTCCTTCGCGGTTCTCGGCTCGGGCGAGTCCTGCACGGGCGATCCGGCCCGCCGCGCCGGCAACGAGGCGCTCTTCCAGATGCTGGCCGCCCAGGCCATCGACACCCTCACGGAAGCCAAGCCGCGCAAGATCGTCGTCTCCTGCGCGCACTGCTTCAACACAATCGCCGGTGAGTACCCGGAGCTGGGCGGCTCCTTCGACGTCGTCCACCACACGCAGCTCCTCAACCGCCTCGTGCGCGACGGCCTGCTCACGCCGGTCGCGCCGTCGGCCTCCGCTGATTCCGCCGCCTCCACGGGTGCGGACGCCACGGACGAGGCCGGGGCAGCCTCCGCGGGCGACGCTCCCTCGGTCGGCACGCCCCTGAAGGTCACCTACCACGACGCCTGTTTCCTGGGACGCCACAACCGCATCTACGAACCACCACGCGAGCTCGTAGGCTCCCTGCCGAACGTCGAGCTCCTCGAGATGCCGCGCAACCGCGACCGTGCGATGTGCTGCGGCGCGGGCGGCGCGCACGCCTGGTTCGAGGAGACGCGCGGGACCCGGATCGCGGACGCCCGCATCGTCGAAGCCGCGTCCACGGGCGCGGACGTCGTCGCGACGGCCTGCCCCTTCTGCTCCCAGATGCTCGGCTCCGCCTCGGGCACGTCCGCCGGTTTCGTCTCCTCCGACACCGCCGACCAGGGCTCCTCGAGCGCCGAGGGGGCCACGGCCTCGCCCGGCGGGAAGCTCCCCGAGGTGCGCGACGTGGCCGTCATGCTGCTCGAGTCCGTCAAGCGCGGGCAGTAAGGCACGCGCGCACGCCGAGCAGCACAGCGCGCACATCGCGCGCCCACGCATCACGTATCGTGCGCAAGCACCTCAAACAAAGGGGCGGCCCCGCAGGAAAACCTGCGGGGCCACTCTTTAACGAAAGAAAATCAGTCCTCGACGCCGACGATGACGTTGGAGGCCTTGATGACAGCGACAGCCTTGGAGCCGACGGTCAGGCCAAGTTCTTCGATGGCGGCGTTCGTGATCGACGAGGAGATGACCAGGCCGGGGGCCACCTCGA
>ERZ772971.490-NODE-490-length-24757-cov-4.579346_pt1 | contig 24757 bp, 17 predicted proteins | sample MGYA00511943_ERZ772971 | MGnify/ENA primary metagenome ERZ772971 (study PRJEB29015, sample SAMEA2737929) | human oral metagenome | biome: human oral; feature: human-associated habitat; material: dental | place: China | collected 2144 ... | reverse complement strand
CCCATTGTCGCCAAAACGCATAAGTGCTTTTCCTTCAGTTCCCATAAAGGTAGAGATACCTGCTTCTCCTCTGTCGTCAGGGCCTCTGAATTTTTGAACATTGATAAGACCTTCCATCGTAAAGGTGTCTCCAATATCGCTTGCATCGGAGGTTCCGTTATCTATTTTCAAATACTCATCGCGTGTTACAGCCAAAGTATTTTTGATTTGACCTTTGACTTTTTCAAAGGTTACCATTAGCAGCTGGGTGTTAGGAGTAATTACCGCTCCGCTCACTGAATTGAGGCGCAACGCGAACATATAAGGGGTGTTGTCCTTAAGTTCTGAAGAGATATTCAGTTTGGCAGTACCTTCTTCTGAGAGAACATTTCCTGCTTTGATATTCAACACTTTGCTGTAGCTGAGATACTTTTCTGGCAACAGAGTGTATTGGGTACCATACAACGCATTGTACTTAGCCACCTGAGTTTCGTCTAAAGCTACAGTAGCTACCAAATTGGTATTGTTTTCTTTGAACAACTGCACTTGGTAGGAAGCTACCGTTTTTTGGGTACCTTCGTCGGTAGCCTGTGCAGAAACAGCAATAGGAGAGGCAAAATCGGCTGTTTTATTTCCGTCTTTTTGGAGCAGCACGGCTGCTTGACTTCCTAATTTAGCTCCTCCGGCTACGTCTTCCTTAGGGGCGCAAGCCGCAAAGGCGAGGAACAATCCTATAATTAAATTACTTTTTTTCATTACGCTCGTTTTTATCGTTGTTGTACTTTATGAATAATTCCTCTCAAGTTTTTGAAAGTAGTTCTGCCAGAAAGGTTGTAGTAGTCCTTTTCTATGTGATAGAGGGCTACTCCTGCTCCTTTTTTCCAGTTTACAATGTCTACTGTACGAGGATACTTGCCATTTTTTCCATCGGGGTTGAAGGCGGTACTATCAGCAAAACCATCTTCGAGACCTTCTTCGGAAAAATCAGTAGAACACAGGAAAGGAAGACGCTCGAATTTTCCTTTTAGTTCGTCGAAGCTACTAAAACGCTCGTTGTCCTTTTTCCTATACACTATCCAGTTGGCACTGTCAATAGGTTTTACCTCTTGACTCAAACCACGTTCGCCATACATATTTTCAACTGCCAAAAGTAAGTTTCCTTTGTTATCGACAATTTCTTTAATAACGGCATCGAAGGCTTCGGCTGAAAAATAATCGTTTGTTTCTTGAGGGAACTCAATACTTACCCCATCGAAACCATTGCTTTTTGCGATATCTACTGCCTCTTTGGCTTGCTGAGAGAGCTGGGTAGTGTTTGTTGTTGTGATTGCTGAAAAGTCAATTCCAACTAACACCTTGGTAGCTTTCTTTTGCTGTACCTCTTTGAGGTCAGTTTTTTGTTCTTCGGTAATTGTTGTGTAGTTATTCTTCACTACTATCACGTCCAAACTATCGGGGGTTCTCATCAAGATAGCTCCAGCTTCTTTTCCCCAATTGTAAAGCATTCCCATCGTAATAGGGCGTTTGCTAAGGTCGGCTTTGTACTGTGTTAGAGCCTGAGTGTTTATGGCACGTGTAGGAGCAACTACATCTATAGGTTCTATTTCATTGCAAGCTACTACTGCCAGCAATGATGCGATGATCATTATTTTTTTCATTGCAAATACGTTTTAAAAGTTTGGTTATTTTTTCACCCACCAAAGGTCGGTAGCCCCATTATCGGCACCTCCTAAGAAGCCTACAGCTTCATTTCGGTTAGCAGCGTTATTGGTAATTTCCTTGCTTGAGAAAGGCAAACGGCGCATACCTCCTTTGTCTTTTCCTGATACGTTAGTGATATTGTTTATCACTCCTGCACTGCGGTTTTGTAGTGGCGACATTAGGTTAGGATAGCCAGTTCTGCGCCATTCAGCCCACGCTTCGTGTGAGTTGTAAGGATACATAGCAATCCATTTTTGGGTGATGATTTTAGACAACTTCACTTCGTTATCTGCACTTTCGTCCCATTTAACTGTAATACGAGAGGCGAAAGGCGTGTTGTAGGTGCGTTCTTTGTCGTCTTCAAAATCTCCACGAGTATCGGTATTATTCAAATAATTGCCTATAGCTACTTTGTGTTGCGCAAAAGAGAGTTCGACTCCTTTTTTGTACAAGTTTGCAGGGGTATCGCCTACAAAGTTCCAACCTTTCAAAGCCATTTCGGCTTTGATAAAGGCTACCTCGGCTGCGGTAATCCATACCATTGGCGATTCGGCAGTGATGTTAGGCAAAGAGTACAAGGCAGGTGTAGGAGTTACGCTAGGCTCCCCAGAGCGGAGGCCAAAGAAAGCATTTCCGCGAGCGGCTACTTTGGTAAAATAAGCTTCGCGTCGTGGGTCGGAAAAGGCATTCATATAGCTAACAATATCAGCCCCTGCGCGAGAGTCTGCCCAAGTAGCAGCTACTTTGAAAGCGGCGTTGTCCTTGGTTTCGAGCATTGCATTGTCGGCATTGTCTGTAATAACCCCATTGGTGATAGCAAACTGAGCGTATTCCTTAGCTGTAGCTTCGTCTACATCGCTCATACGGATAGACAAGCGCAAGAGCAAGGAACCTGCGTATTTAACCCATTTGGTCATATCGCCTTTGTAAACGAGGTCGTAATCGGCATATTGGCGGTCGGTAGCATCTACTCCTTTTAGGGTATTAATAGCTTTTTTAAGGTCTTCGGCCATATACTTGTACAAATCGGATTGCTTGTCGTAGGCTGTTTTGGTTTGACCAGCTTCCATTTTGGAGTAAGGCAGTGGCCCATAGGTATCGGTAAGCCAATGTGTTACAGCTACCCTAAGCACTGTTCCCCAAGCGAAATAGTACTTACTCATATCGCCTTTGGAATAGCTTTTCAGTGCAAAGAAAGCAGGGTAAAGGTGCTTTGTATAGGTATCGTCAAACACATAGTCTGTCCAACCTGTACGAGGACTAAACACGGGATAGTCTGCTTGGAATTTAGGTTGAGAGGCATAGCCTGCATAAGGGGTAGCAGGAAGGTCAAAACACATTTGGTAGGTGTTTTCTTGCTGAGGCACTACCAATTTTTGCAGGGCGACCAACTCGTTACCACCTTGAGGGACGCGTTCCAACTCGTGTTCCGTGATGCCATAAGGGTTCTTGTTAAAAGTTTCAAAATCTTTTGTACAGCCTACAGCGAGTAGTGCTAGTACGGGAATGATATATTTTTTCATCTTGTTTTCAATGGTTAAAAGTTAGCTTTAATACTGAAACCGTAACTTCTCAAGCTTGGTGTCATAAAATAGTCTAAGCCTTGAGCGTAGTTGCCGGTAGACGAAATAGCTTCGGGGTCAAAAGGAGCTTTGCTGTAAAGCATAAGCAAGTTTCTTCCGATAACGGACAAGGTTACATCTACTTGGTCGTTCACCAATTTTCGAGGCAAGTGGTAGGAAACATAGGCCTCTTGCAAACGGAAGTTGGTAGCGGAATAGGTGTAGTACTGAGCGACTCTTGCTTTTCCACGTTCTTCAAAATATCCTTGTGCAGCTACTTTTAGTCCATTGAGGTTCACGCCTCCTGCATCGCGTGCATCGGCAGAAGCTTTTGACACTCCGTAGTGGTCTAAGGCGGCTTGGGTCATAGAAACAGCTACCCCACCTACACGTCCAGCTAACATTGCGCCAAATCCTACATTGCCAACGGTAAAGTCATTACGCCAACCTAAGTTGTATTTAGGCAATACGGAACCTAATTTTTGGTATTGATCGCGGCTGCTAAAATCGGTTACACTTACTCTACCATTGCTATCCACCAAGACGTTGCCATCGGCATCGCGTTTGAAATCGTTGGTAGCATAGATATCTCCTAAAGTACCTCCTTTTTTGAGGATGTATTTCAGACCTCCTAAACCAGCTTTTTCCAAGTAATCTACGCTCTTGCGTTCGCCAGTTACAGGGTCGATATAGCTATCGGCCAATTCTATGATTTTGTTTTCGTTGTAGCTCATAGTGAAATAGCTGCTCCAGCTGATTTTGTTTTTAAGTTTCAAATCGTAGCCCAAGCCTATTTCTACCCCACGGTTGCGCACATCGCCAGTTTGCACATAGGCTCCATCGTAACCAGAAGAAGGAGAAGCTCCTACTTTGATAGTTTGATTGTAGGTATTAGTTTGGTAGAAAGTAGCATCTAAGCTAAGAGCTCCTTTAAGCCATTTGGTAGCTAAACCTACTTCATAAGAATCGGTGCGTTCTGGGAAGAGTTTGCCTACAGGGAAGTGCGATACTGCTTTCCAAGTTTTGGTATCTTCGTTAAAAGTAAAGGTAGGAGTGGTAAGCTCTCTAGCAAAAGGAGAAGCTACCGAACTGAAGGCTACGCGCATTTTGGCAAATGACAAGTACTTGTACCATTGTTCTTTTTTCTCAGGTGAAAGCAAATCGGTCAGTACGCCAGAAAGCCCTACTGAAGGGTAGAAGAAAGAAGCCTGTGGAGAGTTGGCTAACTGAGAAGCCCAGTCGTTACGACCTGTAAGGGTGAGGTACAACCAACTGTTGTATCCTACTTCCAAGCTACCAAAAATAGATTGGGTTTGTTCTGTATATCCTGTTTGGGTAGGTTTGGTTTTGGCAGCCCCTTGGTCGATATTAAAGGCGTTGAACAAGTTAGGGATTCCATCTTTGCGCAAAGGCCCTTTGTAGCCCAACTCGTCGTAACGGGTATCTTGCAAGGAAGCACCTATGTTTGCCATTAGAGAGAAGTTGCCAACTCCTTCCCAAGCGAAATTCCTATTCAAGTTAGTCAAAACATCTAAATAGGTTTGTTTTTCATAACCACGTCCGATACCGAAATAACCTGTTTTGCTCACGTCGGTTCCTGAAGAAAGCGTAGAAGCATAACGTTTGTCGGTACTAGTGAAGTTGGTATTATCGGTACGCACACGGGCAGCAATATCCCATTTTTCGGTACGGCTCCACTGTTTAAGGTCGAGAGAAACTCCTAAAGAAAGCATATTGCGTTCGCGTTTCATTTCGCGCAAGTTGCGGTAAGCTGTCCAATAAGGGTTTTGCAAGCTATAAAGTCCTGCAAAGCTACCGTTAAAAGTCCCGTCGGAGCCTGCTGCCAAATCGCCCCACACTTGCTCGTAGATGTGAGTAGTAGGGTTATAACGCTCAAACTGACGTGCACGTTCTAAGCCATAGCCACGAGGCATCATATAGGCAGATACTAGAGGGTTCATATATTCTCCTTGATTAATCATATTGAGGTGATTTTGGAGAATGTAGCTTGCAGAAGCATCGATGCGCAACCTATCTCCTAATAAATGGGTAGTGTTGCGCACCGTAAAGTTGTAACGATTGTAATTGTTGTTTGGCACAATTCCTTCGGCATTGGTAGAAGCAGCAGAGAAATAAGTTTGGTTTTTCTGAGTTCCTCCTGAAAGGGCTACTGAATTGGTAAGAGTGTTAGCAGTTCTGAAGAAGTCTCTTACATTGTATCGAGTAGCTTCGTCTGGCAATTTGGCTCCCCAAGAAGCTATTCTGCCGTCATTGCCATAGGTATTTTGGAACTCTGGCAAGATGAAAGGATTGGCGAACTCAGTATTAGAAGACAGCTGAATATTCATCTTTCCTTCTGTTCCTTTTTTAGTAGTGATGAGGATAGCTCCATTGGCAGCTGCAGAACCATAAAGCGCTGCTGCAGAAGCCCCCGTAAGCACTGTCATACTCTCGATATCATCGGGGTTAATGTCTGCTACACTTTCGGTAGAACCTTGAGAAGAAAAGCGGTCGCCACCTTCGCCTCCTTGCTTAGAAGTAGTAGAAAGCATTGGCACCCCATCGATTACATAAAGGGCATTGTTGCTCTTGTCAATAGATTTAGCTCCACGCATTACTACGCGAGTAGCACCCCCTACTCCTGAAGAACTGCGGTTGATAGTTACCCCCGCTACTTTACCTGCAAGTGCATTGATAAAGTTCACGTCTTTCACTTTGGTTAGCTCTTCGGCTTTTACCTGTTGCACATTGTAGCTCAAGGCTTTTTGCTCGCGCTTAATACCCAAAGCGGTAACCACTACTTCGCCCAACTGTTGGGCTTCTTCTTTAAGAACGATGTCTAACTTCAACGTTCCCTTTTTTCCGTCAACCTTTCTCAACTGAGAAGCGTAGCCTATAGAACTAAATTCAAGCTGCTCATTGGCAGAGACTTGAATTTGATACTTCCCATCAAAATCGGTCGAAACGCCATGGGTTGTTCCTTTTACAACCACACTCACCCCTGGTAGGGGGAGACCATCAGCACCTGAAACTGTACCAGTTACAGACACTTTCGTTTGCGCCATTACTGCACTACAGCATAGCAGCAAAAACATTAGCATTGATACTTTAATTTTCATTACTTTGTTGGAATAATTAATTTGCCACAAAAGTACAAAGTTGTTAATAAACTGCAAAATTTTAAGTAAGTTTTTTGTTAATTATTTTTTTACTCTACCATTTCTTCATTTTTATCTCACTAAAAATCAATCGAAAGCGACTTAATAACAAAACAATAATTTTTAGAAAAATACCGAAAAATCTCTTAAAAAGAAGGCAAAAAAGGCCAGAAGAGAGTAATGGTTGTGATACTGCGGCTTGACTAAGCCTCCACCCTTCCTTCGAAGAAAAGGCAGAAATGTAAGACGGGTGAGAGAGGGAGCTACACGGGCGATTACGGAACAAATAGGACAGATAAGACACAAGAGAGCATGAAATGGGCGGAGCTATAAACCTAAAATCAAGTAATAAAAGTAACTTTTTAACGAGGGTTTGTTTTTCTGCTTTTGGGTCGTTTTGCAGAAAGGCAGGTGTAGGCTGCAAGTGTACCTTTTCTTCGCTACGTCTCCACTATGTGTTCACTATGTCTCCGAGATGGTTCTAACAGAATTTTTTTCTTTGGCAAAGCGGGGAAAATAGTTTGGTGAAGTGAAGATGGAAGCAGGAAGTTTTGTATTGTTTTTTTTGTTACTTCAAAAATTAGACGTACCTTTGCCCGAAAGATTTTCTTTTACAACTTTAAAGTTGTTTTTATTTATAAAAAACACCATCATCTATGAGTTTTTTGATAAAATTAGCACTAAAATACAAAGCTCATTAAGTGTTGCTGATGGATATAAATATGGTGTTTCTCCCCTTTTCCCTTTTAGAAAAAAATAGAATGAGAATTGTTTTTATGGGGACTCCCGACTTTGCGTTGGCTTCCCTCAAAGCTTTAGTAGAAAATCAATACAACGTGGTAGGCGTGGTAACGGTAGCTGACAAGCCCGCAGGACGAGGCCAGAAAACTATTGCCTCGCCTGTAAAAACTTATGCTGTAAGCAAAGGTATCAAAGTTCTACAACCTCTGAGACTGAAAGATGAGTCTTTCCTTGCTGAACTTAAAGCTCTAGAACCGGATGTGCAAGTGGTAGTGGCTTTCCGTATGCTTCCCGAAGTGGTATGGCGTTTGCCCAAATACGGCACTTTCAACCTTCACGCGTCGTTACTACCCAACTATCGGGGGGCTGCTCCCATCAACTGGGCTATTATCAATGGGGAAAAAGAAACAGGGGTTACTACTTTCTTTATTGATGAGAAAATAGACACGGGGGCTATCATAGCACAAGCTATCACCGCTATTGAACCTCACGAAACAGCAGGTTCTCTGCACGATAAATTGATGGTGCAAGGTGCTGAACTGGTATTGCAAACAATAGATCGCATAGGAGCAGGTACGTGCCAGCCCCACCCACAGGACAAAGAACTTACATTTGCAGAAGCTCCTAAAATTTACAAAGACACTTGCAAAATTAACTGGGAGGCAAGCGGGGTGGCTATTGAGCGACTTGTGCGGGGAATGAGTCCCTACCCTACTGCTTGGACAACTTTTATACACAAAGGGGAAGCGCTCCCTGTAAAGGTTTATGACGCTCAGTTTGAGCCAATGCTTCACAATCTTCCTATCGGGCAGCTGATTGTAGGCAAAAAGACACTTAGCATTGCTGTTGCCGATGGTTATCTGCACTTATTGGAACTTCAGCTACCGGCCAAGAAACGAATGAAAATACAAGACTTGCTAAACGGCTTCAGCTTTGAAGACACAAAGTTGGAACGATAATTGCTACACCATAATAAGAACACAAAAACTATAACGAAAAATGAAAAGACTCCTTTTGCTTATCACTGTATTGGCTACTGCTTTTTCAGCCAATGCTCAAGCTGATAAAGCTAAAAAACTCTTAGACGAAGTAAATAGTAAAATGTCCGCTTACAACAATATTTACATTGATTTTAAGTACAATCTGGACAATATTGCAGAAAACATCAACCAAGAAACTAAAGGCAATGTTACTATTGCCAAAGACAAGTATCTGCTAAACTACTTAGGGGCTACCCGAATGTATGACGGTAACAAAACTTACACTATAGTACCTGAGAACGAAGAGGTTACTATTGAGAAAAACGCTAATGAAGAAACTGCTGTTACCCCTTCGCGGATGCTTACTTTTTACAAGAAAGGCTATAAATACAAATGGGACATCCAGCAAAACGTGCGCGGGCGCAAGATACAGTACATAGAGCTCAAACCACAAAAAGCAAACTCTGAGGTGAAACAAATTCTGTTAGGGATTGATGTGCAAACGAAACACATCTACAACCTAATAGAAATTGGGAAAAACGGCACTCGCACTACCATCACCGTGAATACGTTTAAAACGAACCAGCCACTTTCTGACAACGTCTTTAAATTTGACCGCGATAAGTATAAAAAGGACGGTTACACCATTAGTGAGTTATGAAAATATTAGACCGATACATTCTCACCCAGTTTTTGACCAACTTTTTAGGAGCTCTCTCCGTGTTAATTCTCATCTTTGTATTTCACACTATTTTTACGTACATCGATGAGCTGGCAGGAAGAGGGCTCGAATTGTGGATTATAGGTAAGTTTCTGATATTCTTCATTCCACAGCTTATCCCTATTATTATGCCACTGGCTGTGGTGATTGCTTCTATTATGACTTTTGGTGCTTTTGCGGAAAACTACGAGTTTGCAGCTATGAAAGCATCGGGCATCTCTCTACTACGTGTGATGCGCCCTCTAATTGTACTGATGGCTCTGCTGAGCATCGGTACTTTTTTCTTGGCTAACAATGTTATCCCCGTGGCCTACCGAGAAGTTTACACTCTTCGCACTAACATTGCCAAAGTTAAACCAGCGATGGCTATCTCTGAAGGTGTTTTCTGCAACATAGGAGAGGATATTAGTATCAAAGTGCACAAAAAGAGGGGCGATAATGACCAATTTTTGGAGCAAGTAATCATACACAAAAAAGCGCCAGACCGCATAAACCGCACTGTTATCAATGCTAAACGAGGCGAGCTAAAGAGCTCTAAAGCAAACAGCAACTTCTTGCAACTTATTCTTCAAGATGGCACTTACTACGAGGACATCAAAACTAACACCTACGAAGCACAACAGAGGATGCCTTTTGCAAAGGTTCATTTTAAGAAATACATCATCAACATAGACCTTTCTCATCTGAACAATGTAGATTTCAACGAGAAAAGCGATGCTACGACCTACCGAATGATGAATGTAGCCCAGTTGGATTACGCTATTGACTCGTTGCGCACTGACTTTAAACAAAATATCAGCGACTATGGGAGCAATATGTTCCGCCGCACTGGTCTTTTGCTCACTCCTCCCCCTCCTCCTACGGGAGATGTGCCTCAAAAAGCTACCCAAACAGCTACTACCCAAATTAATTCGGTAGCGCAACTATTGGCAATGCTCCGCCCTTACCAACAAACATCGGCTTTGGAATCTGCTATCAACCACAACCAAATACAGTTGGACAATGTAGAATTCCGCCAAAGTGATGTAGAGTACCGCTACAAGCTGATGAACCTACACATTTTGAACCTCAGTGATAAATTTGCCCTAACAGTAGCTTGCTTTGTGTTATTTTTTGTGGCAGCCCCCTTAGGAGCCTTTATTCACAAAGGGGGAATGGGAATGCCTTTGGTAGTGGCTATGATACTCTTCTTAGCCTATTATTTCATAGGAATGTTCGTGAAAAACGTAGCTGAAAACAACACTATCAACCCAGCCTTAGCCCCTTGGATCCCGGCTATTATTCTCTTGCCGTTAGGAGTCTACCTCACGACTCGCGTAACGACAGACAAAGAGGTGTTCAACTTCCCTCTGACAAACAGATTAGTTTTGTTTTTAGAGCGCAAATGGCAACAGTGGTTCCCTAAAAAGCTGAAGTTGAAAAATTAATTTTGACGTATTTCTTGCAAAATGAAAACTTTTTTTATTATCTTTGCCTTCGTATTTGTTTCTATAAGTTACGGCCAAATTAGCCTACGCGGAAAAGTGGTAGATGAACACCAAACTCCTATTATGGGAGTGAATGTATTTCTACAAGGGACTTTCGAGGGTACAAGTACTGACGAAAAAGGTTTTTTTGAGTTTGTAAGTCATCAGAAAGGAGAGGTGCTATTGGTATGCAAGCACCTTGCAATGAACGATGCTACGCTGTCCCTCACGCTACACCCTGCAATGCCTGATTTGCAGCTGCAGATGACTGAAAAAGAAGCTACCTTAGATGAGGTAGTGCTGACAGGAGCTTCTTTTGGCATAGGCGATAGGAAGCGTGCCGTAGTGCTCAACACAATGGATGTAGACACTACCCCTGGTACAGGCGGGGATATCATCAGTACCTTGGCTACCCTGCCAGGAGCCCAACAGGTGGGTGAAAGCGGCCTCCTTTTTGTTAGAGGAGGAAGTGGTGAAGAGAGCAAAGTAACCATTGACGGATTGGATGTCCTGAATCCGTTTTATGCAGGGGTTCCCGATGTAGCGCAGCGCAATAGGTTCTCTCCTCATATTTTCAAGGGTATCATTTTTAACACAGGAGGTTATGCCCCTCAGTACGGCAATGCACTTTCATCGGTTCTCTCGTTAGAGACTAACGACCACCCAAGCAAGCCCTCTACTGTCATCGCTTTGCTACCCTATGGTTGGCAAGCAGGACACGACTTTCTGAGTCAAGACGAAAGGCGCTCGGCAGGGTTTGATGTAGGATATTTCAATTTTCGTCCTTACTACCAATTGGTGAAACAAGAAGTAGAATGGCTCAAACCTGCGGAAAGTGTTATCTTGACAGGTACATTCAGACAAACAACTGCTAAAGGGATGCTGAAATGGTATGGTTATGGCAATGCTATGAAACAGGCTATCAATCAGCCCAATGTAGAAGAAAAAGGAGCCAAGCACCCTTATGAATCTAACAATGTCAACAGTGTGTCTATACTTACCTACACACGCGAGTTAGGCAAGAATTGGCAGCTGTACTCAGGCTATGGTTTTAACTTTAACCGCGACAAGATAACTGATTGGCTGCACTACCAAAAGACTCAGGCTACCCAACACCAGTTTCGCCTCTCGGCAATGGGCAATGCTATTGAAAAGCTGCACAGCGAAGTGGGTGTGGAAGCTCTTGCCTACCAAGGCACCTACGGCCACGACTACTCGACCGCTCTTTGGGGGAATGCTACCTATGCTTTGCACCGCTCGTTGCTCTTGCAAGGTGGACTGCGCACTGAATACGACCAACGTTTGGACAAAGCGGTACTACTACCGCGCCTATCGTTGGGAATTCGGACTGGTAAACACCATCAAGTTAGTCTGTCGGCAGGCGAATACAGTCAGCGCCCCTCAGAACAGTATCTCAACCAATACTCTGGATTAGTATTTGGCAAAGCAACGCACTACATTACTAACTTCCAATACACAAACGAACGCCAAGTGTTCCGCATAGAAGGCTATTACAAAAACTACCGCCACCTATTAGCCTATTCGCAACCTACACAGCCCAATAGCTCAGGTGATGGTTACGCTACGGGAATAGACATTTTTTGGCGCGATGCTAAAACTTTCCACGGACTGGAATACTGGCTTTCTTACAGCTACTTAAACACTCAACGCAAATATCTACACTACCCTACTCAAGCACAACCTACTTTTGCTATGCCCCATACGGCTCACGTGGTAGCTAAATACTTTTTTGAGCAGTTAGGGCTTTTTGTAGGAGGTTCTTACTCGGTTAGTAGTGGTCGCCCTTACGAGAATCCTAATAACCCGAGGTTCTTGTCGGACATAACCCCTGCTTACCAAAATGTAAACTTTAACATAGCTTTTTTGCGGAAAAGTGCTAAGATGTTCAGCACAGTGGTTTTCTCTGTAAACAATCTTTTAGGAGAGACCCCTATTTTCAGCTATCGCTATTCGCACGATGGCACCTATCGACAACCAGTGAGTTTGCCTTACAAACGGTCGTTTATGATAGGGTGGTTCATCAGTTTAGGGAAAGACAGAAGTAGCGAAATACTGAACCAACTGCCTTGATACGTTAAATTAATGTTAAAGTTTTAAGAAACACACAATGTGTGGTATAAATACACTACTTTTGCACCAGCAATGAATTTCTTAGTATAACCTAACAATTAAAGTATCGCAAACAACACTATGAACAAAAGGTATCTCTTTTTAGTGCTTCTTTTGGCATTGAGCTCCTTTCTCTACTTTGCCAATGCCCAAAAGCTAACCAAAGAACGCCAGTTAGCTCTCAAAAAAGCTGAGCTAAACATCAAAGACCTGTACAACGAACTGAATGCCGCACAGTACAACTTGAGTTTCACGGCTTTCAGATATGCCTACATAGGCTACCAATCTATGCGAAAACAACGCAAACTAAACGATAAAGATCTCTTTTCCATTATTGACTTCACAAAGGACTGCAACACTAAACGCTTCTACACTATCGACTTGGAAAAGATGAAAATCCTCTACTACACCTACGTAGCACACGGCAAGAAAAGTGGTGAACGCATTCCTACATCTTTCTCAGACGTTGTTGAATCTAACAAGAGTAGCATTGGTTTTTACATTACAGGAGATACCTACAACGGCAGTAATGGCTACAGCCTAATGCTCCACGGCGATGAAAAAGGGTACAACAGCAATCTAGCCAAACGCTCAGTAGTAATCCACACAGCAGACTATGCCAATGAGAACTACATCGCTCGCAATGGCCGTATGGGAAGGAGTTTAGGATGTCCTGTTCTCCCTGAGAACATCTACAAACAGGTAATTAACACTATCAAGGAGAAAACAATGATTTTTGCCTACTACAACGATGCTAAGTACCTTAAAACCTCTAAATATCTGAATCTCTTAAAACTTATTGAAAATACCGATACCGAGTCGGTATTCTAAAAACGAAAAGAGGCTGACCTTATAGGTCAGCCTCTTTTCTTTCTACGCTATTATCTCAAATATTGCTATCTTTTTCTACACTTCCTCCAACTGAAATACTTGTTGTAACCAATCAATACTTTCGTCTAAAGACGAGGTATCTTTTAAATGGTTTACAAAATGGGTAGTTATCTTCTGAATGATACGATTGGCCACTACCTCGGCCTGTTGTTCATTAAAATCAGTTATTTTCTTGCGTTGATAGTCCAATTCAGCCTCTTTTAGTCCCTCCAATTTTGCTTTTAACGCTTTGATAGTAGGAGCAAATTTGCGATTGTCTAACCATTGGTAGAACTCGTTTTTCACCTCCTCTATGATTTGCAAAGCGTGCGGAATAGCCTCTTTGCGGCGTTCCAAAGCCTCATCTTTGCGCTTAGAAAGCTCGTCCATATGCAGAAGAGTTACATTAGAAAGCTCTTTCACCTGCTCATCTACATTTTTAGGAATAGAAAGGTCTAAGATGAGAATAGGTCTCTCAGGATTGATAAAGTGCTTGTGTACAGTGGGCATAGCTGCTCCTGTAGACACTATTAGCACATCAGTTTGAGATATTTCAGTTTGCAAATCAGCAAAGTCTTTCACTACTACATTAAATTTCCCTGCTACCTGTTCAGCCTTCTCACGTGTGCGATTGATGAGTGTAATATGCTCATTCTGGGTGTGTTTGATAAGGTTCTCACAGGTATTGCGCCCTATCTTTCCTACCCCAAAGAGCAAAATACTCTTCTGAGATACATCGGGCACATTCTGCATAATGTATTGCACTGCTGTAAACGATACCGATGCCGCTCCCGAAGAGAGAGCCGTCTCATTCTTTATGCGCTTGCTAGCATTAATCACACTATTCATTAAGCGTTCTAAAAAAGCGTTTGCAAGCCCTTTTCCGCGAGAAAGAGCAAAGGCTTGTTTCATCTGTCCGATAATTTCAAAATCACCTAATATCTGGCTATCCAAGCCCGTACCTACCTGAAAAAGGTGCTGTACCGCCTCCTTGCTTTTGATTACATATCCTACTTTCTGAAAATCATCTACCGACCCTTTGGAATACTCACAAAGAAGGTGTATCAACTGGAAAGGGTGTTCTGCATAGCCATAAAGCTCTGTCCGGTTGCAAGTAGCAATCAGCAAAAGCTCCTCAAAGCCTTCTTTTTTGGCTTGAGTGAGCAATGAGTCTTTGTCTTCGGAAGTCAGGCTAAACATTCCACGCATTGTAGCATCAGCTTTTTGGTAGCTGAGCCCCACACAGTAGAAACTCTTGTTTTTAGTAGGTTGTAACATAGATTTAGTGATTGAACCTCTAGCTGGTTTACAAGGGCAAAATTAAGAAGTTCGTCGTAAACAACATAAGATACGACGAACTTTTATTACAAAACTATGAAATATGTAAAGAATCTAAATAACTAACCAATCCAATGATCTGCCAATACAGCAATTAGTTATCTCGAAAAAGAGGCAAGGTAGAGCAGCGCAAAAGTCCTTCTTGCTTGGCAATCTCAGCATACGGGATTTCTTCTACCGTAAAACCCTGCGTGCGCAACCATTCATTCAGACGTGTAAAATTCTTCTCTGAGACTACTACATTCGGACTGATAGAAAAGACATTACTGCACATATTATACATTTCTTCTCGCTCTATGTGGAAGAGGTTCTCCTTGCCAAAGAGGTCTACCAAGTACTGATAGTCAGCTTCAGAGCGGAATCCCCCTTTGTAGATAATACCTTTGTCCTTGCCCACAGGCTGAAAACAGCAGTCCAAGTGCAGCGCGTTGTCGCGAGCTTCAGTCTTAGACTTTACCAAATCAAATTCTTTCACCTTTTTATGAGGGAACAACTTCTGAATGAAAGTTACCCCTGCCATATTAGTGCGAGCAGTGATCTGCTCTTTATAATCATCACCTTTATAAGTTCCAATGAAAATATGGTCGCCCCAAGGCATCACATCACCCCCCTCGATATGCACTTCGGCAGGAGGAGTGATTACTTTTTCAGGGTTCATCTGGTGTACGATGTACTCAATAGCTTGAAACTCTGCTTGACGGTCAGGCAAGATATTAGCTTTAATGAAAGTATCTTCAATAACAAAGCCTATGTCCCGAGTAAAAATCTGATTGCAGTCCGCTATGATTTCAGGGCGATAAACCGTTACACCATATTTTTGGAGTACTGCTTCAAAAGCGTCCATCTCAGCTACCATATCCTTTTCTATAGGGTAAGTGCCCGCTTTGATGTGTTCTGCCGATTTAGGGTCGTAAGCTTCTTCCAATGTAGGGGTAGGCCCATTGCTAAATGCCGTTCCCAAAATCACTGCTTGCAGCCGATTTGTTTCGTTGGTAATATGTAATTTCAGCATAAAATAACATCTTGTTTTGGGCAAAGGTACAAATCATTTTACAATTTAGCAAATTTGTAAGTCATCAAAATTTGCAAGTTGGCTAATAATGCTTACCTTTGCCGAAAAGAAAGAAATATATGAAAACAATACGCATAGGCACACGAGATAGCGAACTTGCCCTATGGCAAGCCAAAACAGTACAACACCAGTTAGAGGCTCTTGGATACCCTACTGAAATTGTAGGAACCAAATCCGAAGGGGACATTGAGCTGAACAAGCCTTTGTACGAAATGGGCGTAACAGGAATTTTTACCAAAACATTAGACATTGCCCTACTAAAAGGAGAAATAGATCTTGCTGTACATAGTATGAAAGATGTACCTACCCTTCTCCCCGAAGGGCTTGCTGTAGGAGCTGTCCTAAAGCGCGGCACTCCACACGATGTATTAGTCTACAAAGGCAACCTATCATTCTTAGAGGACGAGGTAGCTACTATTGCTACCAGCAGCTTGCGCCGAAAAGCCCAATGGCTACACCGCTACCCTCATCACAAAATAGAAAACCTACGTGGAAACGTAAATACACGCCTCCAAAAACTATCAGATAATCCTTGGAACGGAGCTATTTTTGCTTCCGCAGGCTTAGAGCGAATTGATAAATTACCCCAAAATCACCTCGTATTAGACTGGATGCTCCCCGCTCCCGCACAAGGAGCCATTATGGTAACAGTGCGAGAAGATAATGTCGCAGTACAAGAAACACTTGTACATCTTCACGATGCTTACACCTATATTGCCACCCAATTAGAACGCGATTTCCTCCGAGCCTTAGAAGGAGGTTGCACCGCCCCCATCGGAGCTTTTGCCCAACTAAAAGGAGGCAAGCTACATTTCAAAGGAGGACTTTGGAGCGAAGATGGCAAAGAAGCCAGAGTAATTGAAGAAGAGCTCTCTCAAATAGATGAACACACAGGCGAATGGTTAGCCTCAAAAATTAGAAGCTAATTATTTGATTTTATAAAACAAAAAAGCAAGCTACTATTGTGTAGCTTGCTTTTTTGTTTTATAAAATCAAATAATGCAAAGTTCAATATGACTACAAGTCTCTATCCTGCTTCCTGAAATCACCTACGCATCAATCTTAGCATATTTAGCATTCTTCTCAATAAACTCACGGCGTGGTGGTACCTCATCACCCATTAGCATTGAGAATACATGGTCAGCTTCCGAAGCATTGTCAATAGTTACTTTGCGCAAAGTGCGGTGAGCAGGATCCATAGTAGTATCCCACAGCTGGTGGTCATTCATTTCCCCCAAACCTTTATAACGCTGAATACTCACATTGCCCATCTCCGCCGATAAGGCATCGCGTTGCTTGTCGCTCCACGCATATTCTTGGCGTTTGCTCGTCTTGCTTTTCACCAAATACAGAGGAGGAGTAGCAATGTATACGTGTTCTTTCTCGATAAGCTCGCGCATATAGCGGAAGAAGAAAGTGAGTATGAGGGTAGTAATGTGCGACCCATCCACATCAGCATCACACATAATGATAACTTTGTGATAGCGCAGCTTACTAAGGTTTAAGGCTTTAGCATCCTCCTCTGTACCTACCGTTACCCCAAGGGCTGTATAGATATTCTTGATTTCTTCACTTTCAAAAACCTTGTGCTGCATCGCCTTCTCTACATTTAGGATTTTACCTTTCAAAGGCAAAATAGCCTGAATATCCTTGTTGCGTCCTTGTTTAGCAGTACCACCTGCCGAATCCCCCTCCACAAGGAAAAGCTCACACTTAACAGGGTCTTCTTCCGAGCAGTCCGCCAATTTCCCTGGCAATCCACCACCGCTCATTACGCTTTTGCGCTGCACCATTTCGCGAGCTTTGCGGGCAGCTTGGCGCGCCTGAGCTTCCAAGATTACCTTTTCAACAATAGTTTTTGCCTCATTAGGGTGTTCTTCCAAGAAATCTTCAAGCATTGTAGCCACCGCTTGCGATACAGCCGAAGTAACTTCACGGTTGCCCAATTTAGTCTTTGTCTGACCTTCAAACTGAGGTTCAGCCACCTTCACCGAGATGATAGCTGTAAGTCCAGCTCTAAAGTCGTCGCCTTCTATTTCTACAGGATTTTTTTTGTCCTTGCTCATCTTTTCCAATAAGCCCGACTTGTCCGCATAGTTTTTCAAGGTACGAGTAAGCCCCATACGGAAGCCCTGTAGGTGGGTACCTCCTTCAGTAGTATTGATATTATTCACATACGAATGGAGGTTCTCAGTATAAGTATCGTTATAAGTCATAGCTACCTCTACAGGTATGCCGTTGCGCTCGCCTTCCATTGCAATAATTGTGCTGATGATAGGCACTCGGTTGCCGTCGAGGTACTTAATAAATTCAGTAAGACCTTTTTCCGAAAAGAATTTTTCGCTTTTGTAGTTCCCTTTCTCATCCTTTTCGCGCAAATCAGTAATGGTAATAGTAATTCCCCTATTCAAATAGGCCAATTCGCGTATACGAGCCGCCAAAATATCATATTTATAGTCGATACCTTGTTCAAAAATAAGCTCATCAGGGTGAAAAGTAACTTTAGTACCGCGCTTATCGCTGTCGCCCACCTGTTTTACAGGATAGATAGGCACGCCGCGCTCGTACTCTTGTTGCCATATTTTGCCATCGCGGTACACAATAGCAGTAAGGTGGTCAGAAAGTGCATTCACGCAGGAAACCCCCACACCGTGCAGACCGCCCGACACCTTATAGGAACCCTTGTCAAACTTCCCTCCTGCCCCAATCTTAGTCATTACTACTTGAAGAGCAGATACGCCTTCTTTTTTGTGAATATCTACAGGGATACCGCGACCGTTGTCCTCTACAGTAATAGAGTTGTCCTGATTGATAATGACGTTGACAGTATCACAATAGCCTGCAAGAGCCTCGTCAATTGAGTTGTCAAGCACCTCATACACAAGGTGGTGCAATCCGCGTATACCTACATCCCCTATGTACATAGAAGGGCGCATACGCACGTGTTCCATTCCTTCAAGAGACTGGATATTATCGGCTGAATAGCCCGCTGGATTATTCTGTTCGTTATATGTTTCTTCTGCCATAATCGTTGTAATCAAAATCAAGGTTGCAAAGTTACGTTTTTTTTTTCAATTTGCAAAAAAAGTTTTAAAAGAGACTTAGCGCGCCCACTCCACTACCCGCCCGTATCGCCAACACTCCAAATACTGAAACCTAAAGAAAATTTTTCTGTGAAGAGCATACCGAAGCTACAGAATAGACATAGTGAATGCGTAGTGAAGACGAAGTACACTTTCAGTCTGCATCACATTTCTATAAAATGAACCAAAAACAGCAAAAAACAATCCCTCTACTCAATCGCACATTAACCTACCGCTATGCCATATAAGCAGAGAAGATACCACCACAAATAATGAAACTTTACGAGAACTCCTTCAATCCTAACACTTAAAAACGAATAACCAATGAGACTACTTGCTCAAACTATTGCAAGACCAAAAAAGAACATTCCCTAATAGCAACTGTGTTCTACAGATGTTTAAGAGAGTTTTAAATCGGGATTTTCAAAGAGTTATAGTTTCCCTACTTCGTTATTTAGAACGGATATAAATTTAACAGAATCTTAACTATTGTTTTGGCTGTTTTTATAAACTATTGTATTTTTGTCCGGTTAAATATTCACTAATTTTAAATACTCTCGTATGGAAACAGAAATTTTAGCACGTATTCAGTTTGCACTGACTATTGCTTTCCATTACATTTACCCTCCTCTCAGCATAGGATTGGGACTTCTAATGGTCGCCTTTAAAGGTATTTACTTGCGTACTGGAAAAAAAGAGTACGACACCTTGGCAAAGTTCTGGACGCGTATCTTCTCCCTTACCTTTGGGATAGGTGTAGCGACAGGTATTGTAATGGAATTTGAGTTTGGTACCAACTGGTCTACCTACTCGCGCTATGTAGGCGACATCTTTGGTAGCGCCCTTGCTGCCGAAGGCGTTTTTGCCTTTGCCTTAGAAAGTACTTGCCTCGGTATTGTACTTTTCGGTTGGAACAAGATTAAACCCCTATGGCACTTTTTAGCTACTCTTGGGGTGTGGTTGGGCTCAATGTGCTCTGCTATTTGGATCGTAGTAGCCAACAGCTGGCAACAAACCCCTGCTGGTTATGTTGTTTCAGGAGAAGGAATGCAAGCCAAAGCGGTAATTACCGACTTCTGGGCTATGGTATTCAACCCTTCTACTGTAGACCGCGTATGGCACGTGTGGCAAGGAGCTTTCTTGGCCGGTATCTTCTTAGTACTGAGTGTTCACGCTTGGTATTTACTCAAAGGTCGCCACGTAGAAATCTCTAAAAAAGCCTTCAAAGTAACCCTCATCATCGGTACTGCTATCTGCCTCCTACAGTTGGCTTCAGGACACAGTTCAGCCGACGGGGTTGCTCAAAACCAGCCTGAAAAATTGGCCGCTATGGAAGGACATTTTAAAACCGGTGTAGGCGATGCCTATATCTTAGGTTGGGTTGACCAAAAAAATGAGGTAACCCACGGGGTGAGTATCCCTAAAGGCCTTTCCTATATGGTGCATTTTGATGGCGATACCCCTGTGATAGGGCTTGACCAATACGCAAAAGAAGACCGTCCTACTCAAGTGAATGCTGTATTCCAGTTTTATCACATAATGGTAGCTATTGGTATGTTCTTGATAGCTCTTACTCTATATGCTGCATTCTTGTTGTGGAAAGGCAAATTGTACGAAAAACGTTGGCTATTACACGTATTTGTGTGGAGTGTTTTCTTGCCTCAAATAGGTAACCAAGCAGGTTGGTTCGCTGCCGAAATGGGACGCCAACCTTGGATCGTGTACAAACTTTTGCGCACCAGCGATGCTCTTTCAAAATCAGTATCATCTCATCAGATTTTGTTTGCTATCATCTTATTCACCCTTGTTTACATTATTCTCTTCGCCATATTCATCTACTTGATGAACAAGAAAATAGTTCACGGCATAGATGAACACGAAGAACAAGCACAATTACAAACTGCTTAATATTTTACAATTATGGAAATGGAAACATTTTTAGGTATTGACTACCCTACGTGGTGGTTTATGATCATAGGATTTTTGATTACAGGCTATGCTATTTTAGACGGCTTCGACTTCGGAGCAGGAGCTTGGCACTTGTTTTTTGACAAGAAAGAAGAACGCCGCGTCGCACTGAACGCTATTGGTCCCGTTTGGGACGGAAACGAGGCGTGGTTAGTAATAGGTGGAGCAGGTATTTTTGCTGGCTTCCCTCTGATGTATGCTTCGCTTTTTTCAGCAATGAACACACCCTTTATGCTATTTCTAACATTCATTATCTTCCGTGCAGTTTCTATCGAGGTACGCGGCAAAGAAGACAATCAGAAATGGCGCGACACTTGGGATGTAGTGTACAGTGTGTGCAGCATTGTGCTTCCAGTACTTTTAGGCGTAGTGATAGGCAATGTGCTACAAGGTCTTCCTTTAGATGCTGACTTTGAATACACAGGCGGAGCCCTCTTTACTTTCCTAACTCCCTATGCACTTCTAACAGGAGTGATGACATTGCTACTTTTCGTAGTACACGGAGGCTTGTATTTGCTCATCAAAACACACGGCGATATGCACCACCGCATCGAGAAACGTATTAACTACGCTTTCTTAGGCTTTGTAGTAGTGTTTGCCGCTGTAGCCGCTTACAGTCTATTTACTCCACATTTGGCTGAAAATGTAGCAAATAGCACAGCTTTGAAAGTAATTCCTGTTGTATTACTTCTTTTCATTGTAGGCATCGCCTATTTTATGAAACAGAAAGTCTACTCTAAGGCTTTTTTAATGAGCATTCTAACCATAGTGTCCTTTATGCTGATTGTAGCTCTTAACCTACACCCTACTTTCTTGAGAACAACATTAGAAGGGGGCAACAGCATCACTGTGTACAATGCAGCTGCATCGCCAAAATCTTTGAAAATTATGCTTACTATCACTGCCATAGGAGCACCATTACTACTGATTTACACCTACATTGCCTACAAAGTTTTCTGGGGCAAAGTAAACATTGATGAGCACAGCTATTAATCTATCAAAAGGTTATTCGAAAAACTTTTTACATTTTTATTTGGGCAGGTGAAAAATATTTCGTACTTTTGCCCCCGATTTATAAACCATAATTTAAAAACGTTAAGCTATGTATGCAATAGTAGAGATAGCCGGGCAACAATTTAAAGTAAGCAAAGACCAAAAGGTATACGTGCACCGCTTGCCCAATGCAGAAGGAGAGAAAGTAACTTTCGCTAATGTCCTTCTGATTGACAACAATGGAGCCGTAACCGTAGGCGCCCCAGCTATAAACGGAGCTTCTGTTGAAGCAAAAGTTTTAAAACATTTGAAAGGAGAGAAAGTTCTCGTTTTCAAAAAGAAAAGACGTAAAGGTTACAAAGTGAAGAACGGACACCGTCAGTATCTTACACAAATTGTAATTGAAGGTATTATTGGTTAATTGTTAAACTTAAAAATGTAAGAAAATGGCTCACAAGAAAGGTGTCGGTAGTTCAAAGAACGGTAGAGAATCACACTCTAAACGCTTAGGCGTGAAAATTTTCGGTGGTCAAGCTGCCATCGCTGGGAATATCATCGTACGTCAACGAGGCACTCAGCACAATGCTGGTGAAAATGTGTACATTGGCAAAGACCATACTTTACACGCCAAAGTTGATGGTATTGTGAAATTCGAAAAGAAAAAGAACGACAAATCATATGTTTCTATTATTCCTATTGAAGCATAAATTAGATTTTTAACTTTAAAAAAGGGCTGTTCAGCAATATGTTGAACAGCCCTTTTTGCGTTTTCATCGATGAAAATAGCCCTTTCGTCGATTCTTTTTGATCCTCTCAAACGCTCTCACTACTTTTGCAGCAAGAAAATACAACAGACGAATATCAAGAAGAACGCTTATGAAAAAGAACTTTTATATACTATCAATATGTTTGCTGCCTTTAGGGGTATGGGCGCAATCTAAACAGTGGTCGCTGACAGATTGTATTAACTATGCTGTGCAGCATAACATCAGCGTAAAGAAAACGGAACTCAACCAGCAGACGGCTGAAATCAACCTCAGTCAGGCGAAAGATAATCGCCTGCCTACCGTCAGTGGCTCGGCATCGGCAAACCTCAATAATGGTTCGGCAATTAACCAGATTTCTAACGAACGGGTGTCGCGCCGTACTTTTTCTAACAACTTTGGGGTATCGGCTTCTATGCCGCTCTATCAGGGCAATAAACTCAATTTGCAAATAGACCGCAGCCAACTGCAGTTAGAGCAGAACGAACTGTACGTGCAAGAGGCGAAGAACAACATCACCCTGAGTGTGCTGGAAGCCTATCTGCAAGCCCTCTACAGCTATGAGGGGATAGCGGTAGCCAAGAATGCAGCGCGCTCTTCGGCTGAAGAACTTAAGCAAGCGCAAACTAAGTTCGCCAACGGCTCGATAGCTAAGCTCAGTTTGGCAGAGATAGAAACGCGCAACGCTAATAATGAGTACGCTATCATTCAGGCTGAAAACCAATATGCGAGTCGCGTGCTTACCCTCAAACAGCTTTTAGAACTCCCCCCCAATAGCGATTTTGCCATTGCCCTCGACCTGCAAGAAGATGATTATGTGGCGATTATCCCTAACAAAGACGAGGTGTTTGCACAAGCTAAACAGACGCTTCCTAACCTGAAAATCTATCAATCGCAACAAAAGATAGCCGAAAAGGACATCAAGATAGCCAAAGCAGGAGCGTTGCCCTCTGTTAGCTTGCAAGCGGGAGTGAATACAGGGTATTCTAACCTCAATAGTTTGGGTTATGCTACTCAGTTAGATAGCAATTTTGGTCAGACGATAGGGGCATCGCTTAATATTCCTATCTTTTCGCAAAATAAGAACAAGAACAATGTGAAGTTAGCGAAACTCACTCAGCAGCAGTCCGTTTTGGAAGAGCAACAAGCTGAAAAAGACCTTTATGCTAAGATAGAAACCGCTTGGCAGAATGCCACTACCCACCAAGCACAGCAAGCAGCCTCGCGTACGGCTCGCGACAATGCCAAATTGGCTTATGATTTAGCCGTGAAGAAGCACGAGTTTGGCGGACTTACTAATACGGAGCTTTTAGTAAGTGAGAATGCTTACCTAACCGCTGAACAAACGTATTTGCAAAACAAATATATGTCGGCACTGTATGTGCAGCTGCTGAAGTTTTATATGGGGGTCCTCCCCCTAACCCCCTCCCAAGGAGGGGGGATGTAGCGACGGTCATCTTTCTGAAAAACATCCCCCCTATACACATCTCCGCTGCGCCAGCTCGCGGACTTCCTTCAAAGGGGGAGATGCGACGTAAAAGCGACAACGCTCTGCTAACGACTATGAGAATAAAACATCCCCCCAGCCCCCTTCAAAGGGGGAGATGCGACGTAAAAGCGATAACGCTCTGCTAACGACTAATAACTAACGACTAACGACTAATAACAAAATACAATGAAAAAGAAAATCAAAAAAATCATTATTATTGCGCTACTGGCTGTAGTGGCTTTTGTGGGCTATCAGTTTTTTATGAAAGAAAAACCAACGCCTATTATATTGCAAACCGATGAGGTTACCCAAGGTGATGTGACTACCGAAGTAACCGCTACGGGGAGTGTACAACCGGTAGACGAGGTGGAAGTAGGTACCCAAGTATCGGGCTTGGTGAGCAAAATATATGTGGATTATAACAGCCAAGTGAAGAAAGGTCAGCTACTAGCAGAACTCGACAAAACCAATCTACAAGAAAACGTTATCAACGCTACGGCTAACTATAATTCTGCCCTTAATGAACTGAATTACTATCAGCAAAATTACGATCGGCAAAAGAAAATGTACAATGCCCAAGTGATTAGTCAGCAGGATTATGAGCAAGCATTGTATCAGCTTAACAATGCGAAAACCATTGTAGCTCAACGCCTTACCACCCTCAATCAGGCGAAAACTAACTTAGGTTATGCCAATATCTATTCGCCTATCGATGGGATTATCCTTAGCAAAGAGGTAGAAG
>ERZ772971.487-NODE-487-length-24821-cov-3.870508_pt1 | contig 24821 bp, 18 predicted proteins | sample MGYA00511943_ERZ772971 | MGnify/ENA primary metagenome ERZ772971 (study PRJEB29015, sample SAMEA2737929) | human oral metagenome | biome: human oral; feature: human-associated habitat; material: dental | place: China | collected 2144 ... | reverse complement strand
GGATTAGGAGACTATGACAGAAATACAGGATATGTACAAGGTGAAATTACAACAGAATGGGAAACAATAAAAGCAAATTACGATAGAGGAAGAAAGTTTGTTGTAGATGTGCTTGATAATGAAGAAAGTGCAGAAGTTGCATTTGGAGAGCTAGCTTCTCAATTTGTTAAACATAAAGTAGTACCAGAAGGTGATGCTTTTACATTTGCTACAATTGCAAGTACAAATAATATAACAAAATTAACACCTAAATCTTTTACAAAAGGTAAGGATTTAAGAGATGAAGTAATTACAGCAATGACTAAAATGGACGAAGATGAAGTGTATCCAGAAGGTAGAATACTTTATGTAACACCAACAAATTATAATTTATTATTTGGGGAAGAAAATACTTTTAATAAAGATAATATAAAGGTAGAAACTACCGCATTTAAAAGATTCAAACAAGCTCATTTTAATCTATTATCCATAGTACATAGCGGAGCAATATTGCCTCAGCTGCACTTTGATATTCATGATACTGGCGATATAAAAATACCATATGTTATTATGCCAAAAGCGGATTTTACACTAGAACAATGGCGCAATGCAAATAATATAACTTTTGAAGATTTTGAGAAAATTTTTAACAATCTTTTAAATCAAATAGAGACTATACATAAATTCGGCATTATACATAGGGATATAAAGCCGTCAAATATTTTTATGCTAAATAAAAAGTATGTTATTGGTGACTTTGATATATCTAAATTTGACGAAAATATATATTGTAACCTTGCGAAAACTCAAAAAGGAGATAGATTAGCAAACTATCATTTTTCGGCTCCAGAGCAGTCAAATAAAGATGGTAAAGTCGATAGTAGTTCTGATTGGTATGCTTTTGGGCAAGTTTTATATTGGCTTATTACAAAAAAACGTTAAGGGGACAAAAGGACATAAAATTTGACGCATATGATCCTAAATATCAAAAATATGAAAACTTAATATCTAAATTATTATCAGAGGATCAAGATGACAGATTTCACTCAAAAAAAGAAATAATGGATTTTTTAAAATCTAAAGAAAAACTAAGTACTGAACAAATTTTGTTTCAATTTGAAGGCATAATAGCAAAATATACTTGCAAACATGCGCAATCTCAATTTGCTTTTGAACAATATAATAAGCACGCCGATATACAAGAAATAATGGATGATATATCAGGTGTTGTAGATAAATTTCATTTATGGTGGTCTCAGGGTTACTCTGATATTGAAATAGACAAAATAAAACAATTAGACATACAAGAGCAAATATGGCTAGTGCATTTTGACGAGATAAAAATAAAATCAATATGGGTTTTTAAACATTCTTATCCACTAGGGCGTAGTCTTTTTGTCATTGAAACAGAAGCTTTAAAGCCAGTTGGAGTATATCCAGATGCTTATAGCTGGGAAGCTGAGCAATACGCAGTTTATAATGGTAGTAAAATTACCGCAGAAGAGGCTAGTGCTGGATGGGCTGAAATAGATGGAAAAAGAGTTGAGGTACATGGTATTGAGAATAGAGTAAGGCATTTTAAAAATGAGATATACTTTCTAGCTCCGCATCATAATGGACCTTTAATTAGACATGATGATATTATAGATAAAATATATCAACAATATAAAATTGTGCAAAAAGTAGATGAAAAATTACTAGAACCTCTAAAAAATATTAAAAAACCAGAAATACCATATTAAAATTGATAAATATACGACTGTTGCATTGCAACAGTCTTTAATGTATTAACACGTAGCCAAATAATGAAAATCAAATCTTACTATTTTAATTTTAAAAAAACCGCAAATCAGGCACGCAGCCTAGCCAAATTTACTCCGCTTTTCCCGCCGTCGCTTTATAGATACCGATTTCGTCTTGCAAAATTTTATATTTTTGTGCAAGTAGGCCAATCCTGCCCTCAAGCAGCGAATTTTGCGCCTCCAGATAGTTTTTTAGCTCGGTTTTGCCGTAGTCGTATTTGAGCTTATATATGTCGCTGATAGAGCTTAGATTTCGCAAATTTTCGTTTAAATTTCGCAAGACAGCTTCATCTTTTTGCAGGTTTTTATAGCCAGCGTCGATCTCGTTTAGCGCGGTCGTTAGCGTCTGCGCGTAGTTTAGCTTCATCGCTTCAAACTCAAGCTCGGAGATTTTTAGCTTTGATTTAAGCTTAGAGTAGTTTAAAAACGGCAAATTTATCGCGATATTGCCGCTTAAGAAATTTAGCTTAAGCCCCTCGCTCGCGCTATCTCCGCTACCGCTAAGGCCGGCTCCTACCGTGATGCTTGGGTAGAAGTTCTTTTGGCTAACCTTGACCCCCAAAAGCGCCTCTTTGATGCGCGAGACCGCCGCTTGCAAATCAGGACGCGCGCCGATAACGTAAAGCGGCACGTTTAAATTTACGCCCTGCGGAGAGATATCGCTCAAATTTCCGCTCAAATTTAGCTCAAACTCAGGCCTAACGTTTAGCAGATTTCTTAGTGTTTTTTCCGCCGCATCAAGGCTCTTGTTCGCGTTTAGAATTCTATTTTTAGCCGAGATCACCGAGCTTTTGACCTGTTTTAGGCTTAGCTCTTCTTCTTTACCAAGCTCAAATTTAGCCTTTATGATGGCTTCAAGCTCTTCGTAGTTTTTTAGCGTTTTTTCGTATAGATTTATGCTCTCTTTTTGATATTTCGCTTCAAAATACGCATCTGCGACGGAGTTAACGAGCGCAAGGCGAGCGGCCTCTAGGTCGTATTTAGTTGCGTTAGCCTCCCACATAGCGGCGTCTGCGGAGTTTGCGAGCTTGCGCCACAGATCGATCTCGTAGCTTAGCGATACGCCGCTTTTGTAGCTCTCGCTCCAGCTGCCGCCCGTTTTTATATTTTTACCAGTTTCCGCGCCCAAATTTGCGTTAAAGCTAGGCACGAGATCGGCCTGCAAGACGCCTGCTTGAGCGAGGGCTTTATTTACGGCGATAGCTGATTTTGCCAGATCTATATTATTTTTTAGCGCGAGGCTGATTAGCTCGTTTAGCGCGAGCTCGTTATAGCCTCGCCACCACTCGCGTTCCAACCTAAAATTCGCCGTCAAATTTGCGTCGTCTTTTAGCAAAATTTGCTCGTAGTTTTCGTTTATCTGCGTTACCGCGCAGCCGCCGAGCAAAAAGGCGGCTAGGATTATGGAGATTTTTTTCATTTTATTCCCTTGTTAGAGCGTCGATCGGATTTAGCTTTGAGGCGCTGCGAGCAGGCATGTAGCCAAATATAACGCCTATCGCGCTAGAGACGGCGAGCGCGACCACGATAGAAGTCTGCGAAAATATCATCTTGACGCCGGGTGCGAAATTTTCCGCTAGATAGCCGATACCAAAGGCCGTTCCGACGCCGATTAGTCCGCCGATGAGACACAGCAGTACCGCCTCTATCAAAAACTGCTCTAGGATATTTCCCTGGCGAGCGCCGATCGCCATCCTGATGCCTATCTCTTTGGTTCGCTCGGTTACGGAGACCAGCATGATATTCATCACTCCGATACCGCCCACTAGCAGAGAGATAAAGGCGATACAAGAGATCAGCAGCGTCATAGTCCTCGTAGTCTCCTCGATCGTTTTTTTGATAGTATCGGAGTTTCTGGTGAAAAAGTCCTTTTTACCGTGCTTTGCGGTTAAAATTTCCGTTAAACTCTGCTCGGCGATCTGTGCGTTTACGCTGTCTTTAACCTTAACCGTGATGGATGATAGGTGCCTATCGCCAGTTAACTTGTTTATGACTGCGGTGTATGTAGAAAACGTGCGCAGAGTGCTAGAGTCGGCAAACATATTGTCGTTTTTAGCCACCACGCCGATGATTCTAAACGGACGCTTGTTAAAAAGCACGGTCTTGCCCAGCGGATCCTCGTTTTTAAAAAACTGCTCCCTAGTTGGCTGATCTATCACGATCACAGACGCCGACTCTGCGACCTCTTGCGCCGTAAATACGCGACCGGCCTCGACCGTGTAGCCCATCACGTTTAGGCTCTCCTCGCTGCCGCCTCTGATCGTCGCAGAGGCTAATTTATTGCCGTAGGTGAGCGTGCCGCTAGCAGAGGCGTTTGGCGTGACGCTATCTAGATAGTCTTGCTTAGATAGCATAGTTGCGTCGCTAACGGTCAAATTTCTCACCCGCTCCGAGCGCATATCGCCAAAACCCTTGCCGTTTAGGATATCGATCGTGTTAGTGCCGATACCGCGGATATCGGAGAGGATCTGCTCCTGCGAGCCCTGCCCTAGCGCCACGACGCAGATAACCGAGGTGATGCCGATGATGATGCCAAGCATCGTTAGCACCGAGCGCAGTTTGTGGCTAAGTATCGCGTTTATCGACATTTTAAAGCTCTCGATAAACTGATCTTTGTAAAAGCTAAAGATATTTTTTTGCTTTGGCGCCGGTTTTTCGGAGGCGAAAATTTCCTCGCTTTTTACCGTATCGCTCAAAATTTTACCGTCTTTTATCTCGATGACGCGGTTTGCGTATGCGGCGATATTTGGGTCGTGCGTGACGATGATGATGGTGTGGCCTTGCTTGTGCAAATTCGTTAAAATTTCCATCACCATGAGGCCGCTTTTGCTATCTAGCGCACCCGTCGGCTCGTCTGCGAGGATGATCTCGCCGCCGTTAATAAGCGCTCTAGCGATCGAGACTCGCTGCTGCTGTCCGCCGCTAAGTTTGCTAGGCAAATTTTGCAGCTTTTCGCCAAGCCCCAAACCTTCTAAAAGCTCGCCGGCCTTTTTATCGCGATCTTTTTTAGAAACGCCGGCATATACGCTAGGTAGCGCTACGTTTTGCAGCGTGGTTAGCGTAGATAGCAGGTTATAGCGCTGAAAGATAAAGCCGAATTTCTCCCTTCTTAGACGCGCTAGCTCGTCGCCTTCAAATTTAGATATGTCGCGCTCTTCTAGCAGATACTGCCCGCCGCTTGGATTATCCAGGCAGCCAAGGATGTTCATGAGCGTGGATTTACCCGATCCGCTCTGCCCGATGATAGCGATAAACTCGCCCTTTTTTATGCTCAAATTTACGTCTTTTAGCGCGTCAAATACGTTATCGCCGAGTTTAAATTTCTTGCTTAAATTTTTAAGTTCTATCAAATTTTTCAAGACTTAGCCTTAGAACTTCATTCTTCTTTTTTCTTTTTCTAGCATCGCATTGATCTCAGCCGCCGAGTTTTGCTTCGTCACGACCTCCTCGCCCTCCTCTACTCCGCTTAAAATTTGAGTTTTTAAGCTGTCGGTTAGTCCCGTTTGCACCTCTCTTCGCTCGGCCGTATCTAGCCCGTCTTTACCTTTTTTTAGTACGTAAACTACACTTTTACCGTCCTCTTTTTTGACGGCTATCGAGGGCACTATGACGGCGTCTTTAGCGCTATCTAGGATGACGGTATTTTGCGTGGTCATGCCGATCCTTAGCGTGCCGTCCGGATTATCTACGATAGCTTTAGCGTAGTAGTAGATCGCCGAACTGCTCGAGCTTGAGGCGGTCGAGCCCGAGCTTGTAGTCGTGGTGTATTTGCCGTTGCTTAGCGTGGTGAGGCCCGGGTCGATCGAGCTAATACGGGCGTGAAATTTACGGTTTGGCTCGGATAGTATCGAGTACTCGACTCTTGAGCCCACTTTTATCTTCGTGATGTCGCCCTCGGCGATCTCCATTTTTAGCTGGACTTTGCTTAGGTCTGCGATATTTACGATAGTGGGCGTAGTTTGGTTTGAATTTACGGTTTGACCTTCCTCGACCTGCACGGAGACCACGACGCCGCCTTTTGGAGCGGTGATTTTAGTATAACCAAGGTCTATCTGAGCGGTGTTTAGAGAGATTTTGGCCTGCACGATTTGCGCCTCGATCTCTTTTAGCGAGGCTTCGTTTGCGGCTAGGGTATTTTTGGCATTTTCAAACTCCTCTTTTGAGGTTGCGTTTTTAGCAAAAAGCTCTTGCTCGCGCTTAAATTTGGTCTTTGAAATCTCAAGCGCGACTTTGGCCGAATTTAACTTCGCTTCATAAATCCCAAGCTGGGCTTTTTTGGTATCTACGTTATTTTGCTGGGTCGCGGAGTCGATTTCTGCTATCATATCGCCGGCCTTTACGACGTCGCCGAGTTTGACGTAGAGTTTTTTGATCTGGCCGCCTACCTGCGCGCCAACGTCGATTAGCTCGGTAGCGTAGATCTCGCCGTTACTTTCGATACTTTTAACCAGCTCGCCGCGAACGGCTTTTGAGGTGATAAACTGATCGACTTGCGGGACGTTAAAATTTTTATCGTAAAAGTAATAGCCCGCACCCGCCAGTACGGCGAAAACCGCGATAAATTTGATAAATTTTTTCATTATTTCTCGCTTTTTTAAATTTAACGCGAGATTATATACAAAAACCCGTTAAGGCGATGTTAAGTCTTCGGCGTCTATTTTATTTTTCTTTAATGCTAGCCGCCGTATAATCGCGTTTTTAAAATTTATAACTCGGATTACGCAAATGTTCACGCAATTATTATCTATTTTTATCATTATCGCTTCGGGCTACGGGGCGAAAAAATTTAAGGTCTTTGAGCAAAAAAACGCCTCCGTATTCATAAACTACGCGCTTTGCTTCGCTCTTCCGGCGCTTATTTTCGATAAAATTTACCACGTAAACATCGACACCACGCTCATTAACGTCATCGCCACGGGCTTTGCCTGTTCGATGCTGGGCGCTGCGGCGATATTTTTCGCGTGCAGATTTTTAAAATTTAACAAAGCCACGACCGTGAGCGCCGTACTGCTAGGGATGTTTGGAAATACCGTATTTATGGGTATGCCTATCATCAAGGGCTTTTTCGGCGAGGACGCGATGAATGAAGTTATCTTTTACGATCAGCTAGCCACCTCGATCCCGATTAGCATTTTTGGCCCTTTTATCTTAGCTTTCGGCGCTCCGGCGAAGGTTTCGCTCGTGCAAAACGTTATGAAAGTGATCAAATTTCCCCCGTTTGTCGCGCTTATTTTGGGCTTTTTGCTTCGCGGCGTTCCGCTTCCAAAGGTGCTATTTGACGCGCTTACGCTTTTTGCGCAAAGCGTCGTTCCCGTCGCTCTTTTTGCGATCGGCATCGGGCTTGGATTTAGGAGCATCAAGAGCTGTTACAAATCAACGGCCGTGGTAATCGCAGGCAAGATGTTGCTAGCGCCTTTTATTTTTATATTAGTCACGATAGTTTTTGGCGTAAATTTCGGTCAAATTTGGATGATCGGTATCTTACAATGCGCCATGCCGCCGATGGTGCTAGCAAGCGCGATGATCATGAAAGCAGAGCTTGATAGCCAGCTAGCCGTAGCCGCCGTAGCCGTGGGAGTGGCGTTTAGCTTTATTAGCCTGCCGCTTTTATCATACGTTTTTAGCTTGATGGCGTAAATTTCACGCTCGTTTCACGTTTCTTGGCTAAACTTCCATCATAAATTTTCTTAAAGGAGATGCTATGAAAAAGTTAGCTTTAGTTGCGCTTAGCGCGTTGTTTGTTACAGGTTCTATCTTTGCCGCCGAGATGAAAGGCGATATGATGGAGAAAAAAGATACCATGATGGAAAAGAAGGACGCCATGATGGAGAAAAAAGACGATATGATGATAAAAAAGGACGAAATGAAGGGCGACATGAAAGAGATGAAAGACGATATGGGTAAAAAGAAAGACGATATGAAAGACATGAAAAAGGATAAGATGTAATGACGCAAATTTTGCTCGTAGAGGACGATGAGACGCTAAGCGAACTCATCAGCGAGTATCTGAGCGAACAAGGCTACGACGTGACCGTTCGCGCCGATGCTAAAGCAGCTCTAGATACCGCCTACGAGCGAAATTTTGATATCCTCATCCTCGACGTCAAGCTACCTAAAGGCGACGGTTTCTCCCTTTTACGCGAACTTAGGCGGCTTGGCGACGACACGCCTGCGATCTTTACCACCTCGCTAAACGCGCTGCAAGACCTAGAGATCGGCTACAAAAGCGGCTGCGACGACTACCTTAAAAAGCCGTACGAGCTAAAAGAGCTTTTGCTTCGTATTCAAATTTTAATCAAGCGCAAATTTTCTCACGTAAATGACGAATTTATCGAGCTTAACGATGGATATAAATTTTATCCAAGCTCCAAAACGCTCCGGCAAAACGGGCAAATCGTAAACCTCTCAAACAAAGAAAGCGAGCTTTTGGCGCTATTTTTGGAAAATAAAAACGCGCTGCTGAGCAAGGAGACGATATTTGAGAAAATTTGGAACTACGGCGAGGAGCCAAGCGAGCTGAGCCTGCGGGTTTACGTCAAAAACTTACGCCGCATTTTAGGCAAGGACGCGATCATAAATAGGCGCGGCGACGGCTATATCTATGTCTGAGCGCTCCGCCGTTATAGCCAAAATCCTCTCGCTTTATCTCATCACTAGCACCCTATTTTTGGGGTATTTTTTTACGAACGACTATAAAATGAAAAAAGAAGCCCTCATCTCAAACGAGGTAAAAAATCTAAAAGAGATCAAGATGGGTATCTACATGAAAGCGCGCATGTCCGGGCTTGGCGCAGTAAAAAGCTTTACCGCCGAAAAAGACGTCAAAGCCTGCATCGTAGCTAAAAGCGGTCAAATTTTATACGGCGAGGCGGGCTGCGCTAAATTTGACGACGCCCAGAGTAGCACGGTCGTATCGGACGGCAAGGTGATGATATTTGAGGCTTTGCAAAATATGGACGAAGGCGGCGCGGACGAGCTATCGACGGCAAAGATCGCGCTAAGCGGCAAGGACGTCGCGAGCGAGCTAAATTTGCTACGGCTGCGTACGGCGCTAAATTTGCTTATCGTTTTAGGCGTTATCATGATAATCGCCTTTTATCTAGCAAAGACCGCGCTAGCGCCGCTACACGCCAAGATCGCCGCGCTAAATCGCTTTATAAAAGACTCTACTCACGAGATAAACGCGCCCCTTAGCGTCATACTTATGAGCATCGAAACGGCAGATAAAAGTAGCCTAAGCCAGAGAAATCTAAAGCGCCTAAACAACATCCAAACCGCCGCCAAAACGCTAAGCCGTACCTATGAGGACCTCACGTATTTATCCTTTGGTGCCGAGCGCTGCGCACCAAAAGAGGAGCTAAATTTGAAAGATATTTTAAACGAGCGACTCGAATTTTTTGCTCCGTTTTTTGCTAAACGAGGGCTTGATTTAAGGCTAAATTTAGAAGACGCTCTCATAAATGCAAACGGCTATGAGCTAAAACGCGCGGTGGATAACCTACTAAGCAACGCCGTAAAATACGCAAACCAAGGCGGCTACGTCGCGGTTAGTTTGCAAGACGGCGAGCTAAAAATCTCAAATAGCGGCGAGGGGCTAAGCAAAGAGCAGCAAGATAAAATTTTCGAGCGATACACGCGGTTTAACGAAGACCAAGGCGGCTTTGGTATCGGGCTAAATTTGGTCAAAAGAGCCTGCGAAAACAATGCTATCGCCGTAACCTGCGAAAGCGAACCTGGCAAAGAAATAACCTTTACGCTTAGGTGGAAGTCTTAAATTTAGATTTTGCGTCATAAAAGCGACGGTGCTTTTCTCCAAACTGGCAAATTTGGCTCAAATCACAAACACTCTCAGTCAAATTTTGATTAGGATAGTTGTAGAATCGTCAAATTTGGCGGTAAAATCAAGAAAGTGTAAATAAATTTTACTCGTCTCCGATAAGCGAAAGGTTCCTGCATCCTATCTCATCGCCCATCTCGCAGCCCATTTTGTAAAATTTTTTTGCGGTTTTAGAATCGGCGGTTTTGACGCCTAGCGAAAACTGATACATACCGCCGAGATTTGAACAGCTTTGAGCATGATTTAGTTTTAGGCACGATTTCTCATAAAGCCTGCGCGCTGCGGCAAAATCATGCTCCGTGCCGCGCCCGAGGCGGTAAAAGTTAGCCGCATTGTAGCAACCGTATTTGTTGCCGAGCGTGCAGGACTTTGCAAATATCGTCAAGATCTCGCTCTCCTCTTTGCTTTTTAGCTTTTGGTGCAGCGAACCTAGATTTGAACAGGCGATACCCTCGTTATCGTCGCAGGCTTTTTGATAGCAGAGTTTTGCACGCTCGTAGTCTTTACTGTTTTCAAATTTTACGCCCGTATCGTTGCACTCTTTTGGGGTTTTGCCGTCGCAGATGTTTTTTACTTCAGCCTGCGTAACGGGCTTTGGCGGTTCAGGCGTCGCCTTTTTTTGCGCTGCACAACCGCTAGCAAATGCCGCAACTAGCATAAGAATGAAAACATGAGAAATAGCCTGGGAAAGAGCGCGTTTCAAAATTTAGCCTTAAGAAAATTTTGCCTTAATCTTACCTTACGCTCGCCAAAATAACGCTTAAAATAAACTTTAAAATACTCGTCTGCGGTTAGACATAGCCGAGTTTGTAACAAATTTATCGCTCGTTAAAAGGGTATTTTTAGCGTATTAAGACAAATTTACGCTTAATTTTATATCTAAATTCGGCGCCTATCGTCATTCGTAAATTTAAAAATTTAATACCGACAAAAAGCGCCAAATTTATAGCTCAGATTGCCGCGCTCGTAAATCAAGCCGCGCGGCAAAATCCAAAAATCACTTAGAAACTATACGTAAAGCCTAGATTAAACGTTCTTGGATCGCCGTAGACCATCTTGTTGTTTCCGATGCCCTCGAAGTATTTTTTGTTAAATACGTTATCGATGTTTAGCTGGATGTCAAAGTTTTTGCTTATCTTGTAGCCAAACATCAAATTTGCCAGCGTGTAGGCCTTTTGCGTGATTTCGTTTGCGCCGCTACCGACGTAAATTTTACTTTTATACTGCACTCCGGCACCCGCTCTAAAGTCCGCTATAGAGTATTTGGCAAAGAGATTTGCCGTAGTGCGCGAGCTTTCGGTGTCAAATTTCTTACCGTCTGCGTCCTTGGCGTTAAAGTGAGTAAGCCCAAGACCTAGGCTTAAGTTTTGATTTATCTCGCCGTTTACGTCCACTTCAAAGCCCTTGCTCGTTACGCCTTTTTTAGCTTCGTACGCGTCGGTCGTAGTGCCTGGGATCTTTTGTCCGGTTTTTGCGCCTAGCTTATCTTGTACAACCTTAAATACGCCAAAAGAGGCCGATAGCGCGCCTTCAAAATAATCTCCCTTTATGCCAAGCTCATAGTCTTTACCTTGGATTGGATCTAAGTATTTGTCGTTGATATCCTTTACGGTTTGGGGTTTAAAGATGCTTGTATAGCTAGCATAAAGCGTGTGGTTTTCGCCGATGTCGTACGTGATGCCTAGATACGGAGTGATTTCTTGCGTAAAGTTTCTATTGCCGTTGCCGCCTGTTATGCGGTACTTATAGTAGCTCATTCTGGCTCCTAGCAAAAACTTAAGCTTGTCCGTGATTGAGAATTTATTAGCCAAATATATGGCCTTTTGCACCGTTTTATCGGCGTTGTTTTGATCGGCGTAAGGAAATCTGGGATCGTCGATATGGAGGTTTTTAAAATCTATCCTAGTGCGTGCTGAGTAGGCTAGGCCCGCCGGAGTCGTACGATTTAACCAATAGCTACTGACCTTATCGGAGCTGTTTTGGTAGTTGTTATACATCGCGCCAAAAACCGCCTCGTGAGACAAGCTAAACGCTTCGTACGGCAGGTTTACGTATGCGTCTACGTTGTGAATATTTTCTTCGCGTTTGTTTGCGTAGGCGCTAAGTCCGCCGATGTCGCCCGTGTCGTCTAAATTTACCTTGCCGCCGTAGTAGAGCAAATTAGTATCCGTATTTGCGCGGCGGAAGGAGTAGGAGAGATTTAGGCTGGCTTCGTTTTCAAAATAGTGCTTAAAATCGGCATAAACGTCAAAAGTCTTGATATCCCACCTAGTCCAAGGCTGCGAAAAAATTTCGTTTTTGCTAAATTCGCGCCTAGCGTCGTTTTTGTAAAACGCGGGCATTCCTCCCCAGCGTATGCCGTGACGCTTTAGCTCCTGATAAAAAGCGCCTAGGCTCAGCCACGAGCTATCCATGATATCTGCATCAACAACGCCGTAGATAGCGGTGTTTTTACGGTTATAGTAGTCCATATACGAGCGAGACTTCTCGTGCATAAACGACGCTCTAGCTCGCACGTTACCATCGGCAGTTACGGGAGTCTGCACGTCGCCCGATACGCCGTATCTATCGTAAGAGCCCGCACTTAGTTTGAAATTTCCCGTCAATTCTTTTGAATTTGCTCTTTTTCGGATGAAATCTAAGCTAGCCGCTGGATTGCCTGCACCCGCTAGTAGGCCGTTTGCGCCCTTTACGACCTCGACGCGCTCATAGGGTAGCATGCTCATATCGTTTGCGCCTAGACTAAATCCGCCAAAGCTAGGCATCGAATCAAGCAAATAATAATCTATCTTAAAGCCTCTAGCCGTAGGATATACGCGCTCATCCCACTTGCTAAGCGTGACGCCCGGGATATTTCGCAAAAGCACCTGATAGTCGTTGATATTTTGATCCTTTAGCCTGGCCTCGGTGATGACGGTTAGCGACTGAGGCGTTTGGCGCGAGGTGAGGTCTAGCCTAGTAGTACTTTTTACGAGCTCTTTTGCGTTGTATTTTACGTCGTCGCGCCTTTGTTCGCTAGTTACCTCGACGGCATCAAGCGTCTCTTTGCCTGCTACGTTCCCGCCGTTTTGAGCGGCTAAAATTTGAACGGACGCGAGCAAATTTATAGCCGCAACCGAAAACAAAATTTTATTTCTCATCTTTTTCTCCTTTTAAAATTTGATCTTTTTATCCATAAATAAATCCCCGAAACGCTAAGCGCAAGCGGAGCTAGCCCACACAAAAACCAGATAAATTTGGTCGCTGCATTATAGTCGCCGTAGTGAGCGCGCCTAAACGTCGATAAAAATTTATCCGTTTTGCTTGCTAGCTCTATATCTTTTACATCGATTAAATTTGCGCTGTTTTTATCGTAAGTAACGGTGCTTGAGTACTGACTATGTAGGAAGCTTTGCTGCGGTTTTTGCCCGTAAAGCGTGATATTTGCACCCTCATAAAACGGAAAACTAACGTAATGCGTCCTAAATCCTGGCATATCCGAGGCTGCTTTTTGTACCAGGGCGTCGATTGAGATATTTTTGTCGTAAATTTGCGGACCGATTACGAATTTAGAATTATCGAAAGGCGGCATAAACATAAACCTAAGCTCCCACCAAGCACCGCTAAGCGCGACCGCAAAGATAACGGGCGTTGAAAAAACGCCGATAAATTTGTGCGAATCACTCATAAAAGTAGCCATGCGCGAAAACCGAAGACGCAGCAAATTCGCCCAAAAATTTCGGTAAACGATAAAGCCGCTAATCGAAATAATAAAGGCAAAAATCGCCGTCAGACCAAGTAAAATTTGACCGCTTTTTTCAAGAAGCAAATTTTCGTGAAGCTCGGTCATGACGCCGATAAATCCGCTATCGTGCGGCACGAGACCGCTTTTTATCTCTCCGCTAAAAGCGTCCAGATACACGCACGCCCACTCTTTTTCGCCCGCGCCGTGAGGCAAAAGCCAAATTTTGTCCGTTTTTTGCGGATCTACGTCGATATTCCAACCTACGATCTCGTGATGCGGATACTCTTTTTCTATTTTTTCTCTCAGTTCGTCAAATTTTAGCCTCTTTTTATCGTTGCCGTCTGCTACATAGATGACGCCTGGCATTAAAATATTATTTATCTCATCTTTATAAACTAAAACCGAACCAGTAAAGCAAACGATAACTAGCGGAATGCAAAATATGAGTGAAATATAAGTATGAATTTTATACATCGTCTTTTTGTCAAGTATACTCACGTTTAAAATTTGTCCTTTTAAAATTTACTTTAAATCGGCGCGGATTTTAGCATTTTAATAATTAATAATTTCTAAAATCATTATCAAATAAATAAGGAATCTATATTTTGCGTTGAATATTTAAAAACAGGGTTTAGTAGAGGCAGACGAATGCAAAACGACAAATTTGTTACGTTAAATTACGGAAATCAATTTAATGTGGTCTCAAAGCAAAATCGGCTTTTTAGTTTAATCAAAATCAGCGCCCAACGGTCGAGCAACCACCGAGCGCAAATTTGATACAAGTCTCGCCGAAAGCAAACTCAAATTTAAGCCCTAAATTTCCTCTCTTTTATAAATTTTACTCACAAATTTATCTATCTTATACACTGCACCAAAGAGCGCGGGCACGACGAGTAGCGTTAGCAGCGTCGAGCTAATGAGCCCCGAGATCACCGATATCGCCATAGGAGAGTTGCCCTCGTATCCAGCGCCCCTGCTAAGAGCAAGCGGTAGCATCGCAAATATCATCGCAAAAGTAGTCATCAGTATCGCTCGCAGTCTTTTGACGCCAGCTCGCACGATGGCTTCGTTTAGCTCCACGCCCTCGTTTGCGTAGCGGTTGGCGAAATCCACGACCAAAATCGCGTTTTTACCCACCATACCAAAAAGCAAGATCGCGCCGACCATGACGAATAGGCTAAAGGAGTTGCCGCTAAGATACAGCCCGACCGCCACGCCGCCAAACGCCAGCGGCATTGAGATCATGATGATGAGCGGCAAAATAAAACTCTCGTAGAGTGCGGCCAGGATCATATAGATGAGTACGACGCTAAGGCTGATCGTAAAGACAAAGGCCGCGTTCGTGTCGTTCATCATCTCGATAAAGCCCGTCATCACGTAGTCGTAGCCCGCGGGCAAAATTTGACCGATATTTTCGTCGATACCCTTTTGCACAGCACCCAGCGGGACGTTATCTACGTTTGCGACGATCCTGATCTGACGCTGTTTGTTAAAGCGGTTTATCACAGAAAAGGTCTTGCTCGTTTTAAACTCCGCCACCGCGCTTAGGCTTATACTCTCGCCGTGAGCATTTTTGATCTTTAGTTTTTGCAGCGCCTGCACATCCTTGCGGTACTCGTCGTCAAACCTCAGTATCATATCGTACTGCGCGTCGCCGTTATCAAAGCTACCAAGCCTGTTTTGACCAAAGGAGGCATATATCACCTGCGCCACCGCGCTAGGATCGACGTTTAGGCGTTTGGCTTTGTCTTTATTTACGCTGATTTGTAGCTCGTTTATCTTGTCTTCGTTATCGCTGCCCACATCCGTCGTGCCCTCGATAGCGCGCACCATGGCGATGGCTTTTGGCAGGATTTCGTCTAGCTTCTCTAGGCTATCTCCCGTGATCGTTAGCTGCACGGGCTCGCTGTCGCTGCCCGTATCGACGTATGGTATCTGCAGGACTTTGACGCTGAGGCCTTCAAATTTAAGCTTTTTTCTATACTCGTCCATTATCTGCGTTTGGCGCTCTTTTCGCGACTCAAAGCCCTTTAAGCGGACGTAAATTTTAGCCTTATACGCGTCCTTTGAGTCCGTGTAACCAGCGATCATATAGGAGTACTCGACGCGCGGATCGCTATCTACGGCGCGCACGACCTCGCCGGCTCTAGCGCTCATAGCCTCGACCGAGATGCCCGGGCTTGCTTTTAAAAATATCTCAAACTGCCCCTCGTCCTCGACGGGCAAAAAGTCCATACCGACCTTGCCGGCTAGGCTCATGCAAAGAGCCAGCACGCCCAAAGTAAGGATAACAAACACGGTTTTAAACCTCAAAATAAGCTTCAAAAGTCGCTCATAACTGCTCTCCAGAGCCTCAAATACGGGCTCCGTCACGCGGTAAAATTTACTCTCGCCCTTGCCTAAAAACCTAGCCGCCAGGCTAGGTATCAGCATAATGCAAACCAAAAACGACACCACGATACCGCCGCTCACGCTCATACCGAAGGAGTTAAAATATTGCCCGACGATGCCCTCCATAAAGGCAATCGGCACAAACACGCAAAGCAGCACCGCGCTAATGCTAAGCACGCTAAAGGCTATCTCGCGCACGCCCTCAAAGCTCGCTTTTAGCGGATTGCTCTCGCCCTCTTGCATCTTTTTGGAGATATTTTCTACGACCACGATCGCATCGTCGATAAATATACCGATACCAAGCGTGAGAGCCAGCAGCGTGAGGCGGTTTAGATCAAAGCCCAAAACGTCGATGATAAAAAACGTCCCCACGATACTAGCCGGGATCGCAAGCGCAGCGATGATAGTCGCGCTAAAGCTTCGCAAAAAGAAAAAGACGATGACGACCGTGAGCGCGACGCCCAGCATCATGTCAAATTTGACCTGATTTATGTGCTTTAGGATGCTTTCGCTCTTTTCGTAAACCCGCTCTACTTCGTAGTTTGCACCCAGTTTTGCCGCTAGTTCGCCAGTTTTAGCCTTAAGCGCGTCTATCGTCTCGATCGTGTTTGCGCCGCTTACTTTTATAGCGTCAAGCAGCACTCCGCGCTTGCCGTTATACATCGCTACGGCGTCGGTGTCGTGATGAGATAGCTCAATGCGCGCGACGTCTTTTAAAAATACGTCCTTTTGCAGACGGATCTCCTCTAGCTCGCGCACGCTTTTAGCGTCGAATTCGCTCTTTAAAAATATCTCAAACTCGCTGTTTTCGAGCTTGCCAAGCGGAGCTTTTAAATTTTGCGATTTGATTATATTTATGACCGAGGCTGCGGTCAGGGCGTATTTATCGAGCTTAAACGGATCTAGGTAAATTTTAATCTCAGGCTCCAAAAAGCCCTTGTCATCGACCTTGCCCACGCCTTTTACGCGCTGCAAAAACGGCTTTGCTTCGTCTTTTACCGTTTGCATGAGCGCGGTTAAATTTTCATCCTTACGGCTAACGAAAAAGCTCGCCACCTTGCCGCTGTCGCTGTTGATTTTCTCTATCTCTGGCTGGGCATCGAGCTTTGCCTTTGCGACCTTGTCGCGCACGTCGTTCGTGGCGACGTCGATGTTTTTCTTGAGATTAAACTCGACCAAAACGATGCTGAGGTTATTAAATGTATATGACCTGATCTTTTTGATACCGTCTATCGTCGAGACCTCGTCTTCGATCTTTTTAGTGACCCTGCTCTCGATGAGGCTCATATCACCCGGCGCGTAGGTCGTGATCTTAACCAGCGGGATGACGACCTCAGGGAAGAGATTTACCGGCATCCTAAAAAGCGACATCGCCCCGAAAAATACGAGCGCGACGAAAAACATCAGCGTCGTAATCGGGCGATTTATGGCTAGTTTATACATTTTGCGCCTTCGCCAAAACTGCCTTTTGCGTCAAATTTACCCGTCCGCCCTGCTGCGCAAAAAGCGTTTGGCGTTTAGCGGCTAGTAAAATTTGCGCCGCATCAAATTCGGGATTTAAATTTACGCCGCCTTGTTTATACGATAAATTTGACCCGCTCATCAAATTTGCATTTTTCGAAGCGGAGTCAAATTTAATGCCGTACGCCGAATTTGAGTTCAAATTTGCGTCACTTTTCGTTTGCGCCCGCAAATTTAAAAACCTAGCCGCGCCAAGGCTTGTTTTTTTATCGTCAAATTTCGCGCTCGCAAGCCCGCCGTTTTTAAAGCCGTCAAATTTAAGCCCAGACGTTTTATTTGCGTCCTCTTTTTTAGGCTCGGCATCCGTTTCAACCTGCGAATCTGAGACGATATATCCCTCGCCAAAAAGCCCCGGCGTCAAATTTCGCGCCCGTACTTCGGCGTAAATTTTGCCGTTTTTCGTATCGATAGTCGGGTAGATGAGGCTGATTTTACCGCGCCTCTCCTCGCTTTGGCCGTCTAGTTTATAGACAAATTCGCTGCCGATTTTCACGCGGTCTTTAAATTTTTCATCAAAGCTAAGTTTGAGCTTCACGTCCGGATACGAAAAAATCAACATCAGCTTTTGCGCTACGCCGCCAACACCCTCGCCGACCTCGATGCTCTTGCCTGAGATCGTCCCGTCAAAAGGTGCTAGTAGTCGCGTGTCTTCTAGCCGCTTTTGCGCCAAATTTAGCGCCAGATGCGCCCTGTTTTCAGCTAGCGCGGCGTTTTTAAAATCAAATTCCGCATTTTCAAAAGCCTGCTTCGAGCTCACGCTTTGAACGAGCTTAAATTTATCCAGCACACTTTTTGCGTGGGCTTTTGCCGTCTGCGCGCTCTCTAGGTCGTTTTGAGCGAGCTTTACGGCTAGCTTTTCGCTCTCGTTTTCAAGCTCGAGTAGCACGTCGCCGCGCTTTACCGCAGAGCCTATTTCTACGTTTACGGCCTTTACGATACCGACGGCTTTTAGCGCGAGCTGCGCGTCTTTTGCGGGCGCGACGTCAAAGCTCGCGTAAATTTTATCCTGCGCGCAAAGCGCAACCGCCGCGCTCAGTAAAAAAAGTAAAATTTTATTCATTTGCGCTCCGTTTTTTCGATATTTTCGGCGATCTTGCCGCCGCGCTCGTATAGATACTCCGCCTTTTTGATCTCAAATTTACTCTTGCTTAGCTCCAGCGCGCTGCCTGCGCTAAAGCTCTGCGCGGTCGCGTTTAAAAACTCGACGTACCCAAGCAGCCCGGCTTCATACTTTTTGCTAACGGCATTTAGCGAGGTTTGCGCCGAGTTTAGCGCACTTTCGCCCGCGGCTATCTTTTGCTCTAGCGTCTTTAGGTCGTTTTTGATATTCGTCAAATTTAGCTCGTTTTGCAAGCGCTTTTGATCTAAATTTAGCTTCGCTTGCAGCGCGCTTATGCGCTTTATTTCGCGCTGCTTTTTGTTCGCGCCAAAATCAAACGCCTTCCAGCTAAAGCCCAAAATCAGCTCGTTTGTATTTAAATTTGGCTTAAAAAAGTCGTCAAAATACGGCTCCAGCGCACTTCTATACTGCGCCGGCAGCAAATTTCTATCGTAATGAGTGCGCATAAAGGTGTAGGTATTTTTTATGAAAATTTGCGGGTTCGTCTCGGACGCGGTTATCTTTTCGTCCTCCAAAGCCGCGGCAAAATTTAGCCTAAGCGCCTCAAGCTCTGGCTTTGCGCTTTTTTGCGGCGTGGAGTTTTCATCGTCCAAAAAAGCGATCCTAGAGCCCGCCACAGGCTCGATATCTCTGCCCGTTAGCGCGTAAATTTGATTTTTTATCTCGTTTTGATTTTGCGAGATCTCGAGGCGTTCGGCCAGCGCCATGGCGTATCTGGCGTTTACCGCTTCATACTCGCTCTCGTCGCTAAGTCCTGCGCGGTAGTATTTTTCCAGCCTATTTAGCGCGTTTTTTAGGTAGTTTATCTCGCCCTCTTTTGCGGTCGCGAGCTCGCCCAGCGACAAAAAGCTAAAATAAAGCTTAGTCGCGTTAAACGCAAGCAGGTTTTGATACTCCTCGTTTTTTAAAATTTCAGCCGCACTAAGGTGCGAAAGCGAACTTAGCAGAGCCTCGCGCTTGCCGCCGTCATAAACGGCAAGCTCCAAAATCGCCCTTGCCGTGGCGGCTCTTTGCGGGCGCAGGACGTTTATGTCGCCGCTTAAAAAGCTATATCCGCCCTCAACCATGAGACTTGGCATATACGCACTTTTTACTGCGTCCTTTTGCAGTTGCGCTTTTTGCGGTTCGTAGTTTGAAATTTGAGCTAAATTTGAGCTCTGCGCGGCTAAAATCAGCTCGTGCAAATTTCCTTCAAATTTAACCTCCGAGCCGCCTAAAAAAACGCAAAAACTCAAAAATATATAAATTTTTTTCATCTAAACCCTTCCCTATTAGCTCTGGGCGGCGCGGGCTAAATTTGAGCGGGTTTGCGCCGCCTGAAGTCTGGCGCCGTAGGTGAAATAAAATGAAAATTTAAGCGGCGCGCGGAGCTTTTTTAAGATTATAGCGACAAAAAACCTAATGAAAGCTTTTAACGAGGTTCATGACGAGCAAATTCCACCCGTCGACGAGCACGAAAATAAGCAGCTTAAACGGCAGTGAAATCATCGTCGGCGGCAGCATCATCATACCCATCGCCATAAGCACGGAGCTAACGACCATATCGATGACCAAAAACGGCAGATAGAGCAAAAAGGCTATCTCAAACGCCGTTTTCATCTCGCTGATCATAAACGCGCTCATCACGACCGTGAGCGGGATATCGTCGAAGCTTTGCGGGTTTGGCATATTTCTGATACGCAAAAACAGCGCCAGATCCTTCTCTCGCGTATTTTTTATCATAAACTCGCGAAACGGCTTCACGCCGCGCTCAAAGGCCTCTTGGTAGCCGATTTGTTCGCTTAGATACGGCTGCACGCCCGCTTCGTAGGCTTGCTTGCCCACAGGCTCCATGATAAAAAACGTAAGCACCATCGCAAGGCTAATAAGCACCGTAGAAGGCGGCATCTGCTGCGTACCCATCGCCTGGCGTAAAAACGAAAAAACGATAATGAGCCGCAAAAAGCTCGTCATCATAAAAACCAGCGATGGCGCGAGCGTGAGGACAGTAAGGACCAGCAGGACGTTTAGCGAGCTAACTAGCTGTGTAGGCGTAGTGGGCGCGCTTAGGCTGAGATTTACGGTCGGGATCGTTACATTATCCTCGCCGATCGCGACCGCCGCAAATATAAAAAACAGCAAAAACGTCAGTTTTTTCAAATTTACTCCTGCGCGTCCAGTATGCTTTTTTGCGTTTTGGCTTTGTCGTCTAAATTTAACGAAACGAAGTGAATCTCAACCCTGCGGTTTTTCTCCCTGCCCTGCTCGGTAAAATTCGTCGCGAACGGCTCAAATTCGGCCTTTGCTGATGCGGTTAGCTTTTTAGGATCGACGCCGTCTTTTATAAGTTCGCTAACTACGCTAATAGCTCTAGCCGACGATAGCTGCCAGTTGTCTTTAAACTCGGCAGACGCCGGCTGCTCGCTATCGGTATGTCCGATCACGTTTGCTACGACGTCTGGCGGTAGTTTGGCTATCACCATCGCGATACGTTTTAAAAACAGCAGCGCATCGTCGCTTTGCAGCTGGGCGCTGTCTTTTGCAAAGAGTAAATTTGCCGGCAACCTAATCACAAATCCGCTCTCACTCTCCTCAAACGTAACCTCAGGCGAGCCGCTAGCGTGCAAAAGTTCGTTGATAGAGCGCAGCGTCTGCTCGAAATTCGACTTCACGCCCGTGCGCTCTTTGTTTGAGGTGGCGTGGTCGTCTTGGTTTTGCTCAGCACTGACGTCGGGTTTCGCGCCGCCCTCAAGCACACCCAAAGCCCCGCTTAGCGAGCCGATCGCAGCTTCTAGCTTCTTTGCGTCCATCGTACTCATAGAAAGAAGCAGTACGAAAAAGCAAAGCAGAAGCGACATCAAGTCGCCAAACGCCGCGAGCCACTCGGGTAAGCATTTGGGGCAGTCGCCCGGATCGATTAATTTTTTAGCCATTTTTACTACTTATCAAACTGACTGACGCGGTCTTTAGGCGGTAAAAACGATAGCAACTTCATCTCGAGCGTCCTAGGGTTGTCGCCGGCTTGTATCGCCATTATGCCCTCTAGCATCAGCACTTTTGCCGTGCCTTCGTCTTTGTCGCGGATACTTAGGATGTTTGCCACGGGCGAGCCAAGGATGTTTCCTATCATCGCGCCGTAAAGCGTCGTGATGAGCGCGACCGCCATCGATGGACCGATAGCTGAGGGATCGGACATATTCATGAGCATCGCGACCAGGCCGATGAGCGTACCGATCATACCCATCGAGCCCGCAAAACCCGCGATTTGTTCGAAAATTTTGATATTATCGCCGTGTCTTGAGCTGGCCTGCTCCATATCTATCTCAAGCAGCGTTCTGATGGCGTCTGGTTCGTTGCCGTCAACCGCCATAGATAGACCCTTTTTGAGAAATGGATCGGTTTCGTTATTTGCATCACTCTCAAGAGCCAGGATACCGTCTCGGCGAGCTTTTGTGGAGTACTCGACCATTTTTTTTACAATTTCTGGGAGATTGTAGGTTTTTGGTTTTACCGCGATGCCGTAAAACGTGCCTAGCTTTTTTATCTGCTCCATCTTAAAACCGATCATCAGCGCGCAAATCGTACCGCCAAAAACGATCAAAACAGAGGGAATATCGATGTAAGCTCCGATTCCGACGCCCATTTGCATGGAACCTAGCAAAAGCACCATAATAACTATCCAACCGACGAGGCTACCTAAATCCATCTTGCAACTTTCTATTTAAAAATTTTAGTTTGTATTTTAGTTTTTTTTAGTTGAAAAAACAGTTAAACTTAGATTAGCTTTTTGCAAAAGGCGTTCCAAATCAATGTGAAATTTTTTTAAATTTTGCGTTTTTGGTCATATTTCGTTTTTTTGGCACTTTTCTTGACCAAATTTAAATACTAATTTTTTCTAAAAATTTGATTTAAGAAGCGAAATTTTAAACAAAAACAAAAGGCAGCGTCTTGCCGCGAGCTATAAATTTGATAAATTTATAGCTCGCACGCGTAAAGAGCAAATTTAACTAGGCCTTTTTCGGCTTAAACGCCCTTTTTGCCGTCATATAAAAGCCGCTAAAGATAAAAAGCGCCATCAAAAGCGAAACGACCGACCACAAAATTTTACCCGCAATCCCGAAAAAATACCCCGTATGCAGCTGATAGTTCGTGCTCTTTACCATGCCTACGGTTATGCCCTCGGTTTGCTTTTGCTCAGCCATCTTGCCCTCTTTTACGTTTACGGCGGTCATTTTCGGACGAGCGGTGTTTGGCGCGTCCGGCTCGTAGTATCTGACGTTTATCTTATCTCCGGCCGCAAGCATCAGGCTAAATTCCTTATACTCTATGCCGCTTGATTTAAATATCTCATAAGCCTTCTGCGCGTCGCTAAATTTATACTCGGCGTTCTTTTTGCCTTCTGCTTTTGCGGGCGCTCCGTCTTTTTGCGCGGTCTCTTTGGGCAAATTTTGCGCGCTAACGAAAAGCTCCGTCACAGCGCCGTTATACCAGCGGTACGACCACATGAGTCCGGTCAGACAGATGACGAGATAAATCACCGCGCTCAAGGCGCCTAAACTCGTGTGCAGGTTATGAAAAAGGGCGTATTTCTTGAGTTTAAAATTTGGCTTCACCGCCTCGGCAAATTTGCGTTTTAGTCTCGGGAAATGTAGCCAAACGCCGCTTATCACGAGCACTATCATCGCGACCGTACTAGCGCCCACGATCTGCTTGCCCACTTCGCCCGCGGTTTTGTTGCCCGCTAGCGCAAGGCCCAAATTTCGGTGCAGCGACATCGCTACGCGCACAAAAGTAACTCCGTAGTCCTTGCCGATGATCTGCGCGGTATATGGATCGACCAGATAAGCATCGCTATTACTAGCATAAATTTTGATCGCTTCGTTTTCGTTTTTTGGTAGCACGAGCCTTGCGGGTTGCTTAACGCCCGTTTGCTCGCTAAAGCTTTGCAAGATTTTCTCAACGCTTAGCATTTCGCTGGTTTTTTCGACCTTGACAGCGTTTAAATTTATAAGCTCCTCAAGCTCGTGCTGATACGACAAAATCCCGCCCGTAACGCCGACAACAAGCAACGGAATAGCAAAAATAATCGATAAAATCAGGTGGAGATTAAACAAAAACTGATTTCTTCTTAAGGCCTTTTTTAAAAACGAAAGCAAGCAACATCCTTTAAATTTTGATTTTGATTATTTTTAAAACTCGTGATTATATTGATTAATACTTAAGAAATTGTTAAGTCCAAAAAGCATTAATCCCGCATTTAGCAAATTTGAGATAAAATCGCTCAAATTTAAACAAGGAAAAAAGATGAGCGATATCGGCGTAGTGGTGCTTGCCGCGGGGCTTGGCACGAGGATGAAATCAACTAAACCAAAGGTGCTTTTCGAGCTTTGCGGAGAGCCGATGATTATCCATATTTTGCGCAAGGCTTATGAGATCAGTAGCGACGTGAGCGTGGTTTTGAGCTATCAAAAAGAGCTAGTGGAAGCTAAAATCAAAGAAATTTTCCCTCAAACTAAAATTTACGAGCAAAATTTAAAAGAGTTCCCGGGCACTGCGGGCGCGCTAAAAAACATCCCGCTAAATAGCGAAAAAACGCTGATTTTGTGCGGAGATATGCCGCTTATAAAAATCAACGACCTAATACGCCTAAGCGCTGGCAACGCGGACATCGCTCTTAGCGTTTTTGAGGCGGCAGACCCCTACGGATACGGCCGAGTGATCATAAATAACGGCAAAGTAGAAGCCATAGTCGAGCAAAAAGACGCGACCGAAACGCAAAAAATGATAAAAAGCGCAAACGCCGGCTGCTACTGCTTTAAAAGCGAAGTTTTGCGCGAGATTTTGCCTCTCATCGGCAACGAAAACTCGCAGAAAGAATTCTACCTAACCGACGCGATAAAAATCGCAAACGAGCGCGGTCTAAAGTGCTGGGCCATCAGCGTCGAAGAGCAAAATTTCATGGGCATAAACGATAAATTTCAGCTCAGTATCGCAGAAAATTTGATGCAGGACGAAATAAAGAAAAATTTGATGAAAAGCGGCGTACTAATGCGTCTGCCAAATAGCATTTACATTGACTCTAGAGCAAAATTTGAAGGCGAGTGCGTCATCGAAGAAAACGTAAGCGTCGTCGGAGAGTGCCTCATCAAAAACTCTGTCATCAAAAGCGGCTCGGTCGTAGAAAACTCAGTCATCGAGGACTCGGACGTCGGCCCTCTAGCGCACCTGCGCCCAAAATGCGAGATTAAAAACACCCATATCGGAAATTTCGTCGAGCTAAAAGCAGCCAGGCTAAACGGCGTCAAAGCAGGCCACCTAAGCTATCTGGGCGACTGCGAGATAGGCAGCGGCACAAACGTAGGCTGCGGCACGATCACATGCAACTACGACGGCAAAGCCAAGCATAAAACGATAATCGGCAAAAACGTCTTTATCGGCTCGGACACCCAGCTAGTAGCTCCCGTAAAA
>ERZ772971.486-NODE-486-length-24869-cov-4.579149_pt1 | contig 24869 bp, 20 predicted proteins | sample MGYA00511943_ERZ772971 | MGnify/ENA primary metagenome ERZ772971 (study PRJEB29015, sample SAMEA2737929) | human oral metagenome | biome: human oral; feature: human-associated habitat; material: dental | place: China | collected 2144 ... | reverse complement strand
ACCCGCCGAAGCGGCGCCGCAACAGCCCGCCCAAACGGCGCCGCAACAGCCCGCCCAAACGGAGCCACAGCAACCCGCCCAAGCAGCACCACAGCAACCCGCCCAAACGGCGCCACAGCAACCCGCCGAAGCGGCACCGCAGCAACCCGCCCCGACAACAGCGGCACCCACTGTGACAATGGGCAACGACACCGCCGATGATTCCATCGCCGCGCGCATCGTCGCCGGCAAACAGCAGGCCGCACAACAACAGCAGCAGGCGGCATTCGCGGCGGATGCCGGCGTAGCCGCCCAACTCAATCAGGCCGGCGACAAACTGTTGCGGCAAATGAACGAAGCACAACAGACAAATCCCGTCGTCAGCGGCATCGGTGCCGCCCTGCTGCTGGAAGCCGTGGCCGATGGCGCGGTCGGCAGCAGCAAAGACGAAATCACCGCCTGGCTCGGTGTCGCGGGACAAGCGCCAATACGCATGAATACCGCCCTGCAACTGCACGATGCCGCCCTGCAACAGGCTGCCGCCATGCTGATACCCAACACCGACGACATTCTGCCTGCCTATCGCGAGCATCTGCACAAGGCCGGCTTCATTACCGCCCCTGACCTCGCCACCCTGAACACATCGGTCGCACAGGTAACACAGCAGAAAATCCCCGCCGTGCTCGACCGTCTCGACCCGGATGCCCGTCTGGTACTGGTACACGCCCTGCATTTTGCCGCGCCGTGGCAACAACCCTTCAATGCCGACAATACCGCACCACAACCCTTCCACATCGCCGCCGGCAAAAAGGGCCGTACCTCCACCGTCAGCGTGCCGACCATGCAGGGCAGCCCGCGCGCAGGGCTGATACAGGATGAAACGGCACATATCACCGCCGTTGCCCTGCCGTTTGCCCACGATTACACCCTGCTCATCGCCATGCCGCAGGACAACGCGGACAAAGCCTCGCTGCAACAGGCCGAAGCCTGGCTCGGCACACACCGGCAGGCCCTGCTCGCCGCTGCACCGCACAAAATCAAGCTGCGCCTGCCCAAGTGGCAACTGCAACGCAACGCCTCGCTCATCCCGCTGCTCACCGCCGACGGCATCCGTACCATCTTTGGCGACCAAGCCGATCTGTCCAACATCGGCCCCGGACTCTTCGTCAAAGAATTCAAACAGGATATCAACCTCGCCATTGACGAAGCAGGCGGCAAGGCGGCTGTCGCCACCACGGCCGTCGTCGCCAACCGCAGCATGAGCATCGACCCCGTGCCGGACATCCGTATCGACCGCCCCTTTGTGTACGCCGTCGTACACAAAAACAGCGGCATCGACATCCTCAAAGGCTACCTGCACAATCCCGCCGCTACCGCAGACAAGGCAAGTCTGTCTACACCTGCCGCCACCCCGGCGCCTGCCGCTCCTGCCGCCGGGCGCGTCGTCGGCACCATGAAAAACAAGACCGCGAAAAAAGCGAAAAAAACAAAAAGAGGAGGCCGCAAATGAAAACCGCATCCTGCGCCCTCATGGTCGCCCTCGCCGCCCCGACCCTGTGGGCGGCCGACTGCGATGCCCTGCTGCAAGCGGTGAAGCAACAGCACGACCCGGCGGCGGCTTTCGCCGCCTACACCGAAGCCGACGACAACTTCTGCTTCAACAGCGAATCTCAAAGCGAAAACGCCAAGCGCGACATCATGCAGCGCTGGGGTGACGAACTGTTCAAAGAAATCTTTGCCGGGCGTGCGGTCAAACTCGACAAGCCCCAAACGGAACGCCTGCGCGAACAAAGCGACAATATCCGCACGGCGGCACGGCAGGCCGATGCCGCAACAGGCTGGCAGATACTCTTCCTGCAAGCCATGCTTGACATCGACCGCAAGCCCGACACCTTCCTCGACGAAAAAATGTACCGCCGCCTCGACAGCATCATCGCCGGCTATCTGCGTGACGCCGAGCAGGGCACCCTGTCCGCAGTTGCCAAAAGTGCACAGGTGGACAACTTCATGCTGGATATGGTGCAGGCACACCTGCTTAACATTGCGGGTGACAAGCTGGCCAAATTGAACAAAATGCGCGGCAGTGGCGACAGCGCCCTGACTCGCCTGATTGCCCGGCGCGGCAAAACACGCGGCGCCCACGTAGCTTCCTCGACAGAACAGCCTGCAACTGCCGTCATCCCGATCCGCTTTGAATACGACTCCGTGCGCCTGACCGCGCAGGGCGAAACCGAATACCGCGAAAACCTCGGCGTCATGCAGGCCAACACCACCCGCAGCATCTTCCTCATCGGCCATACCGACAGCAAGGGCGATGCCGACTACAACTGCCGTCTGTCGCAATGCCGGGTTGAAGCCCTGCGCGACCGCCTGATTGCCGACGGCATCCCCGCCGACAACATCGCCGTCGCCTGGGCGGGTGAAAACATCCCGCTCGAATTTGAACACGCCGGTGAATTTCTGAAAAACCGCGACATCATCATTACCACCGACGCGGAAGACGACAACACCGACGATCCATCGCGCCGCCGCGTTGAATACGAAATCAACGGCAACGCCTTGCAGGAAAAATACAGCGGCCGCTTCTGCCGGGTCACGGCGGAATACGCTGCCGTACCGTGCAAATCGTAGCGGCACGGCAGCCCGAAAAGACCGCCCGCACTGCAACGGATGCACCACCCGACACCCATAAACCCATAACGGAGAACACCATGAAATTTACCATCCGCCCCCTCAGCCTTTCCCTCCTGCTGGCCTGTGCCGCCACGGGCACACAGGCGCTTGCCGAACAGCAGCGCCTCGCGCTGGTCATCGGCAACGCCGCCTATGCGGAAAAAGCGTTGAAAAACCCGCTCAACGATGCCCGCGCCATGAAAAAAGCGCTGGAAGAAGCCGGCTTTACCGTCACCCTGCTGGAAAATGCCGACCGGCAGGGCATGGAAAGCGCCATCAACACCTTCGGCGCACGCCTCGATGCCGACGACGTCGGCCTCTTCTACTTCTCCGGGCACGGCATGCAGCAGGACGGCGACAACTTCCTCCTGCCTCTCGACATCTCGGCCCAGGAACTACAAGCGAAACAACTGCCCTACAAGGCGGTCAACGCGGGCTACGTCCTGAACGCTATGCGTCGCGACGGCAAGGACGACACCGGCCTCAACATCTTCATCCTCGATGCCTGCCGTGATGCCCCCTCGGCCGGCAGCAAAAGCATGAGCCGTGGTCTGGCGCCCATGAATGCCCGCGCGCCGGGCAGCAGTGTCGGCACCCTGATCGCCTACGCCACCGCGCCGGGCGAAATCGCCCAGGATGGCAGCGGCAACAACAGCCCCTATACCGCCAGCCTCATCAAGCAGATGAAGCAGCCGCTACCGATCGAATACGTCCTGAAAAAAGTGCTGGGCGACGTCAAAAAAGAAACCGGCAAACAGCAGGAACCCTGGTACTCCTCCTCCATCGAAGGTGATTTCTACTTCACCCAGCCCCCGGCGGAAGAACGGGCGATGCAAATTCCGTTGACCAATACCGCAGCGGCAGTGCCTGCCAAAGACAAAAGCGACGCAGCCAATGCCACCCTGGAAACCGGCAACACCGCTTATGCACAGGGCGACTACGGCAAGGCCCGCGAGAATTACGAAAAAGCGGCGGCACAGGGCAATGCTATGGCGCAAAGAAACCTGGGCATGCTCTATAACAACGGCTTCGGCGTGAACAAAGACCACGAACAGGCCCGCAGCTGGTTTGAAAAAGCAGCCGCACAAGGATTGGCCGATGCGCAAAACGACATTGCCCTGCTCTATTACAACGGCCTCGGCGTCGGAAAGGATTACGACAAGGCGGGCGAATGGTTCGCCAAAGCGGCGGAACAGGGCAACGCGGTGGCGCAATACTATCTGGCATCACTCTACGCGCGCGGTCTCGGTGTGGAAAAGGATTACGGCAAGGCGCGCACCTGGTTTGAAAAAGCGGCGGCTCAGGGCAATGCCGACGCACAATTCGGCATGGGCTTGCTTTATGTACATGGACATGGAGTGCAACAGGATTACGCTAAGGCTAGGGAATGGTTTGAAAAATCGGCTGCCCAGGGCAATGCCAGAGGACAGCGAGGACTTGGCTGGCTGTATACGGACGGAGGAAAAGGCGTATCACAGGATTATGGGAAAGCACGGGAATGGTACGAAAAAGCTGCCGCGCAAGGTGATGCTGATGCCCAAAACAATTTGGGCGCACTTTATGGTCAAGGCCTGGGTGTCCCACAGGATTACGGTAAAGCCCGCGAATGGTACGAAAAAGCTGCCGCGCAAGGTAATGCTGGTGCCCAAAACAATTTGGGCGCACTTTATGGTCAAGGCCTGGGTGTCCCACAGGATTACGGTAAAGCCCGCGAATGGTACGAAAAAGCTGCCGCGCAAGGTAATGCTGATGCCCAAAACAATTTGGGCACTCTTTATATGGATGGCAAGGGTGTCAAGCAAGATTATGGCAAAGCACGGGAATGGTACGAAAAAGCTGCCGCACAAGGCAATGCTCAAGCGCAGCATAATCTTGGCATTATTTACAACAAGGGATATGGCGTAGAAGAAGATACCACCAAAGCTTTTTCCTTATTTGAAAAAGCTGCTGCGCAGAATCTGGACGTAGCACAGTTTGCGCTTGGTTCGTTTTATGCCGAAGGACGTGGTATCAAACAGGACTACAAAAAAGCACGGGAATGGTGGGAAAAAGCCGCCGCGCAAGGTCAGGCTAATGCCCAATACTATTTGGGTGTTCTTTATTACGCCGGCAAGGGCGTCAAGCAGGATTACGGTAAAGCCCGCGAATGGTACGAAAAAGCCGCCGCGCAAGGTGAGACTAATGCCCAAGCCAGCTTGGGTTTCCTTTACAGTAAAGGACAAGGCGTCAAACAGGATTATGTCAAGGCAAGAGAATGGTATGAAAAAGCCGCCGCGCAAGGCGATGCTACTGCTCAAAACAATTTGGGCAGTTTGTATATGGATGGCAATGGCGTCGAGCAGGATTATGGCAAAGCACGTGAATATTTCGAAAAAGCGGCAGCGCAGGGATATGAGGACGCATACACCCCGTTGGGCTGGTTGTATGAAAGGGGCTTGGGCGGGGTGCAGGATTATGGCAAAGCACACGAATGGTATGAGAAAGCCGCCGCGCAGGGCAATGATGCTGCCCAAAACAATCTCGGCGTTCTCTACTATAAAGGTCTTGGTGTGGCAAAAGATCCGGCCAAAGCCCGTGAATGGGCCGAAAAAGCAGTCAAGCAGGGAAATAATGCCGCAAAAGAATTATTAAAAGCTCTGGACAGTGGCAAAGAAAGCGCGACGGATTCCACCACTGAGAATGATTCGGAAATAATGACGGCCTTGCAACTAGGCAAGCAGGCCTATAACAAAAAAAACTATACTGCAGCATTTTCGCACTATGAAAAGGCTGCCGAAAAAGGCAACGCCGAAGCACAAAACTGGTTGGCCATTCTGTATGAAAATGGCCGGGGTACAAAACAGAATTATGCCAAAGCACGCGAATGGTATGAGAAAGCGGCAATGCAGAATAATGCTTATGCCCAAATGAAATTGGGATGGCTGTATGGAGAAGGTAAAGGCGTCAAGAAGAATTATGCCAAAGCGCGTGAATGGTGGGAAAAAGCGGCTGCGCTAGGTGAAACTGAAGCGCAACAGCGGCTTGCCAGCCTTTATTACGACGGCAAGGGCGTCAAACAAAATTATGCCAAGGCGCGGCAATGGTATGAGAAGGCTGCCAAACAGGGCAATATCAGTGCACAGGATTGGCTTGGCCAGATGTATAAAGACGGAAAAGGCGGCAAGCAGGACTACACTAAAGCACGGCAATGGTGGGAAAAAGCGGCACAAAAGGGCAGTGCTTATGCGCAAAAGCGGCTGGGCGATCTGTACCGCGACGGACATGGCGTCAAGCAGGACTACGGCAAGGCGCGACAGTGGTGGGAGAAAGCAGCCGCGCAGAATAATGGCGAAGCGCTCAGTCATCTCGGCTGGTTCTATGAAAACGGTAAAGGCGGAGAACCAGATTACGCCAAGGCTCGCCAGTACTATCAAAAAGCCGCCGCCATCGGCAGTGACTATGCTAAAGAAGGCTTGCAGCGACTGGAAGACAAATAATCAGGCGGTATTGAAGTTTAACTGTCTAAGATGACTTCCGCTGCCATTCAAAAGCAAAAGGGCGGGTTTCTCGCCCGCCCTCTCTTCTTTTCGTAACCCACTATGAATTTCCATCCAGTCTTTTTAACTCTTTTTTGGCTTTTTCATGACCCTGCGCAGCTGCTTTTTTATACCAATAACGGGCTGTTGATAGATTTTTCTCTATACCCATCCCTTCTGCATAAAGCCAGCCAAGATTAAATTGTGCACTGGCATAATCCTGATCAGCCGCTTTTTTATACCAATATAAGGCCTTGGTATAATCTTTTTCCGTTCCTAAACCCCTTTGATAAAGAAAACCCAGATCGTTCTGGGCGACCGCATGATTGTCATGCGCAAGTGCTGTATAGATTTTGAAGGCTTTACCATAGTCCTGTTGTTTGACTGCCCGTTTTGCCTCCTGCAATTTTTCTTCAGTCTGTCCACGACCGACTGTGTTTTGGATCGTTTCCATCGATGCCGCCTGCGTTATTGTTATTGCTGTTGGGCGAAGGGAGGCACACAGCTTTCGGCCTTCTACCAAGGTATCGCTATTACACACTTTTTTATTGGTTTTTATGTCCTTAATATCACATACTCTTTTGGCATCGGCTATAGCGCAGGCTTGCTGATAATAACTGCACGCATTGCGCCGATCATTCTTTTCTTCATAAATATAGGCAAGACAAAGGGGAGCATGAGTATGTTCAAACGCCGCAGATTGACGCAATAATTCAATTGCCCGTTCGCTGTTTTTGCTACCACCTTTGCCTTCTATATAGAGCATTGCCAATTTAAATTGCGCATTGGCATTATTATTGTCTGCCGCCCAATCATACCAACTGCGACGCCACTGATCGCTGACACCGATATCCCCCATCCATTCTTGCAGTATCCCCATCCGACTTTGAGTATCTTTGGGGAAAAATTGCAGGCATAGAAGCCAGATAGCAATTAGGGCTATACCGCCAAACTTGGTGACTGTGATTATTATTCTGCCAACTTTTATAAGCTCCATATCTCACCTTCTTTTTTCTAACGAAATAACAGCACTCAACCTGTTTATCACTCGTTGGCGTAGGGGTTCGCCTTGTCACGGTAGCTGATACGGATCGGCGTGCCGTGCAGTTTAAACTGTTTGCGGAAGAATTTGCTGAGGTAGGTGGTGTAGCTGTCGGGGACGTTCGTGGTGCGCGTGCCGTGGATGATGATGTGCGGCGGGTTGCGCCCGCCCTGGTGCGCGTATTGCAGTTTGATGGAGCGCCCCTGCACCAGCGGTGGCTGATGGCGGTGGTAGGCGGTTTCCAGCGCTTCGGTGAGTTTGTTGGTAGAGAGTTCGGCCATTGCCGAGCGGTAGACTTTTTTCACCGCTGGCAGCAGTTTGCGGATGTTGCTGCCGTGCAGCGCCGAGATGTAGAAGACTTCGGCGTAGTCCACGAAGTGCAGTTTGCGCGTGAATTGCTGGCGGATGGTTTCGCGCTGTTCGGCGTCGAGGTGGTCCCATTTGTTGATGGCGATGATGAGACCGCGTCCGCGGCGGGTGATTTCGCCGAGCAAATGCGCGTCCTGCTCGCTCACACCTTCGTGCGCGTCCAGCATGAGGATGACGACGTTGGCGCGTTCGATGGCATCCAGGGTTTTGACGATGGAGAATTTTTCGATTTTGTCGTTGACCCGCGCTTTGCGGCGGATGCCTGCGGTGTCGATGAGGGTGAAACGATCACCGGTGTCGTCTTCGTAGGGGATGGCGATGGCGTCGCGGGTGGTACCGGCAACGGGGCTGGCGACGAGGCGTTCTTCACCGATGAGACGGTTGAGCAGGGTAGATTTGCCGGTGTTGGGGCGACCGATGACGGCAAGGGCGATGCTGTAGTCTGCACTCTCGGTAACGTCATCCGGTTCACCGAATTGTTCGGCATCAGGCAGCTCGTGCAGGCGGGCAATAATGCGCTCTGCCAGGCGGTTGATGCCGCGCCGATGTTCTGCCGCAATCGCGAGGGTGTCGGCAATGCCGAGGGCGTAGAAGTCAGCAAGGATGAGGTCGGGGTCGGCGAAATCGGTTTTGTTGACGGCGAGGATGACGGGCTTGTGGCTGCGCCGCAGTTCTTGCGCGATTTGTTCGTCCACAGCGGTGAGGCCATCACGTCCGTCCACGAGGAAGACGACGACATCGGCTTCGTTAACGGCGGCGCGCGCCTGTTGGTCCACGCGGTAGTCGATTTGCGCTTCTTCTTCGCGCAGGAGGCCGCCGGTATCGATGATGCGGCAGGGCATATCCATGAGGCGCGCTTCGCCATAGTTACGGTCACGGGTGAGGCCGGGTGTGTCGGAGACGAGGCTGTCGCGGCTGCGGGTCAGGGCGTTAAACAGGGTCGATTTGCCGACGTTGGGGCGGCCGACCAGCGCCACCAGCGGTTTGCGCAGGGTGTTCATGGGGTGTCCTTGTGATTTTGTATGCTGTGTTGAGGGCGAATGGACGCGCCAAGTGAAAATCGGCGCGGTTTTACCGCGCCGTGAGGGATGCTTATTCGGGCCGGAAGTTGATGAGATTGCCGTCTTTGAGTTGCCAGACGATGCTGTCGCGCTGGACGAGGGCGGGGACGTCGGCGGTGCTGGAGGCAAGGCGCTGCTGGCCGACGATGTTGCCGCTGGCGCCATCCAGCCAGTGCAACCAGCCCTGGTAGTCGATAACGCCAACGCGTCCGTCCGGCAAGGTGAAGGGGGGTGAGAGGTAGCGCCCTTCGAGGCGGTCGTTTTTCCAGCGGATGCTGCCGTCGCGGCGGTTCAGGGCGATAACGTGATCAATGTCACTGACGAGGTACACACCGTCGCGGCTGAGGGCGATGTCTTTTTGTGTAGAGGCTTGTTCTTGTCGCCACAGCGGTTGGCCTTGTTGCAGGTCAACGGCAAAGAGCATGGACTGGTAGGCGGCGCCGTAGAGGACGCCGTCTGCAACTTGCGGGGTGCTGTCCATGTCCACCAGGCGGGCAACGGGGTTGCTGCCGGCGCTGTTGGCGATGCGCTGTTCAACGACAGGCAGGCCAGAGCGTTGGTCAAGGACGACAAAGTAGCCGTTGTCGGTGGTGAGGATGACGACTCCGCCGCCTACTACGGGTTCGGCGTTACCGCGCACGCTGAGAACCGGTTCTTTGATGCGGTAGCGCCACAGTTCGCTGCCATTGGCAGCGTCGAAGGCGGTGAGAACGCCATCAATGCTGCGCGCAAAGACGAGACCGTCGGCAACAACCGGGGCGGCCAGCATCAGGCTGGATAGCGGTGCGCGCCATTCGGTTTCACCGTCTGCGGCGGAGAGCGCCAGCAGGTCGCCGTTGCTGGTACCGAGGTAAACGTTGCGGCGATCCACCGCGACGCCAGCACTGATATTGTTGCCGAGCTTTTGTTGCCAGGCGGTACTGCCGTCGCTGTTGTAAGCATAGAGGCGGCCATTGGCGGAGACCGCGTAGATGCGCCCGCCCCAGATGGCAGGTTTGAGGGCAAGGCCTTCGTCTGCGCCGCCGCTGCCGAGTTTGTGTTTCCACAACAGGGTGGCACCTGCGCTGCCACTGGCAGCGGGCAGGGGTTTGGGCGCGGGACGGTTGTCCTTGCCGAGGAAGAAATCAGAGGTAGAAGAGCAGGCGCTCAGGACGAAGACGCCGGCGAGCAGCAGGGCGCTGCGGCGGGTGGTATTCATTGGCCGTTTCCTTCCAGTGCCAGGCGGGCTTGCAGGGCGTTGATTTGCAGGGCAGTCGCCGGGGCGGGAGCAAGTTGCTGGCTGCGTTCGTAATCAGCCAGCGCATCTTTGCTTTTGCCCTGTTTGTCGTGAATATAGCCTTGCAGTGCTGCTGCCTGGGCGGCATAGGCGCTGTCGCGCAGTTGTTCGCTTTGTTGCAGGGCTTCGTCGTAGTTGCCTTGGGCGGCAAGCGTGAGGGCCAGCTGCCAGCGGGCGCTTTGCGCCAGTAGTTCGTCTTTGCTAGCGGCCGCCAGCTTCAGCGCAGCCATCGCGTCATCGTTTTTGTTTTCTTTGCGGTAGGCTCCAGCCATGTTTAATGCGGCCAGTTCGGCGATTTCCCCACCTTCTTTAAGCAGGCTGTCGTAAGCGCTCGCGGCGTCTTGCGGTTTGTTTTGTTCGAGAGCTTGCAGGATGGTGTCCAGCTGGGCCGATTCGTTGTTACGTTGCTCCGCCTGTTTGCCTTGCCAGTAACGGTAGCCGCCGATAGCGCTGAGTCCGAGGGCCAGACCAATGATGATGGTCAGGCCGTATTGTTGCAGCCATTCGCGGATAAGTTCGAGGGTTTCTTCGTCGGTTCTGTCGCTCATGGGGTTTCCTTGTTGCGTGCTTCGAGGTAGGCGGGCAGGTCGGCAAGCGGCAGGATCTGCTGACTGCCGTCGCGCAAGTTTTTCAGGGCAGCGCTGTGCGTGGCCGCTTCGTCGTCGCCAATGATGAGCGCGTAGTGCGCCCCTTCCTGGTCGGCTTTGCGGATTTGCGTTTTCAGCGGCTGGATTTGGTTGTGGGCGACAACGCTGATACCGCGCGCGCGCAGGGTTTGCACCAGCGGCAGCAGCAAGTTGAGGTGGGCATCAGCAGTAGCGATGGCATACACCAGCGGTTGTGGCATATGGAAGATGTCGCGCTGTTGTGCGAGCAACATGATGCGCTCGATGCCGAAGGCAAAGCCGGCTGCCGGGGTCTGTTTGCCGCCGAGTTGTTCAATGAGACCGTCGTAGCGGCCACCGGCAGTAACGGTGCCCTGGGCGCCAAGGGCATCGGTCGTCCACTCAAAGACGGTGTGGCAGTAGTAGTCAAGGCCGCGTACTAAGCGCGGATTGCGCTGCCAGGCGATGCCGAGAGCATCCAGCAGTGCACAGAGTTGCGCGAAGTGGTTGCGGCTGGCCTCGCCGAGGTAATCGTCAAGGATAGGAGCACCATCCAGCACTTGCTGCACACCCGCGTTTTTGCTGTCGAGGATGCGCAGCGGATTGGTGGTAAGGCGGCGGCGGCTGTCTTCATCCAGGGCGTCGGTATGCTGTTGCAGGTAGGCAACGAGTGCCTGCTGGAAGGCGTGGCGTTCTTCAGCAAGGCCAATGGTGTTGATTTCGAGCGTCAGCAGGTCAAGGATGTTCAGGCGGCGGAAAAGGTCGGCGCAAAGGCTAATGAGTTCGGCGTCTTGTGCCGCGCCGGCAATACCCAGCGCTTCAACACTCACTTGTGAGAATTGACGGCTGCGCCCTTTTTGCGGGCGTTCGTAGCGGAACATCGGCCCTTCGGCGTATACGCGCTGCGGCTGTTGCAGTTTGCCGTGCTGGACCATCGCCCGCACCACGCCGGCAGTCGCTTCCGGGCGCAGGGTGATGCTTTCATCGTTACGATCAGCGAAGGTGTACATCTCTTTGCTGACCACGTCGGTTTCTTCACCAACGGCGCGTTTGAACAGGCCGGTTTGTTCAAGCAGCGGCAGCTGCAGCGGGTGATAGCCATAGCAGGCGAGAACACCGTGAATGCAGTCGTGTAGTTGTTGCAGGTAATCGGCTTCCGGCGGGAAGATGTCATTCATCCCGCGCAGGGACTGGATTTGCGGTTTAGCCATTGGGGATATCTACGTTGAAGCGGCGGCCGGAATTTTTCTGCCGGTAGTTATCCAGCGGTTGTTCCTGACCGTTGATGAGCATGACAACGCCATCTGGACGGCCAATGTTGAAGCTGTACGGCGCGCCATCCGCGGGCAGTTCGACTTTTTCACCCGGTTTAATAATGCGTGAGACCACAGATTTACGTTTGCTGTCCTGGATTTGTACCCAGCTCTCAGTCGAGAAGGTGAGCTGGATACCGCGAGAACCCTCACTTGCTGCCGGGGTTTGTGTGGCGCTGTTATCTGCGGCAGGTGGGATTTCGCTGCTACCTGCCGTTGGCGCAGTGTCGGCAGGCGGGGTAATGCCGTTGATAACTTCAGGATTAACGGGTACGCCTTCCGGGGTGGTTGACGGGACTTGCGGGTTACCGCCGACTTCCAGCACGATGTCTTCGCTATTGTTACCGCCTGGCGGGGTCAGGACTTCGCCTTCTTGCTGTGCCGGTTGGTTAAAGGCGCCGTTAATTTGCTTCATCAACCACGAGTTGTTATCAAAGAGCTGGTAAAGCAGAAAGCCACCGACCAGCACAACCGGGATCAGGAGCAACCATGAACCAAGATAGCTGCGGCGGTAGGAGCGGCTTTGGCTTTCAACGTTGGCAGCGCTCAGGCGCAGTTCCGGCGGCGGTTCACGCCCAATTTTGTTGAATGCCTGACCGACAGCAGCCTCATTCAGGCCGAGAAAGCGGGCATAGAGGCTGAGGTAGCCCCGAGTGAAAACCGGTGCACCGATTTCACCAAAACGGTTCTGTTCGAGTTTTTCAATGATTTCCTGACTGAGGTTGGACTGCATGGCGGCAGTGGCAATGGACAATTCGCGTTTCATCCGTGCCGCCGAGAGGACGGCGCCAATGTCAAGAGTGCCTGTTGTGGTGGTTTTTTCGCTCATGGTCAGATCCCCAGCGATTGTGCCTGCGGTGTGTTCTTGTAATTGGCCCGCATGACGCGCACCAATTCTTCTTCCATGCGGCTATCGCCGCCTTTACGCGCCGCTTCGATGCCAATTTTCACGCTTTGCGGGCTGTAGCCAACGTAGGTGTGTACCACTTTCAGGTAACGCAGGGCGCCTGCGGCATCACCTTTTTGCAGGGAGATTTCCGCCAGCGGTAAGAGAGCGCCTTCGGCCTGCGGGTTGACGGCAATGGCCTGTTTGTAAGCGTTTTCCGCCTGCCCGTTCTGGTTACGGGTCGCCATGCAGTTGCCTTCGGCGATGTAGGCCGCCGCCTTGAATTCGGCGTTGCGGGCACGCATCTGGTTCAACAGTGTCTGCATTTCGCTGTCGCGGTCAAACTTGCAGAGGAAGGTCGCGTAGTTGACGTGACCAAGCAGGTACTCAGGATGGCTGCGAATGAGTTTTTGGTAAATCTGGTTGCCAGAGGAAATGTCACGTGCTTCTTCGTAAAGCACGGCCAGGATGTTCCAGGCATCCGGCGGGTGCGAGTCGATTTCAATGGCGCGTTTCAGCTTGGGCTCGGCGAGGTCGTAACGCCCCATCTGCACGTATTTGGCACCCAGTTCGACGTAATCCTGATACGCCTGTTTGTAGTCGGTTTTCTTTTCGATGCGGGTGGGCAGGTCATTGCTATCGTCGCTTTTGCTGCCAAAGCCGAAGCTGCTGCAGCCGCCCAGCATGACAGCGGCAGCCAGGGCGCTGAATCGTGTGATGGTCTTTGTTTTCATAGGGTTTCCACCTCTTTTCTGGAAAGTTTGCGTTCACGGCGGCTGCGGTCTTTGACCTGTCCCACCAGCTGCCCACAGGCAGCATCTATATCTTCTCCGCGTGTTTTGCGGATGGTTGCCACGTAACCGTTTTCGGTCAGATAGCGTTGGAATGCAAGGATGTCGCCGCGTTTCGAGCATTCAAAGCGGCTGCCTGGAAAGGCATTGAAGGGGATGAGGTTGATTTTTCCGGGAATGCCACGCAGCAGTTCAACCAGCTGTTGCGCGTGTTCGAGGCTGTCGTTGACACCGCGCAGCATGACGTATTCCCAGGTCACACCACCGTGCTGACCGTTATGCTGCACGTATTGATGACAGGCATCAAGCAGGGCTTCCAGTCCGTAGCGGGCGTTGACCGGCACGATCTGATTGCGCAGTTCGTCGTTTGGTGCATGCAGCGAAACGGCGAGGCTGAGATCAGTCACTTCGCGCAAAGCGTGAATGGCAGGGACAATGCCGGAAGTGCTGAGGGTGACACGCCGTTTTGAGAGGCCGAAGGCGTAGTCATCCATCATCAGGCGGGTAGCGGGCAGGACGTTATTGAAGTTGACCAAAGGTTCGCCCATACCCATCAGTACGACATTGGTGACGACGCGATTGTTGCCGTGGCGGTCGCAGTTAAGCATTTCTTTGGCAAGCCAGACTTGCACGATGATTTCACCGCTGGTCAGGTTGCGGTTAAAACCTTCGTGAGCGGTTGAGCAGAACGGGCAGGCCAGCGCACAGCCCGCTTGTGAAGAGATGCAGAGGGTGCCGCGATCGTCTTCGGGGATGAAGACGGTTTCAATGCTATTGCCACAGTCGTAGCGGAAGACCCATTTACGCGTGCCGTCGCTGGCAAGACGGTCGGCGATAACAGCAGGGAAACGCAGTTCGGCGGTGGCCTTCAACTTCTCGCGCAGAGGCTTGCTGAGATCGGTCATCGCATCGAAATCCGTGACGCGTTCGTGGTAAATCCATTTCATCAGCTGCCGCGCGCGGAAGGGTTTTTCTCCCTGTTCGGCGAACCACGCCGTCAACGCTTCGCGGTCAAAGTCGAAAAGGTTGACTTTGTCGGTCATCAGCAGCACAGCTCGCGTTCGGCGAAGAAGAAGGCGATTTCGCGGGCGGCGTTTTCTGCACTGTCCGAACCGTGCACAGCGTTTTCGCTCTTGCTGCCGGCAAATTCGGCGCGCAAGGTGCCGGGAGCGGCTTCGGCGGGATCGGTCGCGCCCATCAGTTCACGGTAACGGGCGACAGCGTTATGGCCGCGCAGCACCTGCACTAGGACGGGTCCAGAGGTCATGAAGGCGACCAGTTCGGCAAAAAAAGGACGTTCACGGTGAACGTCATAAAAGCGCGCGGCGTCATCGTGGCTGAGGCGCAACATTTTTGCCGCAACGATATCAAGTCCCTGTTGTTCGATGCGGGCGAGAATAGCCCCGGTATGGTGATTGCGCACGGCGTCGGGCTTAACGATGGATAGCGTCAATTGCACAGACATGGATGCTCCGTGAAGAATGTGTGAGGGTAAAAGCGGGCGGTATGGTAGCACATAAGGCAATAGTGATTGAAATCAAACACCGCGGCTGTCAGGGAAGAAGACGTGTGGTTGTCCCGCGCAAGCGATTTAATCATATAGCGCGCGCAGGGCAGCGAGGCGTTCCGGTGTGCCAATATCGCGCCATTCGCCGCCATACTCTTCGCCGCTCATTTCGCCGCGCGGCAGGTGAGCACGCAGGATGGGCGCCAGCGGGCGGAAGCCGGGCAGAACGTCCGCAAAGAGACGTGGATGCAGCACGGCGATGCCGGTGTAAGTCAGGGTTTCGCCCGCAATCAGGATGTTACCCGCCAGCGAGAAATCACCGCGCGCTTTCCAGGCGGGCGTGGCGGTGAGCAGCAGGTGGCCGAGGCTGTCAGCGGGGTGGCTTTCGCTGAAGCGGCGTAAATCCACGTCGCACCACACGTCGGCGTTGACCACGAGAAACGGCGCGTCTTCCAGCAGCGGCAGAGCCTGGACGATACCGCCCGCGGTTTCCAGCCCTTCTTCCGGCTCGCGTGAATAGATGATGTGCAGGCCATAAGCGCTGCCGTCGCCGAGTGCGCTTTCTATCATCGCGCCGCGATAGCCGAGGTTGATGACGATTTCCTGGAAGCCGGCGCGCGCCAGGCGGCGCAGTTGCCAGCCGATTAAGGTGTCGTCGCCAACGCGCAAGAGCGGTTTCGGGCAGTCGTCGGTGAGCGCCCCCATGCGTTTGCCGCGTCCGGCGGCGAGGATCATCGCTTTCATGTCAGTTTCTCTTGTAATCGGGGGATAGCGCGGTGCAGTTCGTCCGCTATCCACGCTGTGTGCGGTAATGCCGCCGCTTCGTCGCAGGCATAGGCGAGTACCAGCGGCAAATCGGCGAGATAGCCGCGCTTGCCATCGCGTTCGGCGAGACGGACGAACAGTCCCAGCACTTTGAGGTGGCGTTGCAGGGAGACGGCATCGCAGGTCTGTGCCCAGTCTTCGGCAGATTCCTGCGGCAGGTAGCGGGCACGGAAGTCGGCTTCCCAGCGGCGTACGTCTGCTTGTGGATAGCGGATATAGCAGTCGCGGGTGAGTGAGACGAGGTCGTAGGCGGGGCTGCCCCATAGCGCATCCTGAAAGTCGAGGATGCCAATGCTGCCGTCGGCACGGCGCATCAGGTTGCGGCAGTGGTAGTCACGGTGTACGCACAGCGCCCTGCCCTGCCCTGCCCGCTTGACCAGCCAGTTTTCACTTTCCTGCCAGCGCGCTGTGTCCACCGCGATATCCAGCCACGGCAGGAACCATTCACGGGTGAGTGCCACTTCGGTGTGCAGGCGGGAGAGTTCGTAGCGTGGGATGTCCGCTTGCAAGGTCGCGGTCACCTGCTGCCATTGCCCCAGGAGCGTCAGCGCCTGCGGCAGGGTTGCAGCGGCATTTTCCCGCAGGTCTTGCCAGAGCCAGCGGTCGCCGAAGTCGTCCAGCAGCAGGAAACCCTGCGCGCTGTCGGCGGCGTGGATGTGCGGCACAGGCAGGCCACAAGCGGCGAATTGCCGCGCACGTTGCACGAAGAGGTCAATGCCGCCTGCGGCCACAGGCGCATCCATGAGGATGTAGCTGGCACCATTTGTCTGGCAGCGGTAGTAGCTGCGGTAGCTGGCATCGCCGCCAAGCGGGTTGAGGGTTGCCGCCTCTCCGATATAAGAAACCGCGAAAGCACGGCGGGCACTTTCGCGGTCGGTTGGCTGCGTCATAAATCAGGCGGCGGGTTTGGTTTCTGCCGGTTTTTCCTCAGCAGCCGGTTTGGCTTCTTCGGCTTTGGTGGCGTCAGCCGATTTGGCTTCTTCGGCTTTGGTGGCGTCAGCCGATTTGGCTTCTTCAGCTTTGGCGGCATCAGCCGGTTTGGCTTCTTCCGCTTTGGCGGCGTTTTTGGTTGCCAGTGTGTTTAGCTTGTCGAACAGGCGCGGATAGTTATTATCGGCACCGATGACGTATTTGCCGTCCACAATAAAGCCCGGCACGCCATCCAGTTGCGAGGCATTGAACAAATCGCGTGCCTGATTAAGCTTTTGCTGCACCGCAAGCGACTTCCAGGCTTTTTCCACATCTTCCTGCTTGGCGCCGTTTTCGACGAGGAATTTCATCGCCGCACCCTTGTCGAAGATGATGCCGCGTTTGCCGTCCTTGTGAACTGCGTTAAATATTTTTTCGTCCATTTCCGGGACGGCCATACCGAGTTCACGCACTACATAGAATAGGCGCGCACCACCTTCCCAGTTGCCCGTAAACGCTGGGATGCGGATGAAGTCGATGGAAGCGTCCTTACCGTCGCCCAACCATTTCTGCAAAGACGGCTCCATGGCATAACAGTGCCCGCAGCCATACCAGAAGAAATTGATCACCTGCCCAGCCTTGGCTTCGGCAACCGGCGCAGCCAGTGTGGTGTAATCCGCGCCTTCCACATATTTCAACTGCGCCTGCGCCCCTCCGGCGAAAGCGGCAGCGAGTAGCATGGCGATAACAGATTTCTTCAACATAAAAACTCCATGAACTAAGAAAGTAGGGAAAAATGAGGCGCGCATTATACGCATCCGCCTCACCACGCCACGCTGCCTATCTGAACCGTAACGCAGGCAATTTGGCAGCAGGGGAAACCGGCCGTGTCTTTGCCATTTTCCACAGTATTCCCTTTTCCTTCACCGTCTTGCACAGCGGTTAACAAAATGCTTAACTTCACTTAATATAAATCCCCAACATCGTCACTTATATCAATTATCTGGAGAGCCTTGCATGAACGAGATCCTCGCAATTTATCTTGCCGAAGCCCGCCGTGTCGCGGTGCAATTAGCCGATTATTCCCCGCCGCCCACGCCGCTGATTACCAGCGACGCGGTTGCCTTCGGTGTGCTGATGGGGGTGCTGGGGCTGATTTTTTATACTGGCTCGCGCAAGAGCGGTTTTTGGGCGAAGTTTTATACCCATATCCCCATGCTGCTGTTGTGTTATTTCATTCCCGGCCTGCTCAGCACATTTCATATTGTCAGCCCGGAAAGCAGCAAGCATATTTATCACATCGCCTCGCGCTATCTGCTGCCTGCTGCCTTATTCTTGTTGACGCTTTCTATTGATTTGCAAAAGATTATCGGCCTGGGCTGGAAGGCACTTGCCATGTTTTTCGCCGCAACCGTCGGTGTGGTTCTCGGCGGCCCGTTTGCTGTCTGGCTGTTCCATATGATTAACCCGGAATGGGTGGCGGGTGATTTGTGGAAAGGCTTTTCCACGGTCGCCGGCAGCTGGATCGGCGGTGGTGCGAACCAGACCGCGATGAAGGAGCTCTATCATGTCAATGACACGCTCTTCGGCACGATGGTCGTGGTTGATGTGGTGGTTGCGGAGCTGTGGATGATCGGCCTGCTGTTCATGGCGAAGAAGTCCGACAGCGTTGACCGCTGGTTGAAAGCGGACACCAGCGCTATTGATACGCTCAAGCATACCGTCGAAAAGTATGTACGCGAGAATGAGCGCATTGCACAACTCTCTGATTTCATGGTCATTCTTGGCCTTACCTTTGCCATCGTCGGTGTGAGCCATCTCTTTGGCGATCACATCGCCGCCTGGTTCAAGCAGTTCCCGTGGGCCAAGAGCTACAGCTTGAACAGCGCCTTCCTCTGGCTGGTGATGTTGGCGACGGTGTTTGGCATTGTGTTTTCCTTCACCCGCGCCCGTGAACTGGAACACGCCGGTGGGGCAAAGCTCGGCTCGGTATTTATTTATATATTGGTCGGCTCTATCGGCATGCAGATGGAGTTGGACAAGATTTTCGAGCATATCGGCGTCATCATGGTCGGTATCGTCTGGATGCTGTTCCATATCATCTTCATTTTTATAGTCGCCAAGCTCATCCGTGCTCCGAGTTTCTTTCTCGCTGTCGGTTCCAAAGCGAATATTGGCGGTGCAGCCTCAGCGCCGGTCGTCGCTGCCGCATTCCATCCCTCACTGGCACCTGTTGGTGTATTGCTCGCCATCTTGGGCTATGCCATCGGTACCGCCGGCGGTTATCTCACCGGCGAAATGATGCGCCTGATAGTCGGCGGTTAATCGTCAACATGCCGCCCTACGGGGCGGTTTTTTTTACGGCAGTAAGCGAACAATGCAGCCATATCTGAAAGTCCCCGCAACATCCTGCGCAGCAGCGACGAAGATCTGTGGCGCTGTAGCACCAGCATCTACATCGCCGTCATCTTTCAACGATCGCCAAGTCGCATAACCATGTGATTCTTCTACTTATGCAGCGGCGTTACCCGCAATGTCTCTAACCAGCATCACCGCAAGACGCAACTACTGCCAAGCGCAGGAAAATGGGGGGACTCTTTTCTAAATAGTCTCCCAATAATGTATTTATCCATCATCGCTCTAATGCGGATAGCAAGATTCTTATTCCGTCATTCATGGATGCGGGGGATGTATTAGGCACCTCTCTCGCCAAGCGGGATAGATAGTACTAACGCCGTGCCTCCCGCTTAACTAACTTTTTTGTCGCAGATCTAATAAATTAAAGGTCGCCTGAAAGTAGCAAAATCTGATTCCAGACAACCTGTTTTGAATAGTGCAAAAATATTAAGGCTTATACCGGGTTTGATAGCCCGGATTTTCTTGGGGACGCAATTGGTTGGGAAATTGACGGTCTGTGGTGATATCCATCGCGGTTTGCTGAATCTGCTTATAAACCTCGTAAGGCTTTTCCACGAAACGTAGGGCATTTGTATTACCAAAACGAATGGTCCCCCGCTTGAACAGGGTTTCCATCATGCCCACATACACGCGCAAATTCTGCACTTCGGGCAGTTCGGCACTGGTGATATCCAGCCCGATAAGCCCAGCGGTGAAATACAGGCGTTTATCGGTAAGTGCATAATCAATGCGGTACCAATTAAAAAAACGATAAACAGGCGAAAACAGCGCGTACCACACCGGGGTCAGGTGAAGAAACATAAAGAAATTCATAAACGGGAAGATTCCATGCGATGCGGCATTGAACTTTGTCATAAAAAACAAGTCAAAAATCCCCCAACACAGAGCAAAAGGATAAATGAGCGGATTACCCAGTGTGTATAAAAAATGATGCGGTTTACCCTGCCACAAGATAGTTTCGTTTGAATCGATGAGATTTTTGAGCATTTTTCCCCTCCTGACGAATGATGGAACATAATTATCGCATCATTAAACCAAAATCTTTCAATTTCATACAACGCTTCCCGCGACATAGCTTTCATAATCTCTCGTCATTTTTATATCCCGACAGCCCGAACATCGGTATCAAACTCAACCGACTGCTATCGCGGGATTGAGTGCCGTGTCTCTGCTGAAATCGCACCCTCCACATCCGCTGCTCCTCAACGCCTTCCCATTAAAACGCCACGAGCCTGCGTCCTCAGTAACGAACCAAGTCTGCCCTGTAAAAAAGCCGGGCGGGTAGTAAGATAGCCGCTCTTTTCCACGGATACTCTCATCATGCACATCCCCGCTCAAACCTACCCGCTCACCCGCAAACGCCGCAACCGCAAGGACGATTTCAGCCGCCGCCTCACCCGCGAACACACCCTGACCGTTGACGACCTCATCCAGCCCGTTTTCATCTGCGAAGGCGAGCAGAAGCGGGAAGCCATCCCGTCCATGCCCGGCATTGCCCGCCTTTCCATCGACCTCCTCCTGGAAGAATGCCGCGAACTGGTTGCCCTCGGTGTCCCCGCCATTGCGCCTTTCCCCGTCATCGGCCAGGAACACAAAAGCGCCGATGCTGCCGCCGCTTACGATCCGGACGGACTCATCCCCCGTGCCGTGCGCGCCGTGAAAGCGGCCTTTCCGGAACTCGGCATCATGACGGACGTCGCGCTTGACCCCTACACCATTCACGGACAGGACGGCATCACCGACGCCGACGGCTACATCCTGAACGACATCACCGTCGTCACCCTCATCAAACAGGCGCTCTGCCACGCGGACGCGGGCGTGGACATCGTCGCCCCGTCCGACATGATGGACGGCCGCATCGGTGCCATCCGCCAGGCGCTCGAACAGCACGGCCACGACAACGTGCGCATCATGGCCTATTCCGCCAAATACGCCAGCGCCTACTACGGCCCCTTCCGCGACGCCGTCGGCTCGGCGGCCAACCTCGGCAAAGCCGACAAACGCACCTACCAGATGGATCCCGCGAACAGCGACGAAGCCCTGCACGAAATCGCCCTCGACATCAGCGAAGGCGCGGATTACGTCATGGTCAAACCCGGCATGCCCTACCTCGACATCGTCCGCCGCGCCAAAGACCAATTCGCCTTCCCGCTTGCCGTGTACCAGGTCAGCGGCGAATACGCCATGCTGAACGCTGCCTTCGCCAACGGCTGGCTCACGCGCGAAGCCATCATCATGGAAACCCTGCTCGGCTTCAAACGCGCCGGCGCCGACATCATCATCACCTACTTCGCCAAAGAAGCGGCGCGGATGCTGCAAAAATAACGCTAAAAAACATCGCCGCCATCAAGCGTTTATCCAGATAACGAGACCAACATCCTCATCATCATGGAAGCACAAACACCCGCTCACATAGAAATCCGCCGCCTGCGCGGCGAAGACATCACCGCCATGCGCGACATGCTGCATCTCTTCGGCCACGTATTTGAAGACATCCCGACCTACTGCGCTGCACAGCCGGATGACGCCTATTTGCGCGCACTGCTCGCCAGTGACACCTTCATTGCCCTCGCGGCCAGCGCTGGAAACACAACCGTTGGCGGCTTGACGGCCTACGTGTGGCGCAAATACGAACAGGCGCGCCAGGAAATCTACATCTATGACCTTGCCGTACATGAAAAATGGCGTCGCCGTGGCATCGCCAGCCAGTTGATAGAAAACATCAAAAGCATTGCCCAAAACATGGGTGCTTATAGCATCATTGTGCAGGCGCATCCCGAAGATCACGCCGCCATAGCGCTATACCGCCAGTTAAGCAGCCCCGAAAACATCTTGACTTTCGACCTCGAAATCGCAAAAACCGCACCGCTGAAATGACCGATAAACCACCAACCACAGCCTACCGCTGCGCCGTAATCGGCAACCCCATCGCCCATTCCCGCTCGCCGGACATCCACGCCGCCTTCGCGCAGGCGCGCGGCATCAACCTGCGCTACGACCGCATCCTCGCCGAAGCAGAAAACTTCGCCACCATCGTTGCCCAATTTTTCGCTGATGGCGGACGCGGCCTCAATATCACCCTGCCCTACAAAGAAACCGCCTACCTCCTCTGCGAACAAACCAGCGCCGACGCGCGCCTCGCCGAAGCCGTCAACACCCTGTGGCAAGAAAACGGCAAACTCTGCGGCGACAACACCGACGGCCGTGGCCTGCGCCACGCCCTCGAACACGAGCACGCCTACCCGCCCGCCGGCAAACACATCCTCATCCTCGGCGCCGGTGGCGCGGCGCGTGGCGTCATCGCCCCCCTCTGCTCCGCCCGCCCGGCCAGCCTGCACATTGCTAACCGCACCGCCGCCAAAGCCGCCACCATCATCGTCGCACAACAGCCGCACACCACCGTGCCGCTCACGGCGGGCAGCCTCGAAGACCTCGCCGCCGCTCCCGCTTACGACCTCATCATCAACGCCACCTCGGCGGCGTTCAACAACACCGCCTTCACCCTGCCGGACAACATCTCACACCCGCAGACCCGCGCCTACGACATGACCTACGGCCGCGACACCCCCTTCCTCGACTGGGCGCGCAAACGCCACCTCACCGCCCACGACGGCAGCACCATGCTGCAAGCACAAGCCTGGCTCTCCTTCCAACAATGGTTCCCCACATGAATACCGACCTCATCAAAAACTACCACGACCCCGAACTCGACCTCGCCCCCTTCGCCGCTATCGGGGCCATCCAGACGAACGACGACGGCAGCCTCACCCTCGCCCCCGGCTTTCCCGCGCAGCAAGAAGAGCCCCGCTGGCGCGACGCACTGGCCGCGCTCGGTATCGACACTGCCCGCATCCGCTTCGACTACCGCGTACGCGCCCACGCAAGCGGCATCAAAGCCCACCCGCAAATCAAAAACATCATCGCTGTCGCCTCCGGCAAAGGCGGCGTCGGCAAATCCACCCTCTCCGTCAACCTCGCCATCGCCCTGCACCAACTCGGTGCGCGCACCGGCCTGCTGGATGCCGACATCTACGGCCCCAGTCAGGCGCGAATGCTCGGCGGCGCGACCCGCCCGACCAGTGAAGACGGCAAAACCATGCAGCCCGTCAACCGCCACGGCATCCAGACCCTCTCCATCGGCGACCTCGTAGACGAAGACACCGCCATGATCTGGCGCGGTCCGATGATCAACCAGACCCTGCTGCAACTCTACCGCGAAACCCGCTGGCACGACCTCGACTACCTCATCATCGACCTGCCGCCCGGCACCGGCGACACCCAGCTTACCCTCGCCCAGCAAATCCCGGTCGCGGGTGCCGTCATCATCACCACCCCGCAGGACATCGCCCTGCTCGACGCTAAAAAAGCCAAAACCATGTTCGACAAAGTGAACATCCCCATCCTCGGCCTCGTCGAAAACATGAGCGTGTACATCTGCCCAAACTGCGGCCATGAAGCGCACATCTTCGGCAAAGACGGCGGCAAACTGCTCAGCGTCAGCCACCACATGCCCTACCTCGGCGACGTGCCGCTCGACATCCGCATCCGCGAAGAAACCGATAACGGCAACCCGACCACCGCCGCCGAACCGGACAGCGACATCGCCCGCCGCTACCGCCGCATCGCCCTGCGCACCATGGCGCAACTCGCCGCAAGAGAAAGCGCCGCGCAGGCCTTCCCCAACATCGTCGTCGAAAAATAAACGGGACGTCACCCCTCACGCCCGGTGGGCCTCGGCCCACCGGGTGGACTAATCCGCCGCTATAAATCCGGCTTTATCCCGCTTGGCAACTTACCACGAGCTCGGCATTCATCCCGCTTGACGTGTGTCCAAAAACCAAAAAGCCGCACCAACAAGCCCCTCGTCCCGTGGGAGAGGGGTTGGGGAGAGGGTTAGACAAACTGCGCAGCGACAAAACCCAGGTTTCATTCCGCTTGGCGGCCTGCGTCGAATCCAGCATCCATCCCGCTTGGCGGTTTCCACTAGCACGATGACGCTACGCAGAAAGAAAAACGTAGAGACGTTGGAAAAATAAAAGGACAAAAATATATTTGTTTTTCAGTGAGTTAATAATCAAGCTAAGTATAGATACCTCAATTGATTGCCCCTACACCAAAGCATCGCGCCTAAGACATACTCAATAAATTAGCTTCTTCAACATGTGTTTTATGTGTTTATGTGTTTTCTCCCTTGTTTTTATTGAATATTATAAAATTTATATGTGTTTTGTATGTGTTTTATATGTGTTTTAAGAAGATTCTGACGAAAAATCATAGGTATGCATGATTCAACACTCTTCTGCGGCCTGGCATAGTCGGCAGCCCGGCGGCAAAGGAAGTCATGGAAGATGCGCTGTGGCCCGGCTCTCGAAAACATCCACGCCCTGACTTGGCCAACATTTGCGGCGTGGCGGCAAAGGAAGTCATGGAAGATGCGCTGTGGCCCGGCTCTCGAAAACATCCACGCCCTGACTTGGCCAACATTTGCGGCGTGGCGGCAAAGGAAGTCATGGAAGATGCGCTGTGGCCCGGCTCTCGAAACATCCACGCCCTGACTTGGCCAACATTTGCGGCCCGGCGGAATTGGCAGCTCGACAAGCTCGGCAGCCCGGCGGCAAGGAAGTCATGGGAGATGCGGTGGCCCAGCTCTCGAAAACATCCCTCCCCTGACTTGGCCAACATTTGCGGCCCGGCGGAATT
>ERZ772971.482-NODE-482-length-25091-cov-3.406335_pt1 | contig 25091 bp, 24 predicted proteins | sample MGYA00511943_ERZ772971 | MGnify/ENA primary metagenome ERZ772971 (study PRJEB29015, sample SAMEA2737929) | human oral metagenome | biome: human oral; feature: human-associated habitat; material: dental | place: China | collected 2144 ... | reverse complement strand
AGGCCAGGCCGCTTCCCGGCAGAGCCTGATCCGAGCGCAAACCCGCTCCCTGTCCATCAATGCGGTAATAACGCGTATCCAGATTATATGTCCCGTTAGCTAAAAGGTGTCCTCCGTAAACATCAGCGGAAACGTCATCAAATCGCAAATCACCATCCTCATAGCGAATAGATCCAACCACATCCGTGAAGTGGAGAGCCGGTATATGAAGGTCTTGCATCTTGATTACGCCCCGCCCCACAGGGCGCGAAACCGGTCCCTCGAAGTGCGACAGCAGTGTCATTCTGTCTTTAAGATTCATGCCAAATCCCAAAGAAGAAGGATCCACTTCATAAAGCATCATAGTCAAATCGCAGATCGGCACAGGACGGACCCGAAAATCGATATTGCCGTGCATACTCAGTCCGCTCCCCACCATCGTCCCCCCGAAACCACCGGTGGTTGCCTGTATCTGCGTCAGACCATCCGTGTCAACGACGGCGTTGACGCGCACAGGATTAAAAAGATAATGCCGTTCCTTATGAAAAATTTCCACCCGGCATTTATCCAGGGTCAGCTCCAAGTGGATCCGGCGCCCTGCCCGGTTGAAATTTGACAGCTGGCGCTCCAAGCGAATTCGTTGCCGCTGCCGTCGTGCTTCGCCGATCGCCTTGAGCTCTTCTTCGCTTTTCCCCGCCAGACTGATCTCCCGTTCCCAATCTTCAGCCGGATACTCCCCGGCGCGAATCACTGCAGGGGATGGGCGGACAAAATCCACGTTCATATCCTTATCTAAATGAACGGAGATTGCTGCATCATGAAGCGTCAGCGCCCGGATGGTCGTAGAAGAAAGCCGTCCTGTGATGACGTCCCACGGAACAACGATAAAGGACCCTTGCGGCACTTGAAGAATCGTATGGCCTTCCGGATCCTTCCATACCAGATTTTCGAACTGTACATGCCCGGTAAAATCAGCGAGGAGCTTTTCTACCGTGATGACGCCCCGCAGCATATCCTGTCGCTCGATGGCGTAATTAAATATCCGCGCTGCCCCGCGGCTGAAAAATTCCAATACCAAAAAAGTGCTGACGAAGGCCGCCAACAAAAATAGCCCCAGCCACTTGCGCCATGGTTTTCTTCGAAGGCCACGCAGTGCCGCTGCCATACGAACAAAAATCGGCTTTTTCCCCCAGGATTTTGCCGCCACCGTAACACCTCTTTTCCTTCGGCGTGTTTATGTTCGTCGTCCGCTTGACCATTTCCTTTGTTTCCTAGGTAAAAACGAATCTCTTCACCGAGAAATCAGTAAACTTTCCTGCGCTTTATCTTCGCACGAAAAACAAAATTTTCTCTGTAAGGGTTGCCGACGGCAGGCTCATTGTTTTATAATGAAAAACATCATAATTAAAGCCCGACGGACGCAGGAGGGCGAACGCAGGCGTGTACAGGGAACACCGGCAGTATTTGATAGCAGAAAAGACACCGGTGCAGAAGGCGCCAACCATGCAGGAGGATTTATGCGACATCTATCAAAAACAGATATCATATCCATCGGATTTATGATGTTTTCCATTTTTTTTGGCGCGGGAAATTTGATCTTCCCGCCTTCCTTGGGGCAGGTGGCGGGAACGAACTTGTGGCCGGCCATGGCGGGATTTTTGACGACGGGGGTGGGATTGCCCCTCTTAGGCATCATCGCCATCGCGTTGGTAGGGGGAGATTATCCCACTTACATTGGGCAGCGGGTGGCGCCTTGGTTTGCCGCGCTGCTCTTGGGGCTGTTGTACCTTTCCATCGGGCCGCTCTTCGCCATTCCGCGCACCGGCGCGGTGTCCTTTGAGATCGGCATTCGCCCGTTCCTCGCTGATGACGCGGTTATAATCGGACAGACCATCTACACGGGGCTCTTCTTCACCCTCACCTACTGGCTGGCCCATAATCCGGGAAAACTCATCGACCGCGTGGGGAAAATTCTTACCCCGGCGCTCTTGCTCTTTTTGGTGGTACTGTTTATCCGCACCTTTACCTCCCCCTTAGGCCCCATGCAGGAACCGCAGGGCGCCTATCTCACATTTCCCTTCGCCGAAGGATTCCAGAACGGTTATTTAACGATGGATCTCTTGGCGTCAGTGGCCGTCGGCGCCATCGTCGTCACCGCCATCCAGCGCTCCGGCATCACGGAGCCACAGATCATCGGACGTGCCTGCTTCTTGAGTGGTGTCATCGCCGTAGTGCTGATGGCGCTTGTCTATCTTTCCCTTGCCTACCTTGGTGCCACCAGTGCGCAGACACTGGGCATCGTAGAGAATGGCGGCATCATCCTCACGAAAGCATCGGCCCTTCTCTTCGGCGCGGCCGGGCAAAGTGTTTTGGCCCTCATCATCATACTGGCTTGCCTGACTACCAGCTGCGGCATGCTGACGGCTTTCGCTTCCTATTTTACGGAGGTATCCGGAGAACGGCTCACCTACGGACAACTTACTTTAGGCGGGGCTATCTTCGGGTTCGCTGCTGCCAATATCGGACTCACCGGTCTCATCCGCATTTCCATTCCTTTCCTCGTCGCCCTCTATCCTATCGTCATTGTCTTAGTCCTCCTGACGCTGGCCGACCGGCTGGGAAGCGCCGGCCCGTACGTCTATCGGTGCAGCCTCATTTTTACCGCCCTTTTTAGCATTTACGGCGGCCTGAAAGAAGCCGGCTTGTCATGGTCTGCTCTGGACACCCTCCTTACCCGCTACCTTCCCCTGTACGGCGCCAGTCTCGGCTGGCTGCTGCCCGCCCTCATCGGCGCAGCTCTCGGCGGAGTACTGACCCTCGTCGTGCATCCCAGCCCTGCGCCGCAGGAAGGCCGCGTGGCAGAAAAAGAGTAACGTCACACGTTCACAGCCATAAAAAACCTGCCGGGCAAAATCGTCCGGCAGGTTTTTTATGGCTGTTTATTCCGGCAGGCGAATGCGCCGCGCGCCAACGTAATGTTCCCGGCGGTAATCACGCTCCAAAGTATCATACGTAATACAGGAATTTGACGAGGCGTGAATAAATTCTCCATCCTTCAGATATATCCCTACATGAGAAACCTCAATGCCGTCAGCGGAAAAGAAGACTAAATCTCCGGCTTGAAGGTTCTCCTTGGATACCGGACGCCCCACCAGATATTGGTCATCGGCGCAGCGGGGCAATTTCACCCCCATCTGACCGAAAACATAATAGACAAAACCCGAGCAGTCAAAACCGCCCCCCGGCGTCGCCCCGCCGTAAACGTAAGGGACCCCGAGATATTGCTTGGCCAAGCTGATCAGGCGGCGATAGGAATTCGCCCCCGTCCCGCGGCTGACGATTGGGAAATTACGTCCCATGAGCGCCTGATAGACCTCGGGCCCGACGATTCCGTCAGCTGTAAGCCCTCGAGATCGTTCAAATTCTCGTACCGCAGCGGCCGTCCCCGGCCCGAAATCGCCGTCGGCCGCCACATCATAGCCCAAATCAAGCAAAGCCTGCTGCACCTCCGCGACCTCCGGGCCCGCGTCGCCCACTTGAAAGGACGCTGCCTCAGCGCTCGCCGTGAACGCCAGACAGACGCAGACGGCCATCAGCCCCCGTCGTATAACATTCCTCAAGAAAACGTCTCCTTTCCCCAAATCCCAAACAATCTTTCCTACGGCAAACCATGATTTACCCGAAGAATATTATATCACCTTTTCCGCGGACAAAAAAGCCGCCTTATTCCCCCAGCAGTTTCGTCAACATCCCGGCTCCCCCGGCTGTGCTCCACCCATTCTTCCATAATAAATCGCCCTTCTCCTATGTGCGCCCCACGTTCCCTAACAGTCAAAAAGCCTCGGGAAAACGCCTTGCCGCGTTCTTCCTGAGGCTTTTCCCCACGCGTCTTTAACCGCTGTCACCGACTGTCATGGACGCTTATTCCCGTTTCTTATTGTATCCGATTCAAAATCTCGGCCAGTTCTTCCGCCGACGGGTCAAGTCCCACCGGGGTAATGACCGCTTGCCCGCCAAAATAGAGCGTATCGTCGGAAGCGAACGCTTCCCCCGCCGTCCCGTCATGATAGGCTTTGGCAATCGCCCCGGCGACAAAATAGGCCCGCTCATTACCGCTCATGGTATCCGAAGCCGCCGGCGTCAGAAAATCATGACCATTGACGCGAACCGTCGCCACATCGTCTTTGACCTCAATCTTCACTTTACCCCCGGAATATTCCGATAGCTTCTTCGCATAATTGTCCCGCCGTTCCTTATGGGAAGGATGATCCGAAGGGTTGAAGATATCCCCCGCGAAGCTCTGCGATCGACTGCCGTATTGATCCATAACCCGCTGCCAAATGGCGGCACAGGCACCCGGGTTATAATCCGACTGAATGATATATTCAAAAGCCAGATTATCCGCTTCCCATTCGTGGGGCTTCGTGACGTGAACGGCGCTGATGTTATTGATTAAAATATTCCCCAGCGCCTGTACCCCCGTCGCCTCGGCAACGATGGACCCCAAAATAGAGGCATTCAGCGTCCCTTTAAGGCTCTTGCGGACATGTTCCTTCTGCCCATGCCCCATCTCGTGTCCTAAAACCACCGCGATTTCAGCGTCGTTGGCTACCAAATTGAACATGCCGGTATTGACACTGATATTATGCCCCAGAGAGCAGAACGCGTTGAAGCTCTCATCCGTATTGATAAAATAGTTATACGGCTTTTGCTGGATGGAAGGATCCACTTGAGCGATAGCCGCGGAAAGATTCGCCATAATGATATCAAGGCGCTCGTTCAGTTCCTCATCCTCATTGACGCCGTACTTTTCTTTCATCATCTCAAAGAATTCGTAGCGGCCCTCGCCGTCATAATACTTCATCGCATTATCCACGGCGGCGTACTGCACGCCCATCTGAATACCCGCCCCGATGATGCTGCCCCAACCGGCCTCCGCTGTTGACGCGCCTCCCAAGGAAAGAGAAAACACAGCCGCAGCCACGATCACCGCGGCTTTCTGCCGAAGATTTTCTATTTTTCGTTTGAACATGTGCATAACTATCGCTCCTTTCCTGTCCCTATTATAGAAATTTCTCGGCGCATTCGTCAATCCCTCTTTTTCCCATAAGTCTCGCATACGCGCCAAAACCATAAAATTTTCTGCGACAAAAGTATACCCGCGAAACATTTACAAAGCATGCCATTCATACTATAATTTATCAAAAGTAGAGAACGCTTAGCAGCATCTTAAATTATTTTTACTGATTCACTGATAGCGAATCGCTAATTCCAAAATGCCCGTACCCGGCAAAGGAAGGGAGGATATAGATGTGGACGAAAAATAAGACATCCATCTTGCTTGCCATCAGCTTCCTCATCGTGTTATCCGCCTTCTGGCTTCTCCCGCAGCTTGCTTTCGTCGTCTTCATCGCCCTTCTCATCGACCTTTTGCTTCATCCCTTGGTGGATCATCTGCACCGAATCCGCTATATTCCACGTCCAGTCGGTGCGGCCCTGAGTCTTATTTGCTTCGTAACGCTCACCTTAGGACTTTTCACCTTGCTCTCGGCTCCGCTGGCCGCTTCCGTGCAGAAATTCACCCATGACCTGCCGACGCTGACGGAAAATATCCGGGACCTTTTTTCCTCCTCCGTCTTTTTGTCTCAAGAGATTGATAAACTGTGGACGGAACTGGCCTCTCTTTCCATCACGGCTGTCCGCTCTTCGCTGACCATGTTGATTTCCCTGTTTAATAAAGTATTTGACATCATTATCATCCTGTTTGCCTCCTTCTATCTCCTGAAGGACGGCCGGGCGATCCAAGAATGGCTCACCCGTCTCTTCCCGGCGAAGGATCATCTGCGGGTTTTCCGCCTCTTTGACCGTATCTTGCGCGCGCTAAACATCTACATTTACAGCCAACTGACCATCTGCTTCCTGATGGGTACGGTGGTTTTCCTCTACTTCTCGTGCCGGGATCTCCCTTATGCAGCAGTATTCGCCGTGGTTTCCGGCGTCAGCGAATTCATCCCCGTCATCGGTCCTACCATCGCTTCCGCCTTCGGCACCGCCATGACAGCCACCATATCTCCTTGGGTGGGCCTGCAAACCATGTGTTTCTACCTTCTCATCACTCAGATCAACCATAATTTCATCTATCCCACACTCATCGGCCGTTCCCTGAACCTACACCCCATCGCTATCCTGCTGGGAATCCTCTTAGGGGGCAATCTCCTGGATGCGCCGGGCATGTTTTTAGCCGTGCCCTTCATGGTAATCATTCGTCTGGTCATCAAAGATATCTATGAGGCCACCCGGAGAACAGCGCCGGTCGATGAAAAACGACGGTAAAAAACTGATCGATATTTTCTCTATCTCTCACCGCCCCATCGAAAAACCGCCACCAGATTAGACACATCCCCAAAAATGCCCCGGGCGTTTCGCTTTGACAGTGCCAAAAAGCCTGCCCCCTTCATGAGAGGGCAGGCTTTTTATATTCAATTTGGCGGGGCGCTCAGCCTTCCTTGGCGACGTCTTTGGCGGACTTACCGAAGATAAGTGTATCCACTAATTGAATGAGCTGATTGATCTCAGGTTTTGAAATTTGACCGCTGGCGCCTAAAGCCTCGCCCTTGAGGCGCATTTCTTCATTGATGAGCGAGGAAAAGAGGACAACCGGAACTTCCTTCAGACGGTCATTCTCCCGAATGAGTTTCAGAAGACGGTGCCCGTCCATCTGGGGCATTTCAATATCAGTGATGACCAGCCGAACGAGATCGGTAATGGGTTTATCGATCTGCGTCAAGCTCATGAGATAGTCCCACGCTTCCTTGCCATTGCTGCTCGCCTTAACAAAACGATAGCCTGACTCATGAAGCGTTTCCACGATTAGCTCCCGCAGCATGGGAGAATCTTCGGCCACTACGATATGCTCTTGGGAACGAAGTTCCTTGATATCGTCTTTGGCCTCTTCAATCGTAGTCAGTTTGGCATTGACCTCCGGATTGATCTCGGCGATGATCGTTTCGAAATCCAAGAGCAGCACGATCCGCCCTTCCATCTTGATGATCCCGACGACCCGGGACTGATCCCCCACCTCCGGCGCCGGTTCCATCTCTTTCCATGAGATACGGTGAATGCGGGACACATTGTCCACCAGAAAGCCGATATTATAATTGTTGATCTCCGTGACGATGATGTTCTTCGGTTTATCCGTCCCCGCCACATTAAGGCAGCGCGGCAGGTTCACCAGCGGCATGGAACGCCCCCGCAGCGTGAACAGGCCGTCGATATACGGATGCGCCTGCGGCATCGCCGTTACCGGAAAATCGGCACTGGTGATGACTTCGCGTACCTTCGCTACGTTAATCCCATAATTTACGGTGCCAATATTGAACTCGACGATTTCGAATTCATTCGTGCCGGTTTCCAGCAGAATGCCCTTTTTATCTCCCATTGTCTCTGCCATGTATGTCGCCCCCAACAAAGTCCATTTTTCTTATATATTCGTGACCGGCGTGGAATTTCCTTCTTCTCCTAACATTTTTATTAAAAAAGTTTAAGGAAAAAATGACCTATTCCGGCGTTGTTTCTTTCAAATAAGTCCAACCGTCCCGTTCTTCTATCAACCCCTGCTTCAGAAGCCCGCCCATGGCCCGTTTGAAGGCCGCTTTACTGATCCGAAAACGCTCCCGAATGATTTCGGGAGAAGAAGCGTCGCTGTAAGGCATGCGTCCGTGATGTTCCCGAAGCAGCGACAATATGGCCTCTCCGTCCGTCACCATCGCTTTCTCTTTAACTTCCCGCAGGGAAGCGTTGAGGCGGCCGTCGTCACGGACGAAAGTCACACGTGCGGTCACCGTCTCGCCTACGCGGGGTCGATCTATCATTTCTTTCCGGTCAATAAAAACGATGTACCGCTCCTCGGAAAAAAGGAACGCCCCTTGATCCGTATAATTATATATCTGCCCGGTAACAAAGCTGCCAACGGGCACACCTGTCGCGGATTTCGCGGCGCGGCGCATCTCGTCTTCCACTTCCATGGTAACAGCCAGACGACCAGACTTATCGGTATAAAGCTTTGCCCAGACCGTTTCGCCGATTTGCGGCCGCCCCCGCATCCCGGCGTAGGGAAGAAAGATGCCCCGCTCCGTTCCCACATCGAGAAAAGCGCCGTCTTTACTGACGTTAATAACCTTCAAACGGGCGATCTGCCCTTCTTTCATCTTGGGAAGCCGCATGCTGGCCGTAAGCCGCCGCTTAGGATCCCGGTAAAGGAATACCCGCACCTCATCCCCGATCGCCACCGGCGCAGTCTGTTGCTCCTTATGCAAAAGAATATCATCGCTGCTGCGGCCGGTTTCAGCGTCCAGAAACGCCCCCATCTCCGCCAAACGAACGACGCGCAATGTCGCCAAGGAACCCGGCAGTTTTTCTTTTCCCGTCACGCGCTTCTCCTCGTTCTCAATCATCCTCATAAGGGGTCAGTATCGCATCGCCCCAAAGCTGCTCCAAAGCGTAATATTCCCGACTGTCCCGGGTAAACACGTGGGCGACGCAATCGCCGTAGTCAAGGAGTATCCATTCTCCCTCCCGATAGCCTTCCTTATGCCCGATCTCCACGCCGGCTTCCTTCAGCCTGTCCTCAATTTCATCCGCAATGGCCCGGGTTTGGGTCACCGTGTTGCCCGAGCAAACGATGAAATAATCCGTGGACAAGGTCACCTGCCGCATATCCATGAGGACGATATCCCGCCCTTTTTTATTACTGGCTGCTGCGGCCATAGCCTGCGCCAAGGCCTCCGATGTTTCGAACACACCACATTCTCCTTTCACGGCTCCGCGCCGTCCATCGTTCCCGTGCCTTGTGCCGGCGCAGGGAAAAGTTCCGCTATTTTATCCCGAACTTTAGGAAAATCGGGAAGAAAAATACTGTCGTCCCCCATCTGCGGTGCACCGGGCAGCATGATCGTCTCCGGTGATTCGGGCGAGAGCGACTGCACCACTGCCGCCAGTTGTCCCGAATCCCAAACCTCAACGCTGGTGGTTACTCGCGCCTGCAAAATTTTTGCCAATTGCGGCAGTTTCGGCACGGTATCAAGTTGGAGAAGTTTGGCATACATTGCCTTCACAAAACGACGCTGACGCTGCACGCGACCGATATCTCCCAATTCATCGCTCCGATAGCGCAGATATTTCTGAACGGTATCGCCATCCATGTGCTGATATCCTTGCCGGATATGGATGTCCAACTGCGCTGCGGGATCGTTATACTCCATCGGCATTTCTGCATAGAGGTCAATCCCCCCTACGGCGTCCACGATTTCTGCCAGAATCTTAGGATTGATGACAACGTAGTAATGAATGGTAACCCCTAAAAGAGATCGTACGGCGCGCACCGCTTCCTTAGGCCCGCCCACCCGATATATCCGGCTGATCTTCTCCGGCGTCCCATCCGCCGCTGTCATCAGCGTTCCCCGTGGGATAGACAGCACCCGTACCCGTCCCGCCCCTTTATCGAGGCTGACCAAGAGTACGCTGTCCGCGTTGGGGACGCCTTCTTCGCCGCCTTCGTCCACTCCCAGGAGGAGGACGTTCATGTAATTTTCAAATTGCTCGTCCATCTCCGTATGGTGGCTGGCCTTGCGCGCCATGTAAGCCTGATACATGCCATAGTAATGATTATAGACTTCGCTGCCCCAGAGAAAAACCCGGTAGCCGCCCCAACCAATTCCTCCAAGAAAGAGCAGAAAAATAAGCAGTCGAAAAAATTGCAAACGACGATAGCGCCGCCGAATACGCCGCTTCGCTTGAATATTCGCTTCCGTCTGACCGGTCATCGGCGCATCCTTCCCCATCTTCTTTCTTCTTCCCCAGGCGCACGACGAAAGCACGCCTCCGTCGAAACCGCCGCGCTCTCATTCATCCCCCAAGCGCCCCGACAGCAATATCTCATTGCGCGCCGTCACGGTATCTGGATGCACGAGATGGCCCTGTCCTACGATATAAAGGATTGATTGACTGAAAGCCGCCAACAGCATTTCATTAAGCGTCCCCGTCGTTCCCAAGGCCCGCAGATCTTCAACCCCTGGATATTGGCGTCCCGGCTCAATCATATCGGCAAAATAGACGATCTTATCAAGAGGCGTCATGGCCGCGCCCCCCACGGTGTGAAGAGCAACCGCCCGGGCAATTGCCTCATCCGTCACCCCATAGACCTCCCGCAGGCGATACGCTCCCAAGGGCGCGTGCAGGAGGAGCGGCATGGCCCGATCGATGGGCGTTATAGGGATTCCGCGCGCCTTCGCCTCGCGAATCATATCCGCCACGGGAAACTCGCGGGCATTATCGTGGAGCAGCCCGGCTAATCGCGCCTTCTTTACATCCACGTCGAAACGCCGTGCCAATTTCTCCGCTGTATCTGCCACCCCTAAAGAATGTTCATAGCGGGTACGGTTCAAACGCCGTGCCAAGAGTGTCCGGCATGCCTCATACTCCATCCCGATACAATCCTTCCTTATAAATATACTGCTCCACCGCATCCGGCACAATATAGCGGATGGATGCGCCCCGCTGTACGCGCTGCCGAATGTCGGTGGAAGAAATTTCCAGCTCCGGTGTCGTCACCGGGTGAATGCGCGCCTCCCCCAGCGCGCCCAATTCCCGCCGCAGCCGTGCTAAATCCGGCTCCTGTCCGGGGCGCGAAGCGGCAATAAACTGGCATAGGGTCAAAAGTTCCTCCACCCGATCCCAAGTGGCGATCTCAGTGATAACATCGGTACCGATGATAAAATAAAACTCTGTTTTGGGAAACCGCTCCCGCAGCTCATAAACCGTATCGATGGTATACGAAGGGCCGGGGCGCTTCATTTCAATATCGGATACGAGAAAATGAGGGTTAGAAGAAGTTGCCAGCACCGTCATAAGATAACGGTGGGCCGCCGAAGTGATCCGCTGTCCCTGCTTATGGGGGGGAGAAGCTGCCGGAATGAAGAGGATCTCGTCTAAATGATACTCCCCTCGTACAGCTTCCGCCATCATCAAATGGCCCACATGAATGGGATCAAAAGTCCCGCCTAAGATCCCTACCCGTTTCCGTCCCGCGTCATGGAGATCCTGTTTGCGTTCCGCCATCGCTTCCCCCTCCTCTCGAAAGCCGTCTGAAAACTTTTTCTCATAGAACTCACCGTCAGCCGCGAGCCAAAAGGACCGTCAATCCTGCCGTAACAGCCAATACAGTAAGAACAATGAGGGCGGCGGCCCAAACATAATCCGCAAGATCCCGGCGCCCCTTCGGTGTATGCCAATATTGGCGCAGGGTGCGCCAATATCCGATCCATCGGTTCACAGGCGAATCTGCCCATCGCCCGAGATGAGGTATTTGGTGCTGGTCAGCGCCCGAAGTCCCATCGGGCCCCGTGCGTGCAGCTTTTGCGTACTGATACCGATCTCCGCCCCAAAACCAAATTCCAAGCCATCGGTAAAACGCGTAGACGCGTTGACATAGACCGCCGCCGCGTCCACCTCCTGCTGAAAGCGTCGGGCCCGCGCCAAATCACGGGTCACAATCGTCTCCGAATGACCCGTGTTATACCGATTGATGTGGGAAATGGCCTCCTCAATACCCCTGACTACTCGAACGGTCAAAATGAGGTCATCGTACTCCGTCGCCCAATCCTCTTCCGTAGCTGCCGCCATCGTCGACACTACAGCCCGGCTCTTTTCGCAGCCGCGAAGCTCTACACCCCGCTTTTCCATCACGGCCGCTATACGCGGCAGGAAGGCCGCTGCTTCTCCTTCGTGAACGAGCAGCGTTTCCATGGCGTTGCAGACCGCCGGCCGAGAGGTTTTGGCATTGACGGCAATAGCCTCGGCCATATCCAAATCGGCTCCCGCGTCCACGTAGGTATGACAAATCCCCGCTCCCGTCTCAATGACCGGCACCGTGCTCTCCTGTACCACTCTCTGAATGAGCCCCGCGCCGCCCCGGGGGATGATCACGTCTAAGAGGCCCGTAAGCCCCAACATGACGTTCACCGCCTGCCGGTCAGAGCTGTCTACAAAGGCGACAGCGCCATGGGGAATCCCCGCTTCATCGGCCGCCCGCGCCAACAGGCGGGCGATGGTGCGATTGGAACGCAGTGCTTCCGATCCGCCCCGCAGCAGCACCGCGTTGCCCGATTTCAGGCACAATCCCACCGCATCCGCGGTGACATTAGGACGTGCCTCGTAGATGATTCCCACCACCCCCAGCGGCACGCGCACCTGGCGAATTTCCAGCCCGTTAGGACGCACCGTGGAAGCAATTCCCTCTCCCACGGGATCGGGAAGGGCTGCCGTTTGCCGCAGGCCATCCGCCATGGCCTTAATGCGCCCCTCATCGAGGTGCAGGCGATCGAGAAACGAATTTTTCATGCCCCGCCGCCGCGCCGCTTCCCAGTCCTCGTCGTTCGCCGCCAAAATTTCTGGCATCTCGTCCGTCAGCGCTTCGGCCATGGCCAAAAGCGCTTCATTTTTCACCGCTGTTCGCGTCGCCGCCAGACGCCGAGCCGCCGCCTGGGCATCTTTGGCCTGCTGCCAAAGCCGCGCTTTAATCTCCATCGCCCTGCCTCCTTCGCTCCTTGGCAAAATTTCCCCTCTCCACTGTCAGCCGCATAAGAAAAGGAAAACGGCCGAGGGCCGTTTTCCCTCATTATGGCACATCGGCCCGGCATCGTCAATCCCTGCCCTTTAAACCATCAGCACCATATTATCCCGGTGAATCACCTCGTCAAACACGGGCGCCGGCAGGACCTCAGCAATCTCTTTCGTCCGGTGCCCCGCGATCTTGCGCAGTGAAACAGCATCGTAATTCACGATGCCTCGGGCAATCTCACGCCCCGCCAGGTTCAGTACGCGCACCGTGCTGCGGGCCCCAAAATCCCCTTCCACCGATACGAGGCCCGCCGCCAAAAGGCTTTTGCCTCCGGTGAGCATGGCCGCCGCGCAGCCATCGTCCACCACCAAATCTCCCGCAATATGGCGGCCGAAAGCCAGCCAGCTTTTGCGCGCTTTAAGATGCGCTTCCTTAGCAGGAAACAGCGTCCCCACCGCTTCTCCATGCAGGATAGCCCGGATTACACCGTCCTCGTCCCCCCGGGCGATGACCATAGTCACCCCGGCGCTCATGGCCATCTTCGCCGCCTCGATCTTCGTCTTCATGCCCCCGGTTCCCGCCGACGATCCTGCGTCGCCGGCCAAAGCCTCAATTTCCGGCGTGATCTCCCGCACCTCGGAAATCAGACGCGCCGTTTTATCCCGCTGAGGGTTCGCCGTATAAAGCCCATCCACGTCCGACAGGAGAATGAGGACATCCGCGTCCACCAGCGTCGCCACGGTGGCCGACAAGGTATCGTTATCCCCAATCTTCACCTCATCCACGGCCACGGCGTCGTTCTCGTTGACCACCGGCAGAACGCCCATGTCCAGCATCGCCTTCAGAGCGTTGCGGGAATTGGTATATTGATGGTGGCGCAGAGAATTTTCCCGCGTCAAAAGGACCTGCCCCGCCATCTTCCCGTAAGCGGCGAAAAGCGATCCGTAAGCGTGCATCAACGCCCCCTGCCCCACGGCGGCCAAAGCCTGCCGCTCGGGAATGGCCCGGGGACGCTTCTTCTTCCCCATGCGATCCATTCCCACGGCAATGGCCCCCGAGGTCACCAGAAGGATCTCACGGCCTTGATTCGTCAAATCCGTCAGCTCCCGCACCAATTTCTCCATGCGCGAGAGGTTCATCTTTCCCGTAGGATAAGTGATGGTGCTCGTCCCCACCTTCACCACGATGCGTTTAGCCTCTTTCAGCTCCGCTCTATTCATAACGCTTCCTCTTCTTTCCTTCGTCCCTTACGGCAGCTCAATTTTCGGTTTTTCGAAATTCCGCTTCCAAAGAAGAGCGTTGCGGCCGATGGTCTGAACCAAATCCGCGTCTACCCGCTCCGTCAACATTTCAATGAGAGGGTACGGTTCTTCCGGCGCATTGTGCTGCACCCGCACCTTGATGAGTTCCTGCTTTTTGATCACGGCCTGCGCCGACTGCACCAGCGCTGCCGTCACCCCTTCCTTGCCGATGTTGACCACCGGCTCTCGCTTAGCGCCTTCCGAGCGGAGGAATCGCTTTTGTTTATCCGTCAATGTGTGGCGTATCAAAATTTTCTCCTTCTCTTCCGGATCATTCCCGGAACTCAAACTCCATGGCCCCGATATGCACCGTATCGCCCTCTTTGATCCCGCGCTTTTTGAGCCGGCTGTCGATCCCCTTCATGCGCCAGATATACTGGAAGCGACGCAGCGCCTCATCGTTGCCGAAATTCGTCATAGCGACTAACTTTTCCAACGCCTTGCCGCTGACCACGAAATCCCCCCGATCATTCCGGCTGATGGTCACCCGCTCTGGATCCTCTTCCTTATCAGCGTCATAAACCTTGACGCCGCCCGTCTCTTCCGGCTCCTCGACATAAGCCTCCAGCATCTCTGCCACTTTGGCAACGAGGTCATCGAGACCCTTCCGCGTCGCCGCCGATATCGGCAAAATGGGGATGTTTTCTGCCGCCGCCAATTTCTCCAATCGGGAATAATTTCCCGCCGCTCCCGGCAGATCCATTTTATTCGCCACCAAAAGCTGCGGGCGGCGAGCGATTTTCGCGCTGTACTTCGTGAGTTCCGCGTTGATCCGGCGGTAATCCTCCACCGGATCCCGCCCTTCTACACCGGAAGCATCCACCACATGAAGGATCACCTTCGTCCGCTCCACATGGCGCAGGAAATCATGTCCCAGTCCCGCGCCGTCCGCCGCCCCTTCGATGAGACCGGGGATATCGGCCATGACGAAGCTCCTCTCGTCATCTATCCGCACGACCCCCAAAACCGGCGTCAGTGTCGTGAAGTGATACTCGGCGATCTCAGGACGCGCCGCCGAGACGCAAGCGATGAGACTGGATTTTCCCACACTGGGATAGCCTACCAACCCCACATCTGCCAAAAGCTTCAGTTCCAATAAAAGGCGGCGGCTTTCCCCCGGTTCCCCCAGTTCGGCAAACGTGGGGGCGCGGTTCTTGCTGGAGGAGAACTTCGCATTTCCCCGTCCGCCCCGTCCGCCCTTGGCAATGACGACCCGCTGCTCCGCCTCGGTGAGGTCGGCCAACATCTCACCGGTCTCCTCATCCTTTACGATGGTACCCGGCGGTACCTTAACGAGGCAAGGAGGCGCATTGTGGCCGTACTGGTTCTTGATATCGCCGTTTTCTCCGTTTTCTCCGTAAAACTGACGATGATAACGAAAAGAGAGCAGCGTATTCATATTGGGATCCACCACGAAAACGATATCCGCCCCCCGGCCTCCGTCGCCGCCGGATGGGCCGCCCTTGGGAACAAATTTTTCCCGGCGAAAAGCCGATTTGCCGTTGCCTCCGGCCCCTGCCTTCACCGTGATGGTCGTTCGATCAATAAACTGCATAAAAACCCCCCAATACCCCCAAATAAAGAATACCTGCGCCCGAAGACGCAGGTACATGCCTTACCATAGCTTATGCTTGTGCTTCTTCCACCGCGTACACGCTGACTTGACGCCGATAACGGCCCCGACGTTCGAACGCGACCTTGCCCGCCACTTTCGCAAACAGCGTATCATCCTTACCGATGCCCACATTGTGTCCCGGATGGAAATGCGTCCCGCGCTGACGAACTAAAATACTCCCCGCTGTCACCACCGTATTGGCCTGCGCCTTTACGCCGAGACGCTGTGCGGCGCTGTCACGGCCATTGCGCGTGCTGCTGACGCCTTTTTTATGCGCGAAGAGCTGTAAATCGAAATTGAACATCATGCTGTTTCACCCCCGTAAATCTTTCATCCGGACGGCATTGGGGTTCGCCCTTTGAATGGCGGCGAACCCTAAGCATGCCGTCTCCAATATTGCCTGTGTGAGGTCATCGGGCTCGCTCTTGAGCTTCATCCGCAAGTCACCGCTCGGCCTGACATCATAGTCAAGCGGCCGATGCAAATGCTCGCCTATCCCCAAAAGAGCGGTCTGCGCCAAGGCCGATATGCCCGCGCAAACGATATCCTGCCCGCGTTCCGCCGTGTCACTATGACCGTGGACGCGCAGACCGGATATTTTCCCCTCTGCTAAACGAAAAACGTCTATGTGGATCATCGGCGTTTACGCCTCGATCTTATCAATCACGACTTTCGTATAGGGTTGACGATGGCCCTGACGGCGGCGATAGTTGGACTTCGCTTTGTACTTGAAGACGAGAATCTTCTTTGCCTTACCCTGCGCGTCCACCTTGCCCGTGACCTTTGCCCCTTCGACAAAGGGCTTGCCCACCGTAACTTCATCGCCATTGACCAGGGTGAGAACCGCTGCGAAGGTCACCGAATCTCCCTCAGCCACGTCCAGCTTCTCCACGTAGATCGTGTCTCCCTCGGCCACCTTGTACTGCTTGCCGCCGGTCTTGATGATTGCATACATATGATATTACACCTCCCATACGTTTACTCGCCGACTACGGCACGGCTCACGCCGGTTTAAGGAACCTCGTCGAGCGGTTGGGGAAAGCGCATAAAGCGCTTAACTTCCCGTATGATATCACACGCACGCCCCCTTGTCAAACCATTCTTTTCTTTAAAATATAGCTTTTCAGGTTATTTTCGTAAGAATCTCAATTTTTTATTCAGAATATTTGACAAAGCCTTTGTCGATTATTATAATTTGCATATGATAATCATTCTATGCTAATGAAGAGGTGGTCGATTTGGAAATCATACCGCTGGGCGTCATTCACAGCCCTTTTCCCAAGCCGGGAGAATGTCCTCGCCAAGGGCGATTTTCCGATGCGGTTTCGGTCATTGAAGTCGATCCCGCATACGGCGACGCCCTTTTAGGCGTCGAAGAGGGACGCAGCTATCTCGTTCTCTACGAGGCTCATTTGGCGGATCGCAGTCGTCTGCAAACGATTCCCCCCGCCCGAAAGGAACTGTGGGGCGTCTTCGCCAGCCGCTCCCCCCACCGGCCCAATCCCATCAACATCTGCGTCGCACAGCTCCGGCGGCGGGAGGGAAATACCCTGCACGTCACCGGCCTTGACGCGGTGGACGGCAGCCATCTCATTGATATGAAACCCTACGCCAAGGATATCGACACCGTTGACGACCAAGTGGAAAAACCGGAATAAGAAAATAAAGGAGAGATTGACCCATGAAGAAAATGATGATGGGACTCGCCGGCGCGCTGTCCCTGTTGACCCTAGCTCCCAGCGCCCAGGCCGCGGAATCCCTGCAGACCTTCGAATTGGACGAAATCGTCGTGGTGGCCCACCGAGATAACACCGACACAGCAGAGACCTCCGTCAATGTGAAGGAACTCATCGACGCCGGACAAATTAAAACGGCGGCGGATATCTTGGCTAATGTCCCCGGCGTCGTAGTGACAAAAGGGCAAAACAACGGCATCCAAGTAGGCCTGCGGGGGCTGAACCACGAGCGTACCGTCATCGCCATCAACGGCAACGTGGTGCAGGATGTAGGCGAGATCGGCATGGGCGGCCGGGCCATGGAATGGGATGCGCTGCCGGTCACCGGGATCAAAAAAATTGAGCTGATCCGCGGCACGTCAGCCCGTTACGGCGGCGCGGTAGGCGGTGTCATCAATATTGTTACCGACGATGCCAGCGGGCCGGGCACAAAAACCACCCTGCGGCAGAGTGTCGGCAGTTGGCACACCTACAAGACTACCGTGATTCACCAAGGTGCTACCGACGATCAGCGCTTCTCTTGGAACATCAATGCCTCTTGGGCCAAGAGCGGCGGTTATTACCGCAACAATGAGTCCAACGGCCATGATTTCCATTTTGATACCACCTACAAATTGAACGAACAGGATCGCCTGAATCTGTCTTATTCTCACATTTATAAGAAAGAAGGCATCATCGTCGGCAATAATAAAAACGGCAGTCCGGCCTCCCGCTATTTAGGATATGACAGTTCCTACCCCGTAACGCCGAACGCTCCGCGGAACTGGGTTGACGGCTATCGCCAATGGAAGACGGACAACATCGCCCTCAATTACACGACCCCCACCGCCTCCGTCGGCATTTTCAATTACCGGCAGGGGCGGCGCGAGTACGTCAACCCCGCGGTCATGGTAATGGGCACTCCACGCTTACTGGGCATGCAAGAGTATTGGAATTCGGATATTCAAAACTACGGCATCGACTGGCGTCAGACCTCCCGCGCCGGCGTGCACACCTTACGTTACGGCATCCAATACGGGAAAACGAAGTACGATATCAATCATGAGAACAGTCATTATAATCTGCCCTCCACCGGCGTCTTTGTCGAGGACGATTGGGCGCTGACGCCGCGGACGACACTGGGACTCTCCCTGCGCTACGACCATAATAAATTTGAGGCAGATCGCGGCGCCCTGCGGGAAAAGACCTACACACAGTTCTCTCCTGGCGTGAAACTCACCCACCAGTTAACCGACCGACAGACCATTTCCCTCGGTGCCCACCGCCTCTTCCGCTCCCCTACTGTGGCTGATTACAGCCGCTGGAGCACCGGCTACAGCAACCGCGGCGGCGCCTATACGGCCGAATTTGCCCCCGGCCTCTCTCTATCCCAATGGCAGGCGCTTCTGGGGGTTCCCTCACCGGAAAAGGGCATGAACTACGAACTGGGCTGGCGGGCCAAGCTCGGGGGCAAAACGACAGTGGGCATCACCGGCTTCTACTACGACATCGACGACTTCCTGAACATCAGCTTCGGTCCCAGCGGAAATCTGCGCCCGCCGCTGGTCTATAATGTAGGCAACGTCAAGGTCAAGGGAGTGGAACTCATCGGTGAACATCGGTTTAACCGCCATTGGGCCCTGAGCGCCGGCTATACCCAGCAGAGCGTCCGAAAGAGCGGCGATCGATTCAACTCCGCGTTAAAAGGCATGCCGGAATCCACCTTCAACGCCGGGCTGCGCTGGGACAACCTTCATGGGCTGCAGGCGGCACTGGATCTGCGCTACTTTGGCTCCGTCCCCAATTCTTCGGATACTAACTATGTTTCCCCGTATATGGTAGCTGATCTCACCGTTTCCTACGCCTTCGGCCCCCACGTCATCAATTTAGCCGTCAACAACCTCTTCGACCGCTACTATGAACAAAGCCGCAATTTCCGGCAGCCCGGCATCAACTACAACCTCTCCTATCAGTATACATTCTAATCTCATATACATTCTGATCTGACGGGCGCCTCGAATTCCGGGGCGCCCCCTCTATCAAGAAAGGTGATCCCTATGATAAAGAAAGGCTCCCTCCTCGGCCTCACGCTGCTCCTTCTCTTTGCCCTGACCGGCTGCGGCAGCGAAACGGTTCCGCAGGAAAAAAGAGAACAAAAAACCATAACGGTAACCGACGCCGCTGGACGACGCGTAACCCTGAAACACCCCGTGGAGCGCTACGCCATCAGCACCTTTGATTTGATCGACTTCATCATTCCTCTGAAAGGGGAAGAAGCCTTCGCCATGCTGAAAGGCGTGGGGGACTCCGGCGGCAAAAAGAATTACGATAAAGTGTATGAGCCGCGCTTCCCTCAGTATAAAGAGCAGTGGAAGATCATCTCCCCCCACGGCGCCCCCTTCGACGTGGAAGCGATTTTAGCCGCCAAGCCGGACGTATTGATCGTCAATTCCGTCATGCAGGGGCATATGTACGCCATGGACATTGAGCCGCGGTTAACGGAAGCCGGTATCGCGCTGCTCCTCATCGATGTGCCGGGCAAGACGACTCAGTCGGCGCAGGATCTCTACCGTTTATTGGGAAAAGTCTTCGACGAACCGGAAAGGGCGGAAGAAGTCGCGGCCTTTTTAGATAGACAATTCACCGATTTAGAAACGGGCCTGAAAAAGGTCAACACCCCGAAACCCTTAGTATATTACGAAAAATCCGGCTCGGCGGAAATCTTCGGTCCGTCCAGCCGCAGCAATGTGTCCGGCTGGGGGACATTGATTGCTTACGCCGGAGGAGAAAACTTAGCCGACCGCGCCGGTGCGGGCAAGCCGACGGACGGTCCCCCCGGATCGGTGAGCTTGGATCCCGAATACGTACTGACTTCCGATCCCGACTTCATTCTCCTCAGCGGGACATCCCCCATGGGTTTGGGCGCCCCGCCGGAGGAAACCATCACGGATCGGTTCAGCATTGTAAAGCGCCCTGGCTGGGAGCATCTGAAAGCCGTCAAAAACAAAAATGTTTACGAATATCAGCACGAACTTTCCCGCACCTGCTGCGTCTTTTATCCCGCCCTCAGCTTCGCCAAACTCTTTTATCCAGAGGCGTTTGCCGACGTTAATCCTGAGGCACGTCTATCGGAATTTTACGATCGTTTCATGATCGTCAAAAGCAGCGACGGCCTCTGGAAGATGAGGCTGCCATGAGGGACGAAAACGCGCGAAGCCATCACATCGTAGAGCCGGTGCTTTCGCCCGTGCCATCATCAGCACCGCCGGACCCCGCTGTTGACGGTCAGCGGATCTATCAGGCCATTACAAGGAAGAAATCCTTAGTGGTCGTCCTGCTTCTCATAGGTACGGCCGTAGGTTTTTTCCTGAATCTCATCGCCGGTTCCTCAGACGTCGGACTGTGGGAAGCCGTCGTCGTCCTCACCGGCGGCAGCGTCGATCCAACCACCGACACCGTCATCCGCAGCATCCGCCTCCCCATGGCGGTGATGGCGATCCTCGTAGGTGTCGCTTTCGCCGTCGGGGGCTGTGAGATGCAGACCATCCTCGGCAATCCGATGGCAAGCCCCTATACGCTCGGCATATCATCGGCGGCGGCATTCGGTGCGGCGGCGGGGATCGTCCTGCAGGTGCGTATCGATCTGCTGCCGCCCAACCTCATCGTCACCACAAACGCCTTTGCCTTCTCCCTCGTGGCGGCGTTTCTCATCTATCGCTTTGCAGCGTGGCAGCAAAGCAGCCGCAACACCATCATCCTCTTTGGCATTGCGCTGAACTTCATCTTCAACTCCCTCACCATGTTCCTCCAATACATCGCCGACGAGAACAAGCTCCAAAGCATTGTGTTCTGGACGTTCGGCAGTCTGGCGAAGGCCTCGTGGGACAAGGCGCTCATCCTGCTTGCCATCACCCTGTTGACCCTCCTGTTCCTCCATCGTCGCGCGTGGCAGCTCACGGCACTCGTCCTGCAGGATGCGCGTGCGCTGAGTCTCGGGGTCAATGTCCCGCAGCTGCGGCGGCAGGTCATCATCCTCATCTCCCTCCTGACAGCGACCACCGTCTCATTCGTGGGCACGATCGGCTTCTTGGGGCTTGCCGCCCCGCATCTGGCGCGCGGTCTGGTCGGCGAGGATCACCGCTATCTGCTGCCCGCCTCGGCGCTCTTTGGCGCCTTTCTCCTCTCCGTCGCCTCCCTCCTCTCCAAGCTGCTGATTCCCGGCACACTGCTGCCCATCGGGCTCATCACCTCCATCTTGGGCATCCCCTTCTTCGTGCTCCTCATCTTTACGGCGGGGAGGCGTTATTCATGATCCGCGTGGAAAACATGAGCTTCGGCTATGCCAAAGACCGCATGATCTTTTCGGATCTTTCCCTCCGCTTTCATGCGCGCGTCAACGCGATCATCGGCCCCAATGCCGCCGGCAAATCCACCTTCCTAAAGTGCCTCTTCGGTCTCCTGCCCGCCTCGGGCAAGATCCTCTGCAATGATCGCGACCTGCAGCGTATGAGCCACGAAGAAAAAATGGCGCGCATCGCCTACTTGCCGCAGGAGGAAACGAAAGCCGGCGGGTTCACCGTCTTTGAGGCGGTGCTGCTGGGGCGTCTGCCGCGCCTGCATTGGAAAGTGACGGCGGAAGACACGGACGCCGTCATGGAAGTCCTCTCCCTGCTCCATTTGGAACAACTCTCCCTCGTCCCTTTTGCGCGGCTCTCCGGCGGACAGCAAAAGCTCGTCTCCATCGCCCAGACATTGGTGCGAAAGCCGCAGATCGTCCTCATGGACGAGCCGACCAACAGCCTCGACCTGCAAAAGCAGCTCGAACTCTGCGAAACCGTGCGGAGCATTAGCCGAACCTACGGCATCACCTTCATCATCGTGCTGCACGATCTGGGCCTGGCGGCACGCTTTGCCGACGAGGCGTTCGTCTTTGCTCCCGGGGGCGGGCTGTACGCCTACGGCAAGCCGTCCGATGTCATTCATACCGCGATGCTGCGGGAAGTCTACGGCGTAGACGCAGAGGTTCTACAGGACGAAACGGGCATTCCCATCGTCGCTGCGCGTGCATCCCTGCGCACCGCCGGTGGTGAAAAAGGGGCGGCTGATCCATAAAAAACAAGGGCTTTTCTGCGAAACATCCTCGCAGAGAAGCCCTTGTTTTATTGCGTATGATCTCTGACATATGCCTTTGCTGACCTTTGACATACCTCAAAATAGCACGCCAGACGCTCCTCCAAGACCGCCGTGTCCTTCTCACCGGACGAATGCCCCGGATTCTCGTACAGCGTTGCCGCCCAATCCTGCTTCGCACTCAGATAGAACGTCATAATCTGAACTGCCTGCCTCCGATCCTTCGTACCCTCCGGCAAATCGTAGAACGTCACCCTGCGCCCATGCGCCTCGGCGAGCAGCGTATCGTCGCCCTGCGGACGGTAGAGCGCATGCAGCTCCCGACACACACGCACCACATCCGCCCCGTGTGCCTCATGGAGGAAGATGATATCCCCCTTTCCAAAGAGCGCGTCCCCCTGCATGGGATCTGTCAGCGAACACTCCCGCAGAGCCTCTGCCTCCTCCGGAGAAGCCGCCGTGAGATGATATGCCGACGTGATGGCACACACCTTGGGATAGAGATGGGCGAAATACGCCTCCGCATACGCCGCAGCGGCATCCGTGTCGCGATAGAGGAATGGATAGGGAAATTGGGCACGCCGGATCTCTGCCGTGCAGGTAAAGTGAATCCCGATTCCCTCATCATAGAGCGCATAGACATTCTTCTGAAACGGCTTCTCCCGCCCGACCTGCATTGATTCCGGCACAACATGCGTCCCATAGGCACGAAACGTATCATTGACGTGCGCGGCAACCTCGTCCGCCGTATCAGGATCGCTGTTTTCCGTCACAAAGAAATCACAGCCCGAAAGCATGGAACACAGCAGAACGAACACAGAAAGGAAGAACCGCCGCTTCATAGCAGCACATCTCATATCCCGCCCGCAGCGCGCACGAATTTCTCCCAGATCTCCGTGTACGCCGCCTCCACGTCGCGCACGTAGGTATGCGCATCCATCAGCGGCGAACACTCCAGACGCGGGCGCAGCTCCATGCGCAGGGTGCGCAGCTGCTCCGGCGCGGAGGCAAGACGCACGGCAAGCCGTACATAGTCCTCCGGCGTCTCGGCGATGAGCTCGGGCAGGTTGGCGTTGCGCAGCAGACTCTCACCGAAGCGCGCGCCGTGGCTTTCCCCGCGCAGCGTGACGACGGGCACGCCCATCGCCAGAGCCTCGCAGGTGGTGATGCCGCCCGTATAGGGGAATGTGTCGAGCGCGATGTCCATATCCGCGTATTCGTCGAGATGCCCCTGCGTGAAGCCGCGCATCTCGACGCATTCCACGGGAATCCCGCAGCATGCAAAGCGCTCCACCGCGATCTCCCGCCCCTCCGCGCTCCCGAACAGCTTGCTCTTGACGAGGAGGCGTGCGTGCGGAACGGCATCCAGCAGGGCACGCCAGAGATGCAGCACCTCCTCCGTCACCTTGCTGAAGTTGTTGAAGCTGCCGAACGTCACGTATCCGCGCCGCTCCATCGGCGGCGGTGTGACAGCAGGGAGGTCCTCGGGCAATGTGTAGCAGAAATGGCTGTGCGGCAGACGGAGCATCTCCTCGGTAAAGGAGGGATCTGCCGTCCCTATGGGATCGACGTGCACATCCGTGAGCATATAGTCAATGGCGGGCAGTCCCGTCGTATTGAAGTAGCCGATGCCGGTCACCTGCACGGGCGCAGGGCGGCGGGCGAGGACGGGCAGCACGTTCTGCTCCGTGTGCCCCGCGAGGTCGACGAGAATGTCAATCGCGTCGCCGCGTACGAGTGCCGCCGCCTCCTCTGCCGATAGCCCCCGAATGCTGCGCCACACATCGGCATGCGCCCGCAGACGCGCCGAGACAGCGTCCTCCGCGCAGTTCGCGTAGCAGTACACCGAAAAGCGCGTGCGGTCATGGAGGACGAGGAGCGGCTGCACGAGCGTCCCCACGGGATGCGCACGCAGATCGGGCGAGATGTAGCCGATGCGCAGGGTCTTGTGCCCGCGCCGCGCATCCGACGCACGCGCGAGCGGCGTGACATCGGCAAAGAGTTTCCCGTAGCCGCGCGCCAGAGCCGTGTTGTTGGCGCGCAGATGGGCGGGCAGATAGTTCGAGGCAAAGAGTGCATTGCTGTACTCGACCGCCTTCTTTTCACGCATTGTTTCCAACCGGCTGGAGGCGAGGAACGCATCGACCGCCTCCGCACCGCCCGTGAGCGTCAGTGCCTCCCCGAGAAGGCTGTACGCGCTTGCGAGAAAGACAGCGTGGTAGGCGGGCTGTTTTCCCGCGGCGATGCGCTCCTCCAAGGCGGCAATCAGCGCGCGCAGGTGCACGATCTGAGTGCGGATCTTTCCCTCCGCGCGGTCGATGTAGATCTCCTGCCGCGCCGCCCCCACATGGTCGGGGCACACCGCGCGGATCCCTTCGATCTCCGCCCGCGCCTCCGTGTACGCCCCCATCTCCGTCAGTGCCGCCGCACGGATGTAGCGCATCTCCGCATCCGCCGGAAAGACCGCGAGCAGCTCACCCGCGATCTCCGCTGCCTGCGCATACCTGTGCGCCTCATAGAGCGCATTCGCCTGCATGAGGATCTCCCGCCGCAGCGCCTGCACATCCTCCATAACACACACCTCCATCCAAAATTTTATTCGACGGGGAAACAGAGAAATCCTTTAACCATGCGTGCTCCTAACTTAAGGGAAACGGCATTGCAGCTACGCGATGCTCCGTAGCAAACCCTAGTGGAGCAAGCGGCGTAGAGTGTGCGACCCGCCCCCTGCGGAT
>ERZ772971.481-NODE-481-length-25095-cov-6.029832_pt1 | contig 25095 bp, 31 predicted proteins | sample MGYA00511943_ERZ772971 | MGnify/ENA primary metagenome ERZ772971 (study PRJEB29015, sample SAMEA2737929) | human oral metagenome | biome: human oral; feature: human-associated habitat; material: dental | place: China | collected 2144 ... | reverse complement strand
AACCGGTTTTGCCACTTTGCTGTTGCAACACGGAAAAACGGGTAATCAATTCTTCATGAATCCAGTTGAATTGATCGCGATTCGGTAAACCTTCCGCTTGCTCCAACCACTGCCATTGCACCACCGCGGCTTCCAATAAAGAGGTTGGCGTATCGGCGTTATATTCAAACATTTTGAGATTGTCGCCGTCATAGCCGAAATCAAAACGGCCATATAAGTGCGGTGCGTTTTCACGCCAAGATTGTTCGATTAGATTTTTTTGTAAATCGGTGAAACGATAGTGCTCATAATCGCCTTGTTTTACTTCATCAGCGACAAAATCCATGCACATGGCATGCAATTCGTTAGTGGCGTCTTCAATTTTGTCGATTTCCGCCAACGTAAATTCGTAGGCAACATTGTCAGACCAATAATGCGAGCCATCGGTAGAAGGCAGATTGTAATAATCAAAACCCACCTCAAGCAGCTGTTGCACCATGTCGGGACGGGTTGGAATACCAGTGATACGTTTCATGATTAACCACCGCCACTTTTACTGGTGTTACTGCTACTAAACCCACCGCGTGAAACAGGTTTGCTGTTCGCACTGCCGGCGCCGCCCTTAACCAACACCGGTTTCCCCACAGAATGGTTGCCTTGTGGGCGAATAATTTGCCCGGTTGGTGTCGAAACGGCGCGATTATTTGGATTGTAACTCGGCCCGAGAAAACCACTCATGGCTTTAGCGATCATATAACCTGCTGCCGCACCGGCAATGGCGCTGCCGATAGAAGGGCCTTCATCACCACTGGCAGTGGTAGTTGGCGTTGCATTATTGTCGCCGGCAACCGCGTTATTTTCGCTGTTCGCCACACTGCCATTATTATTTGCCACAGGGCTCGTGTTTGTGCTTTGAGATTTATCCTGTTCGCATAATTCCGGTCTAATCCAGTCCGCAATGCAATCGTCCAGACTGTTATACACATCCCGCTGCACTTCATCTTCCGAGCAGCCGCCCAACAGCGCTACCACGGATAATGTCACTAAAATTTGATTTTTCTTTTTCATCATAAACGTTATACCGTTAAGTTGTCTTTTATTCTCTATAACAGGGAATGCTCATTTTATCAAAACCCGTTACTTCAAAAAGCAGAATAATAACACAGTATTGTCGTTAACAATAAGAAGAGAGGAAAATTAAAAAGCCGGCTTGTGAGCTAGGAATTCGTTATATTTGATAGGTATAGGAGAATAATGTAGAGAAATGTGGTGGGTCGTATAGGATTCGAACCTATGACCAATGGATTAAGAGTCCACTGTGTCAAATTCCACCAAAACAAAATATCATTTCTAAATCAAATACTTACAGAGTTGATTCGAATTAAAAATACTGTATGTATTCACATCTTTTAACACCTTTTAACATCTTTTACGACACAAATACGACACACGCGGCACAAGACCTCACACCAACCGCCCCTCTTTATGTCTTCACACACAAAACTGTGATCTAAATCACAAATCTGAAAATAATTAAAAAAAATTGAAAATAATGCTTGCATTAAAATCTGTATATTGTACTATATACACATAGCCAAGAGATAAGGCTATAAACCCAAAACTTTAACCAGACCTCACCCGACCGGGCAGGGGCAGAAGAAGGAAAAAATTATGAACGCTCAACAAATGATCTCAAAAATCCAAACAACTTTAAACGCAGCCGAAGAATTGACAATCAACGTTACTTACGCACGCGGACGCACATTAGTACAAACTTATAAAGTAACCGCAAACGATGTTAAATATGTTGGCCATAGCTGGGGCGGTCGCGGAAACGTAAGAAATGTTTATGCTCAACGTGTTTTAAATGCTTAATGATTCATCAAGCCCGCCGAAAGGCGGGCAATATAAGAGGAACAAAAAATGGAAATCGTAATTAAAGAAACAGGCACAGTAGAAACATTATTACTTACCGATAGATCAACAGGTTGTGATTGGTTTAATGACTTGGTAGGCAATCATGATGGGTTTGGAGACGATCCTGAGTGTGAGTTTGTGAAAGAAACTGACGAAGACGGATTAGATACCGGAAGATATATCACAAGCAAGGCGAATTTTGAGTGGTGGGAGGATATTGTTTGCCAAATCGATAATGTAAATAATCGCATTGACAACTTAAAAAATGAGTTTGGGGTGGCTCGTGTTGATGAAGTGGTTTATCAATGTAATTATGGCAATACAGATCTAGAGTATTACGCGGCAGAACTTAATCGGTGGCTTGACGATGAGTTTGGCGAAAGCGCAGGAAGATAATAACAAGCCCCGCAAGGGGCTTTAATTGAGGATTAAAAAAATGGGAAAAACAGCAGTAAACCTATCAAAAAACGCATTGCAATATATTACAGATCGCACGCAACAGGGTGAGCAAAAAGGATTGTCGGCTCATATTAACAACGCCTTTGCACAGTTGGCGCACTTAGCCCACGCGGAAAAGCCTGATTTGTCAAAATCAGAATGGGTTGAACTTTATAACGTTTATGCCGGGAGTGATTTAACCCGGCTTGCAATGCCATTTGATTTAGCTGATGACTTACGCACGCATTACGGCACTTTGCCGCAAGATTTGACCGCACTTTACGACAAATTAGCAGGGATGACGCAAGCACAGCAATTTGCCGTGCTTGATTCTGTACGCGTATATTGGGCAAGCGGCGAAGATGCGTAAACCAAAATATAATTGGGCAGAAATTGACTGGTCGCAATCAACTACGCAAATAGCATGTAAACTTGGATGCTCAATCGAATACGTTTCGGTTGTCCGTAAAAAATATGCGCCGTCCACTATACGTGAACGAAAAAAAATTGATTGGTTATCTGTGGATTGGTCGAAATCAACCAAGGAATTAGCAAAAGAACTCGGTATAAAAAGTTACAATTTATCGGCGGCCCGAAGAAAATACGCGCCGGAAACTGTGGGGAGAAAAGATCTTGTTTTGAGAACCGCGTTAAATAGAACAGAGCTTATCTCACCAAATGGCGTTGTTTTGGTGATGACGAGCATAAAAAGTTTTGTGATAGAGCATAAGGATTTGTTTGAACCGGATGATCTAGCCGAAAAACAAGTTAGGACCTCAACAGGGTATATGAAAACTTACAATACGGCAGTTAATAAGTTATCAGGATTAAGATGCGGAAGAATACGTGAATGGAAAGGATGGAAACTGAAAGGGGAGCCTATACCCGTATCACATCAAAGAAAAATAAACTGGGATGATGTTGATTGGAGCGAAAAATTATCAGTTATCGCTGATAAACTTGGGGTCACAGTGCAAGCTGTATCAAGTGCTAAATATAAATATGCGCCTAATACGATAAGACGGCGTAAAGATAAAAAATAAAAACGATGGGGATAAAAAACAAGCCGATAACAAGACCATGCCCACAGTGCGGCAGAGATTATCAGTATCGGCGGGCAAGTGGGCGCACTTTTGAGCTTTGCGAATATTGTCGCAATCTTGATTGTGTGGTTTGTGGTAAAAAAGTGCCGCCGGAACGCGGGAGGAAAAATACTTGCTGTGCGGAATGTGAAAAGTTGAAGATACACAATATCCAAAATGCCCACTACGCCAAGCGAATTGCCGAAGACCCGGAGCTAAATAAACGAAACCACGCCAAAGCCCGCGAAAACCGAAAAGCCGACCCGGAACGAATGCGTGAACATTTGGAAACGCAAAGGGAAAGGCATTATAGACGTGCGCAAGATCCAAATTATCGAGCCACACGGAAAATTTATCAGGCTCAACGATGGCAGGATAAAAAAGACGAGATACAGGCTCAACGGCGCGAATTTTGGGATAGTTTAAGCGACATTGAGAAAGCGGAGCGACTTGAGCGCAATCAAGCAATACAACGTAGGCATAAAGCCAAAAAGCGTGAGCAGTTGAAATTAGATCCGCAAAAGTGGGCGGAATATCAAGCGTATCAGCGCACAAAGCGGCGCGAACATAGACAGAGAAAGGCGCTTGATGAATTAATGACAGGCACAAAGGAGTTATTAAATGTTACCAACAAAGACAAATAGTTTTGATATTGTCGCCGTTAAAAGCATGACAAAACAAGGGCTAAAGGATGAATTAGCCAAAACACTAACCGTTACAGCAGAATATCTTATGTATATTGCGGCAATATGGCGGGAGCTAGAGGAGCGTGGAGAGGATTTAAGCGAGTTACGCCATGGCATGATGTCTTATATCCCGTTAATCGCAACCAATCAACTTGATGCGCGTCTTGTTGTCAATTATGCCGGGCAGAAAACACTCTTATCCAGTATGGCAAAATTGCCGTTAAAAGAGCAACAAGAATTAGCCGAAAAAGGCACGGTGGATGTTGTTATTTTGGGCGATGATAATCAACAGCTAATTAAAGAGGTTAAAATATCCGACCTCACGGCGGCCCAAGTTTATCAAGCCATTGGTGACGGCAAAATAAAAACACCGGAACAGCAGTATCAAATCTTGTTAGTCCGTAATAAAGTGCGGTCAAAATCAAAGCCGAAAAAGACTTACCGACTAACGCAAAATTTAAAAATAGATGGTAAAAATTTAGTGATCGCCGGAAAACATGCGGTATCCATCGAGTTTTTGAAAAAGTACCTAGAGGATAATAATGAGCTATAGCAAGTTAAGCAATGCCAGAAAAAAGGCGATAAGCCGCAATGCGGCAGAGTATGCAAAAAAAAATTACAAGCGACTAAGCATAGCGTTATCACCTGACGTTGCAGATAAATTTGATAGCATCTGCGCGGCGGAAAACCTATCTAGACCGGAGCTAATAAAAAAAATGATTGAGCTTTACGGGTCGCAAAAATAAAAAAGACGGCGGAATTACCCGCCGTTTGTTTTTACTAATCTGCGTCTTTAACTTTGCCTCCAGCAAACATGTAAGGATTTACATAACCCATATATGCCTCCGGTACAAAATCTTCCGGCTGTGCTTTTACAAGCTCGGATAATGCCCACTCGTAAGGGATTACGTCCCAACCCGGCACGCCTGGGATGGTAAACGTATTAATGCTTAAACTCTCTTTTCCCTCGTCTTTTTTGTCTTTTGACACATAAGACGAGATCGTCACAAACGTATTACCACTGGTGTATTCCGTTTGCAATCCGCTGACAACGTGATAGCTTGCGCTTGCACCTGTTCTCGGTTCTTCGATTTTTTTGTCTATGTATTTCATTTTTTGCTCCGTAAAAAAAATTAAAGTCCATGTAAATCTACGATAATTGTATCGATGTATCCATTTAAAGGATAAGTGCTTCCGCCCCCCTCAATAAACATTGGGGCGATGTATATACCAATTTGCCGTCTATCCCACCTCCATTCCTCGAATGCGATAACTGTTTGGGCCGTCTGAATACCATTTCCGCGCTGTAGCCCTGGAGCCATAAAGGCATTACTCATTTGTAACATAACGCCGTATTTTTCCCTGTTTGAGCTGTCTTCTGGGTATCCTGAGCAGCGCCCATCAGCCCTAATGGTTGATACTCCAATAGGGTTTAAATATCGGTTTTCTGACGAAAACACAACGTCACCATTAGCGTTATAGACAACCATCCCATATTGACCTGTAACGGGTCTTGGACTGCCAAAAACAAAATACTCGACTTTGAGACTATACCCATCTGGTCGGTTAAATGGGACCGGTATAGGGCAAACCGCATCAAAGCTAAAGTCGGTGGCTGGGATTATCTGCATTTCATAAGTAACGGTATTTCCGTTACGCTTGACAATGTAACAATTGACCATACAAGAGTTGTCTGCGCGAATGACAACAATCTCATCAATATTACAAGTGATGCTTTGCTGACCTGCATTTAGCTCCCCTTTCCGTAAAAATGCCAAGCTTTTAAAATTGGCGTCAATGCTTGAGCCCCATTTATCAATTTCTATTCCGATCATTTAGTAAGTCCCGTAATACAAAAGATATTCTTGGTCATTAGGCGAGCTAAAAATCACGTGTTGACTATTGCTGTCAAACCGTAATTCGATGATTCGTCCAGCCACAATGTTTGTGTTTATTGGCGAGACCATGAAAAATGGCCGTTGGTATTGCTTTAGCTCAATTTTTTGGCCGCCACTCCCTCGGATAACCCTAAAACCCTGTAATTTCAGGATGCGCTGATGGCTTGTAAAAAGTCGCCGCTTATTTTCTGCGTATATCTCCACTCCATAATCAGACATGATTACTCCTTAAACTACATAAGTTTCCCGATTTTAACCCTAACATTACCACGCTCGTCATAAACAATAATCTGGTCATTATTCATAACCAAACCTCTATTTTGCGAGCTTGCCCGGACTAAAAAATTACCAGTTCGTCCAACCCTCAAAATGCCATCATTGCCGCTTATATCAATCTCCCCACCTGATATTCTTGGCGCTCTAATCTCCTGATTGGCTTGGATGTGGTCGCCGCGGATTGTGTTAGCAATAATGCTTCCGCCGTGGACCTCCGTTAAACCGGCGTTTTGCCATGGGCTAGGCTCCGTTGCGTGGTCGGTACACTCTTCAAGCATTGGCATGGCTACTTTTAGCACGCTAGCTTTCTGTATATTACGCATAATACAAACAACTGATATATAGCCAGTACTTGGAGCGGTAAAAAACACATGGCTACGAGTGCTTGATTGTATGCTTCCGTCGCCCTCTTCTAACGCACCTGATTGAGAGTAACCGGCAATACTGCGCCCTTTGCGACCAGAAAAAGCAAAATCTCTAACCCAAGATTTACCATCGCCAGCAATCTCTTGGATCATCAACTCGCCCGTACACGCCCAAGCATCCATATAGGCGGAAAAGCAATACCGACGACCAGGATCGACACTAACGGTCTGCGTTGCAATCTGCCACCAACTAGACACAGCGGAATTAGCTCTTACCTCGGCAATCATAACCGAGCTATTTGTAACCAGTCCGCTAAATTTATTACTCATCCGTCTTACTAGACTTGTAGTTTGTCCAGTTAATGCGCCGTTACCTCTATTTTCGCCCCATCCGTAAGCATTATTCGCAAATATAGGGTTGTCTAGGAGATTCCCGCCGCCGCCTGATGACAACTTATCTCTCGTCACAGACCCAGCCACAACCAAATCACCACGGATGCCGACCTGTCCATTAGCAACGCTAAAGACTTGTTTAACATTGCTATCATTGGCATTAGCCACAATGCCGAATTTATCAGCCATGACAATGACGGAGCTTTCTGCCGTCTTACCATCGCTTGAGGCACCAAGCGCAATACCCGCAATTGCGGTACGACCGCCAGCAACAACCTGTGTCTTGATAGTATGTGTCGCTAACAATTTGCTGTTTACCCCTGCAACTGCACGACTAACCACATCGATTTCAGCTTTACTTTGAGCTACTGCATCCGTTTTTGCTTTGTCTGCCTTGGCTTGCGCATCTGCTTGCCATGTTGCGCGTAGGCTTTGTTGAGCAATGCTAGCAACCTCTGACTTGTCCGCTTTGGCGGTACGGATGTTTGCGATTGAGCTTTCCGCGGTACCCATCCGTGCGGTAAGTGCGGTTATTTGCTGAGCATTAGCCTTATCGCTGTTAGCCTGAGCTTGTCGTACAGCAGTTATGCCGGATAATGCAGATTCCGCTTTTGCCGTTACGGTTTTAATCGTCTCGGCTTGGGTTTTATCTGCTTTTTCCAGTTTTTGGATTGCCGTCCCTGTAGTGGCTGCTTGGTTATTAATTTGTTGGAGTGCGTTATTTACTGCCGCAATGCGTGCTTTTGCCTCTTCAGACACCGCACTATCCAAATCATTTTTGAGCGAGTTAATCAACTCTTGCCCAAGATGTGATTTAGTGATTTTGCCCTCAATTGCATTGAGTAGATTATCCGGGGTGTGGTCTGCCTCGCCAAATACAGCCGCGGTAAACTCCCCTTTGTTGTCGTTTTTATCGCCGCAACGCAACCAAAAATAGTATTCCGCGCTCAACGGCACTCCACTCATCACATAGTTATTTTGTGGATATGGCAAGGTTGCCACTTTAACCGCCTTGCTGATGTCATTAGTGGTACTGCGCCAAACCTCAGTATAGTTCCCGACGGTTGCTGTCTTAGGCAAATCCCAATCAAGCTCAATCGCAAACAATAGGGACTTAGTCACAAATCGAGTGATGTTGAGATTAATCTCAAATGTACGAGTTATCGGATCGGATAATTGACCTGCGCGGTTTTTGCTGCGTATCTCTACCGTATATCTTCCGTTCGGGAGATTATCAAAACTAATCTCCGGACTATCCAAGTCTAAGTGAGTGCTGTATAGATTGCCGTTACGGTATAATTTGACGTCATACTTGACCGCACCATGATTTGTTGATGTCGTCCACGTTAATTTAACGCCGCCATCACCAAAGCTCACATCGGCATTGGCTGGCTTGTTAACACCTGCGCCATGAGCCGTAGTAACTGACGGCATAAAGCTCGCACTGCCATCTACAATAGCCTCTTTTTGTGGCTCATGTTGTAATGCGGTAATGGTATAGCTTCCATCGTCATTTTCAGTGATGCCGAGAGCGCGGTAGAGTTGCGTTGACACCACGCCTGATTTAAGCACCCAGTTATCAAAAATGTTCAATCCTTGCGGTACGCTATCAAGCTCAACAATGGCAGGATTAGCCTTATCCACCGATTTAATTTTGATTTTTGTCAAACCATCAGTGGTGATGTAGTTTAGATAGTTCTCACCTTTAATCTCTACAGGCTGATCTAACATTACCTTTTTACCACTGATTGCAACAACTCGTCCGCCTAAAACTTTGCCGGCATAATTGTTATCTGCAACCTCGATAATGTCACCGGGTAAGTGCATTAATCCTTGACGGCCAACGGTAAATGTAATCGTGCATTGCTCAAGACGTGATGTCTCCAATACCCATTTTCCGTATCTATGAGCCTGTCCGCGCGAGGTACAACCATAAGCGGTCATTTTTTTGACGTTGTAGCCGTAACGAGCAATCATGCTATTGTCGGCAACGTACTCAATCGCTTTTTGGTATAGATTGCGCTCATCCGCATACTCAACCTCAACCGCGGTAAAAATGGCCTTTCCTGCGGCGTATTGACGGGTAAATTTGCCGTCTTTTACGTTTGATTGAGAGTACAAACAAACGGGGTCAGCCGGTCTGTCTTGGATTGCGGTAAATTGTGTGCCATCCCAAACTGCGAGTGCACGGAAAACGGACGCCATGTCAGACAGTACGTTGTATGCCTCACGTTGCTCGGTGATCCATAAGTTAGACACCATGCGAGGCTCTTTGCCACCGTAGCCGTCATCTACCAACTCATCGCAATATTTTGCGATCTCGTAAAGCTGGAATTTATCAATCCCATAATCGCCAATGCGCTGACCTAAACCGGCTAATTTATCTGTGATAAGGTCATAAAAAATCCATGCTGGGTTATTGGTCCAACCCATTTTAAAATCACCTCGCCACAATCCCGGTGCGTATGTGCGTGTCTCAGGATTGTAGGTTGTCGGGATTTTGATAATGCGCCCATACAGCAAAAAATTGATGTTGGGAAAATTTGGGTTGTACCGGCTATCGGTCTTGATGCCGACAATCGCCATATTCGGATAGCTTAATTTTGTGTCGATAATCTCTGTGTAACTTACCCAATGTGTACCATTTTGTAAGCGTTGAGATTTGCTATCCGCCGTCACGCGTTTGACGGTAACCGTAAATGGTCTTGGTGGTAAATCATCTATGATGTAACTGCGGTAAAATCGAGATGATGATTTGCCCTCGATCTGATACGTTCCGCGCGGTGTGTTGTTGATTAAAATTTGGAAATCAACTGATGTGCCGTTGGTATCGCCTTGATCGTTTTGTGAGATTAAGGCATTTATGCCGATCGTCAAACGTAATCGTGTAACATCAGGATTTATCACCGATCTCGTAATAGGATGTTGTTGCTTTACCTCTGCTCCAACGGAGACTTCACGCTCAGATGCCTCAAATCCCTCTAACGGTTTTTGGTCTTGATATCCCAAATTGTATTGGATCTCGGTATTTGTAAAATTAAAACTACCGGTATCATTATCATCTACGCCGTTTGCATTTTGGATCGGCGTATTGTCAAAATACGTGTCTTTCCACTTGTTTGCAGGTCCTTTAATTGGACCGAGTGAAATGAGACCGATTGCGCGTAATTTTTGAGCCGAGCGCAAAGAATCCGGCGCCTCGTACGGAGTATGTCCGCCGCCACCTTTTGATTTACCACCCATAACGAATCCCTAAATTAATGTCCAAAAAAGAATGGTCTTGAGTTTTTCTTTGTTTGATCTTTTGTGTCTATCATGTCGTCAAACGTTTCAACCCCTTGCGATATAAGTACAAGACTTGTTAGTATTTTTCCGTACAGCAAAGGGATTGGTCTCCCTTGTGGGGTTAAATTTTTGATATTGCTAAACGAGGTACTTTGTTTCTTCTCGCCCTCGTTATATTTTGTGTCCATATTTGGCACTTTTGTGAGTAAGGTCATCGCGCCCGATAGCACCATTGATGCCCCCATCGCCCCCATCATCGTTGCACCTGTCCCCCATGCCGAAATTGATGCGCCCCCAGTAAAAAAGGCTGCTGCGATGAGTGCTGCACCTAAAATAACTTGTCCTACCCCAATACCTTTCCCCGCCCCGGAAATCACCGGCGTGAAATGCACCGTACAACCATCTTTAAGGTCAATGATTGGTGTTGTCTTGAGTTGATCTTCGGATAGATACTTACTACCAAAGCGGACTTTATAACAGCCTTTGCGGATATGTTGTCTAAGCCCCTTAATCTGCGTAAACAGACCGCTCATCAGCTCTTTAAAATTGCTAACCTCTAACTCTATCGGGCTATCTGCAAATCGTTTAAGATCGCCGTAAAATTTAACTTGTACCAATCTTTAAATCTCCATATTGAGTGAGTGTGCTTGAGCCAAAATCCGTTGTACGGTACGCGCACAGACAATCTATCCTCACTGTGGTGTATCATCATTTGGTTACCTAAATAAACCCCGGCATGATTAGCCACATCAGCACCGACTTGGATTAGGACGACATCGCCAAGCTGTACATCGTCCTCTTGCATTAGCTTGTAAAATCCGCATCGTTGCAATCCTTCCTCGTACAGATTGGAGGATTCAAACCAGTCAAACGGATATTCCGACTTGTCGTCTAAATCAATACCGGACAACATATAGCTATCCAATACGATATTTCGGCAGTCTTGTTTGTTGTTTTCAAACTGTCGCCCAAGGAGTGGTGGGATGTTGCGAAACTGCTTAATCTCTCCACTAACAACCAGCCAAAAATCCAAATCTAACCGCACTTGGCATTCACGGTCGGCTGTTGAGAGGTAGGGCAATCCCTTTTCCTCGTCACTGTCAGGGTGAGAGTGGACGAGGGCAACAATACGCCCAACCTCTTCCGCCGCGATAAATTCTTCCGGCGCAATCTCAAAATAATTGATTGGGTCGGGCGATACATTGACGCACGGGGTATAGATATTTTTTTGACCGTCAAAAACAACAAAACCGCAAGATTCTTGCGGCTTACATTGTTCGGCATGCGCCAGTATGTCTGATTTTAATTTATTGCTTACCATAAAATTTACATTTTTGTATATTTTTGCTTGACAGGATTTACATTTTTGTATATGATTACCACATCTTAAAACGAACGGAGGTATTTTTGAAACAAAGTGAGTTTTTAAGATGGCTTAAAGCGAACGGCGTAATCGTTGAAAATGGAACAAAACATTTAAAACTGTATTACAACGGGAACATAAGCAGACTACCCAGACACCCAAGCGAAGAACTTAAAACGGGCTTAGTCGAAGGTGTAAAAAAACAACTGGGTCTAAAATAATTCAAGCCCTCTTTATTGAGGGCTTTCATCGCAACAAGTGAGGTCATGATATGTTATTTTATCCTGCTGTTTTCGAACCTGCCGAAGAAGGTGGATACATTGCCCATTTCCCGCAATTTGGCGGCTTTACCCAAGGCGAAACAATCGAAGAAACTACATCAATGTGTGAGGATTTGTTGGTTTCTTATATTGAAGACTATTTCGGGATGGATAAACCGATTCCCTTACCTGACCAAATTACGGAAGATCAGCATGCTATCCCATTATCCGTGTTAATGACTGCGAAAGTACTGCTGCATAATGCCCAGCTTGAACAAGGGGTCACAAATGCGCAATTAGCACGATTGATGAATACCAGCCCTGCCGAAGTGCAACGAATCGTCAATGTGCGCCACAACACTAAAATAGACACAATTAGCAAAGCATTAGGCGTCCTTGGGAAACGTTTACAATTGAGTGTAGTTTAATTCCCGTATTGTGTCGTGCTCGGAAATCCACCAAAAGGCAAAATCGCATTTTCGCCAAAGCGTAATTTGCAACCTCTTATGCAGTGTGAGCATTTATCCTTTTTTTTGTCACTTGTTGGATTGTCAAATTCGTCAGCCACCGGGCCTCCGGTATAACCGCACTCAGGGGAGCGATATTGCCAAATACAAGTATCGGAGGTAATCATCAATAACGGGATTTTTGCGTTATCTGTTTCCGCCGGTGAGGCCAACTCAAACACAGCACGTTCATCATCAAGTGATTTTAATTGCTCAATGATGTAGTAACTTACGCTTTCTTGTCTTGGGTCTGCCGCTGGATTTACACCGCCCGGAAAGTTTTTTGCATCCAAATATTCAGCCGGCACAAGATGGCGTGTTACCTTGCCGCCGACACCCTGTCCAAAGTACGCAACAATGCCAGTTACAATGCCGTAGAGATTTGATACCGCAAGCGTTGGGCGGTTGCTTGGCCCTTGTCCGCTAATCTCAAAACCGTCTGCTTTTATCGGGTAGGCTTGGTACTCTTTACCTTGCCACCAAATATTCTCCCGTGTTTGGCTTACGCCGTTGTGAAAACGGTAGATCTCGCCTTTAACATCAGGATCGGAACTGCTAGAGATATGGCGCAAGTCAATTTCCCATAATTCGATCAGCGCACCCTGCTCCAGTTTAAACAGTTCTGATCGCATTTCTGCTGGTAGTGGTTTAGGCATATTTGCTCCAATAAAAAACCGCACTTTCTAAAAGATTGTGCGGTTATAAGTTCACGAAAAGATCTAATTGTTTAATTTGTAAAAGCTCACGCTCAAGGGCTTGCTTTTCCGATTTGCATTGCTGCAATAATTTTCCCCGTTCACCGGCACGCTGCGTATATTCAGCTTTCTTCTGCTCCCATAATGCCATTTTATTTTTGACTTCGTCACGGCGGGCGACACCTTCCGTCCAATAGTCCCACAACGCCAAGAAACATTCCTCTTGATAATTTTCTAAGCGTTCTTTTAAATCGGCACGCACTTTGTTTGGGTTAATGCTAAACAGCCAGCCATTTAATTTCTTGATTGGCATACAAAGCATTTCGTATTTTTTGCCGTCTTTTCCAGTTGTGGTCATATGGTAACAACTGAATTTTTGACTGTAGTCAGTTAGTTTTTTGTATTGTGGTTTCCACGCCAAACCAATTCCTTCCACAATCTCACGCATTGCCACATAAGCAATGCCGTTGTTGTCCACTAAAGTAACTTCTTTACCTAAAAATTCTGCGGTTAACGTTTGCATATCTTCTCCTGTTTTCTCCACAAAAAGGTGGCCTGTAAGAAGCAGTGAGTGGAGAAAGGAAACACCGCTTGTCACGTGTACATCGCTATCTTACAGGCAATAAAAAACCCGCCAATTCAAGCGGGTTGTAAAATTTCAATAAAAAAGCCCCTTTGTAGTCAAGAGGCTTTATTTGTAAATTTTATCCATGCTTTAGCAATTCTTGCTAGACCGCCCTTTTCATCCTCGGTTAAAACATGATTAATTCCACAGCTACTAATCATAACTTTGTTATTTTTCGCAAAAAATTCAAGGTAGTCATCAAACGAATATTTAGCGCTATAAGAGATAGTTTTTTCGTCATTTATTTCTGACTTTACCGAAATTGTTCGTAATTCATTGCCATTAAGAAAAATTGCTGTATCGGGCAAGCATTTACTTTCATTTTTTTCTCTATTTACTGTTAAAGTGACTGAACTAAAATCACCACTTCCTTTTGCATCTGATAACATAATGCCGGCATAGGTGAATGGTTTAGTTTTTGATAATTCTTTAATTTGTAAACTTCCGAAAAAGAAAACGCCTCTGTCATCAATGCGAACAACATCCTCTCCACAAGCGCTCAAAACCAAAACAACTGCGATTAATAACAATTTCTTCATTATGACACTCACAAATAAAATAAATAAATGCCCAATTATATTTAAGAAAATTTAAAAATCGTTGAACAAGATCACAAAACCCGAAATTAATCGGGTCTTGTAATTATCCTCGATAGAAGACGCCACCATTGCGACCAAAATCACGTTGAATATTCTTTTTATAACGTTCATCCGCAATTTCATCCATTAATTTAATGGTGATTTCTAAATCATCGCCAGTTTGTTTTGATTCAACCTCAGCTTGTGTAGGCGCACCATTATTAATTACGTTCACCTTGATATTGCTCGGTTGGTTATTTGTCATTAAAGGTGCAGCATAAGACGACCCACCACCAACGGCACCGCCAACAGAAAATCCTTTTGGTTTAGCTTTAGTTTGGTAGTTAAGGTAATTCAAAAAGTCCACACCCAAAAGCGATGTAGCCTCTTTTGTCATTACATATTCGCCTTTATGTACCAATCCGGCTGGTTGGTATTTGCCGCCAATACCGGTAAACCCACCCTCATCAAACCCGACAAGTCCGCCGACATAGCGCTCATCGATCGAACCGACAATGCCGCCGTCAGATTTACCGCCAAACATAGATGACACCGCTTTAAAGATCATCATTTTGATCGTCATTTGGATAATATCTTTAATGATAGATTTTGCCAAAGAACCAAAATCAGCTTTCCCGGTCATCACCAAGTCAGTGAGCGCGCCAGACATTCCGTCAAACGCTTTCAAAGTGATGTTTGAAACGTTCCCCATAATGTTTTCGGCATCTTGACCAAAACGATTAAAACCATCCCTTATGCCTGCCATTGGATCGGACTTCATTTTCTCGGCGTTAGCTTGGTATTCCTCATGAAGTTGCTTAATCTTGGCAATTTCTTCATCTAAAAGAGCAATATTATTTTCGGACATACCGGCTTTCAGTCTCGCAGCCTCTTGCTCTAGTTGATGGTTAAATTGTAATTGCTCCTGCTCTTGGCGCGTTTTACCCATTAATTGAAGCTGGAATTCCAATTCTTTGATTTTGTCTGAATTGGTAACGCCGAACTGCTTAATATTAAATTGCTGGTTGGCACTATCAATTTCACCGGCAAGACGTTTTAAGTTTGCGATGCCCTCTGCGCCATAATGCGCATACTTGTCCGCATTGGCCGCAATATCTTGCGTGAGTTTGTTCACCTCTTGATATTGTGAAACACCGCCGAAAACATCTAAATCCTGCGCATTGGCTTTGATTTGCGCTAATTGCTCCTGCATTCTAGATAGTTGTTCGGTGTATTGTTTCACATAGTCAACGCCACCGCCTTTTCCACCTTTAACCGTATTTTGGCTAAGGTAGTTATCATAAAGTGCGCTTTGAATCGCCGATAAATCGCTTTCCGGCACCTTGTCCTTGTAGTTTTCCAAGCTCTTTTGCGCTTGTAGCCTTGCTCGCTCAGCCGGGTCTTTTGTTTCTCGGATTTGCTTATCAAGTTTTAAGCCGGCAATAATACTTTGCCCTTTTTCGCTAATTCCTCCGTTTGCGTTTGGCATGGATTTTTTCAATATATCCAAGTTTCCACTTGCGATTGCGGCAACCGCTGCGATCTTTGAAATACCGCTTGCGATCTTAATAGCCCCCGTTTCTGCACTTGGTGCAATCACATTAAACCCACCAATGGAAACATTTAACCCGTCCATGCTAATTTTAGACGTGTCAATGTTTGGGAATAAGCGTTGAAACTCCCCTGTGATACTTAATAGGTCAGCATTTAGTGGAGAAAGAGCATTATTCAGTTGATCGGCACTAACACCGGCAAGCAACATTTCACCGCGGAATTCTTTCAATGATTTCCCGGATAAAAGCGCTTTATTTGCGAACTCGGTAAGTAAATTATTTAGCGCAGAGGAGCGCACTCCCTCCACTTCCAAGGCGGCATTTAATTGACGTTTTAGCTCAGCAATTTCAGCTTTAATCTTGTCTGAATTGAAAAGTGGGTTGCCTGAGTTATTATCAATCTCCCATTCATTGGTTGCAATCTGGGCTTTAAATCGCTGAATTTCTTTTCTTTGCTCTTGCAGCTCCTTAATTTGTTTGGAAAACTCAACTCCAAGAGAGGAAAGAGTTAGGTCTTTATAGGACTTCTCTAGTAATCGGTTTGCTCCCTCTAAATCAATGGATTTTGCTCGCGCTTGTTCGGCTTGTTGTGAGAAATAAAATAAAGCACTGGCAGCAATCGTAATCACCCCAGCCGGCCCACCAAGCAAACTAAGCGCTCCACCTAATCCATTTTTAAGCACACCAGCCAAACCTTGACTGGCTATCGCCTGTCTTGATGTGGCTATTGCGGCGGTTGACATAGATACTGTGTATTTAGCTAATTGCCCAACAAGCACGCCTCCAATAACAACGGAAAGCGTATCGAAATTCTTGGCAAGAAAACTAACCATTTCCGCTGCGCCAGAAAATGCACTGGTCGTTTTAGCAAACTCATCGACAAATTTCATCGTTGAGTTTTCCATTTGTTGCATGGCTTGACCGAACGTTAATGGCATTCCCTCAAATTCTTTCGCAATTTTACCGCTCGCGGTTTCCATTGCTTTAAAGATGATTTCAGAGGTGATTTTGCTCTCAGAGCCTAACGCTTTGATTTCGTCGCGTGATCTCCCCATATACTCAGCAATCGTATCAAGGATAATCGGAGCCGCTTCTGCAATTGTTCTAAATTCATCCCCTTGCAATCGTCCCGACCCTAAAGCCTGTGATAACTGGAAAAGTGCGCTTGCTTGTTCTTGCGCACCAACGCCGCCGACCGCCATCGCTTTGTTCAATGTTTCAGTAAAATTCAGTACGCGTTGCTGGCTATAACCAAAATCTTTTAATGCGCGAGAAGATCGAACATAAAGCGTTGTCGTTGCTTCAAGGCTTCCTCGGGTATTTTGTGAGATTTCAAACAGTTTTCTTTGTGCTGTGGTAAATTCTTGGGTTGATTTACTGACCAGCTTAACTTGTGCGTTCAGAGTGTTCATCTTATCGGCCATCTGCACGATTTGATTAAACCCTTGAACTCCTAAGCCGGCAGCCATCAATGCTCTTAATTTACCCATTGTCCCCATAAAAGACTGGATAGCCTGTTCGGTATATTTTGCGTTGTTGCCAACAGATTTTATATCGTTGTTAGCTTTGTCAGCACCGCTTGAGGTAATTTGGATGCCTAATGTTGCGAAATCTGTCATTTATGCCACCACTTCTACAAACGTTGTTGCCAAAGTTGAAAAGCCGGTTTCTTTGGTTTCTTCCCACTCTTGGCAAATAAAGCGACCTTGAATATCTCCGTAAGGCGTCCACAAGAACGCATGGACTCCACGGTGCTCGCTAAGAAAACGTTCAATCTCGCTAACTCGTTGCTCTGCGCCGGTAAATGTCACATCATAAGTTCGCAAGTTATTGTTTATGCCGTTTTGTTGTCGCTGTTCGTAACCATCGCCGAATTTAATCACGTTAACGTTTGGCTTTTTCTTACGTTTCATTTTCCAGTCCGGCTGCCATGTAAACTCTTTCATTTCCATTCCTTAACGAGACCAAATAAAAAAGCCCAAGGCGAACCAAGGGCTATTCGTTTTGAACTTTCAACCAGATAACATCTAACCGCTTAATAACTTCGATTTCCCACCATGCCAACGGTCTTTCACTGAGCCTTATCCATGCGTCAATCTCAGTAAACGACAGTGGATTGACAGTCATCCCAATTTGTCGTGCCTGGCATAATTCGTAGAAATATTGAAGTAAATAAGAGATTGTGGGAGATGGCGGAATTAGATCTAGCTCCGCCGGCATAAAGCCGGTTTGTTCCCATATTGTGGTTAGATGTTCCCTGATGGTGGATTTTGAATCTTTCGGGGTGACATCAAGCCTAAATTCAGCCTGTGCGTATTCGCACAATTCATCAATTAGGCCTTTAAGAAGTTTCCCAAGTCGTCAGATTCTTTAACAATTTGAGCGCACATCCACGGGCAAGCGGTTAGTACCTTACGGGCATTTTCTGTGGTAAATTCTAATTCTTTACCATCCCATTCTAAATTTTCCCATCCGACAAGGCGCACTAACGCATTTTCGATAGCCTGTTCGCGTAATTCTTCCAAGTCATCAAATTTAGGTTTGTTTGTGCGCAAGTTTTCAAAATCTTGCTTTTGTGCTTTTCGCAATAGAGCGGTATGGTGTTTACGTACTGCGCTATTTTCTGAGCCTAACACTTCAAGGAATGTTCCTGTGCCATCACCTGAAATTGGGTGCAATACTTCGAATTTAAATTTTTCGTTCTCTGACTTCGAAATGCTTAACTTTGAAAAGTCCATGCTTTATTTCCTTTTGATTTTTTTGAATAAAAAAAGGGGCCTACTTTGGAAGTAAGCCCTTTATTCATTTGCTATTTGTGGATTATGCGAGAGTGTCCTGAATAATCATTGTTGTTGATTTTTTCAGTGCATCATCAATAGTGCTTTGAGCGTCGTAAACCGCTGGGAACGCATCAAAATTTAATGTCTGAATGAGGTTTTTAGCACCGTCATCAATAGTGACGCTGGTCGCTTTAATGCCTGGCAAAATAAACGTCATATAATCAGCATCTTTCTCTGTGCCGGCATCCATTCTCAAAGCAAGAGAAAGGTTAGCGCCATTGCGTACTGCCTCAATCATGCTTTTATCTTGGAAATACATCGTAAACGATCCGCTAACAGCCACCGTCCCAATAAACACATCGTGCGCATACTTGGCACCAAGTACAGGCTCGCTAGATGCATTTAGATCGATATCAACTTTCCAACCGGTGACTAACGCCGCTTTTTGCTTATTCACAAGAAGTTGTCCATTTACACCGGCAAGTTTTGGCGACTGGGTGATTTCAGAGGGAGAGGTAAAGTATTGCGCCGTACTTTCTTCCCCTTTTTGTCCAAGGAATGTTACGGTCATCGTAGAGATGCCATTTGGCTGAACATCAATACTGATTTTTGATACTCGGCAACCGGTATAAACTCGGCTAACGTTAATATCTGAAAATACATCTTCAATCGTGTATGAATCGGTAGTATGCGCAGTTTCAGGGACGATAAGTATCTTCCCTTTTTTCTCTCCTGTGCCGGCGGTCTTTTTGATAATTGGATCTTTTGCCTCAGTCCAATTCCCTCGCAACGCAGACGCTAAAAATTGCGACCATTGTCCCGCTGCAAGCTCGCCTTTTAAGTCACCTTCGACTTTTTCAAAGCCAACAATCGATGGTGAGCGTTGCATATTGGCTCTGATTTCATCGCTCGAGAATGAATCAAAGTTAGTATTAAGTGAGCATTCAGTACGAGGAATAACTTTTCCTGTACCGGCCGCGGCTTTTGTGCCAAAGGATGTTTCCTTGGCAATAATGACCTTACGTTTTACGCCTTGAGCGCTTGACATAGTTTTCTCCTATAGTTCGTAAGCAGTAAAATTGATTGTAATCGGCAACGCCAACTTATCGTCACTCAAAAAAACACCACCTATATTTGGTGGCTTATGGATAACGATTTGAACGCCGTCTTTTGTGAATGATTGTCCGTAAAAGTGATTTCGGATGATGTCGGCTCGATCCTCTATCGACTTCGTTCCCATTCCAGATTCATAAAACAACGTCACCTGAAAAAATCCGACTTCTTCCGCAAGAGGTCGATCAGAGATTGCCCCGGTCTCACTTGCAGATATATTTAAATAAACTGTTTGATAAGGCAGTTTCGGTGCGGTTTTTACTCCCTCCCATGCCGTATTAAACTTACCTAAAATCTCTAAGTGTTTTTGTAAAACAGACCGCACTTTTTGCTTCATGCGAACCTCACATTATTTTTCAACCAAACTTCCATTTCTTGAACGGTAATTCTCACCATTCCTTTTGGCGCCTGAATGGAAAATCCATTAATCGTTTTCCCGCCGCCTGGTTTAGGGTATAACCCATATTCAAGCATTGGAGCATAAACTTTATCTGTTGCAATGATAATGGTGTCGCCAAACTTAACAGACGAAAGCGCCATACTTCCGCCAGAAAATGAGGATGGTTGATTATTTAAGGAAACAGTCCAGCTTGCTCGCAGTTGACCTGTATCTACCGGTGTTTTTGCTCTGACACGTTCAAAGGTGTCTATCGCAACTTTCCGAATTAAGGCATCCGCTCTTCGCATTGTGCTAAGCCGAAATTTTTCTATATCAGCCGAGAATCCGCCCATAACACTTACTCAACCTTTCGTGCCTGACATTGATAGATCACCGCCACTCCGGCCGGTTTAATTGGCTGGCAATTAATGACAGTCCATTTTTCCTCATCTGTAACGATCTTGGAGTTAATTGCTGGGTTAGCTTCAGCGGTAACATAAATCAACACATCGCCTTGCTGCACCATGTTTGAGGTATTTTGTCCGCTACGACTAAAGTCATAAGCTAAATTATCAAACAGGCAATGCGCCGATTCCTCGATGCGTGAGCGACTTTCAACCTCACCAGTTTCCGGGTTATAACGACCTGCTTTTTCAGATCGCACCACGCATGGCACACCAAATTGCTTAATTAGTTTGGTTGACACATTTTGCAACTTGCCGTACATATCACCCCCGCAACATTTGAACCGTACCGAAACCGGTATTTTTATCCAGGTAAGAATCGAGCAATGATTTCACGTAAGAAAAACGATTGGCTTTTGTATCAAGCCCTCGGCTTTGCTCGTAATTCACGGATAACGGCCCAACTTTTACGCTAGACATTTTCTGTTCTTCGTTTTGATTCAGGTCGGATTGCAACGCCAATTCAAACACAGCAATTTTTACGACCGTAGGAATGCCGTTTTCATCTGTTCCACCGGTATTAGTGCGGGGAAATTGCCGTGGTTGGCTAGAGTTAAGCTTTTTCTCAAGGAATTTATAGTTCACATCGAGAAAATCGGATGCACTCACTAACCGTCGTAATTTCACATTATCTTCAAGCTCACCCCAAACACTAAAGCTTTCCCGCATGGCGTGATAACGATTTGCTTCATCAAGAGTAACGTAAGAATCATCAGGGATAACTAAATCGACCATAATCACTCCGTTATGCTTGTTTCAAAGTTTCCTGCAACAATGCCAATAATTCAGGTTTCTTTGTTTGTGGATCAAATTCAACACCAAATTCGGTTAACTTGGCTTTGATTTGTTCGATTGATAATTTTGCAACATCTAATGTAGAGTCGTTCTGCTCCTGCTGCTGTCGCAATCTCGCTTGTTCTTCGTACATAATGTTAAAAGACGCTAGGCCCATAAAAACTCCCAATAAAAAACCGCCCATTTCTGAGCGGTTATGTGAGTGGTTATTGCGTTAAGCTAATTTATGCTTAAATGCAACAATACGGATTTGTTTCGGATCGTAAACGCGTTCCCAGTTGCTTTCGGTTGCCAATCCGGTATTCACTGGAGCAATGCCGGCAGCGCCTTTCCATTTAACACCACGCGGATGTAAAACGAAGTGACGGCGGTTAATGAGGATGTCCTCACTTGCCAAGCTGTCACGATCTGTTTCAACCGGCACGGGCGCGCCCACTTCACCGTAACCGATAGCACCGGCACCAAATAAGTAGGTGGTATAAACACCAGATTCTACAGGCATAGAGTCATCGACAATGATTCGTTTGTCCATGTAGGTTTGGTACAACACAACGCCATCAGCGTCACGGATGGTTTGGATTAAGCCTTGTTTTGCTAATACAGCGGCAGTGGCTGAGTGCATTGCGACTGCGGTTAATTGATTGACTTCATCGCCAAGTTTGAAAGATGCGTCAATGAATTTATCACCACCGATTACAGCCGCTGTGCCAGAGGCTTTGGAAATGTCGGACAAGTTGCCTGCCATTGTTGCGGAGCCAAACACCCCTTTTAAGGTGGCTAATGTAATCTTCTGCATTTCGCGAGCCCAATAATCCACCGCCATTTCAGCGATAGCATTCATTGGGTCATCACCAGCTAAAGCGCGAGCCAAGTCGTTTGCGCCCCATGCTTTACCGCGCGCATGTAAAATAGCCACGTCTGCACCAGCTTTAATGTTGTTCACGGTCAAGCGTCCGGAATCGGATAACACTTCAGAATCACCGCTTAAGTCATTCCAGAACGGCATATTGATTAATGCACCGCCTTTTTGAGCCAACAAGCTTGATTCGTCAATATTGGAGATGATACCGGATTGCCATAACGCGGATTTTTCCACGGTACGATTAATCACATAAGGTGCAAAGATTTCAGGAACGATAACGTCAGAAATTTTTACTGCTGCCATAATTTAAATTTTCCTTTTGTCAGATTTTGATACCAGCCTGTTCTGCCAACTGTCTGGCTCGCTCAGGCGATTCTTTAAAGATTTTTCCTTGTTCTGTCATATTCCAATGCTCTTTTGCCCAAGGATTCTTGAAACTACCGTCACCAGCACCACCACCCGAACCGCTGCCGGAGTTGCCGCTTGCTTTCAGGATGTAGTCTTTTTGTGGGTAGTTAGAGACAATTTGCTCGATTGCTTCGTCAAAGTCCGCCGCTTCACCAGGTACTTTACGACTAAAGATTTGATTACCTAATGCGTCTTTTGCGATTACCTTGCCATTTTCATAGGTAAAGTGCTTGCCAAAGTACGCCTGAACCATGTCCGCTGGAATTGCCATTTTGTCTAAAATGAATTGAGATCGTGCGAACGCACCGCCAATCACTTCGCTATGTAATGCGTTTTGTGCTTTCGCAATTTCAGCATCTTTTTCAGCGAGTTTTAGCTCGTACTGTTTCACTACTTCCGCTTTCACTTTTTCAGCTTCGCCGGCATCAATCAGTTTTTTATCGTCAAGATTTTTAACGGTTTCTAACGCCTTTTTCGCTGCCTCCGCATTTTCAATACCATCAAACGCTTTAAGCTTGGCTTCCGCCGCTTCTTTTGCTTCACGGTGTTGTTTTGCTTCTGCATTTAACGAGCCGATCTTGGCAACTGCCGCCGGAACATCATAGGCAACTTCTTTCCCGTCATCGTAAACGTAAACAGGCTTGCCATCTTGAACTACTACATTGCCGTTTTCATCGAGTTTTAATTTCATGAACTTCCGTCCTATTTGCTTGTGATTCTTCCGAATCGTGGATAATAAAAAACCGCCTACACCTTCCGATGTAAGCGGTTTCGTGGTTAAAAATTAATTTAGTGTGGCAATAATTGCCCTGTTTCGTATTTCTCGCGCTGATCCATGGCGTTATGAATACAAATACCATCTTCATCTAACGTTGGATTGCACCAGCAATTCGAGCTTTCAGAATCGCACTCATGTTCTCTAAAGTCATTTAGCGGGTAAACGTGGATGATTTCACTCATAAAGTTCTTTCAACTCCTTTAAGGTTAGCGGCCTGCCAGACTGATCGAGCATATCTCTAAAGGTTATGATTCCCTTACGCCATAACTCGGCCTTTCCTTTACCTAACACCTCATCTTGCTGTTCGGTCGTTTTTGATTTAAGCCAATTTTCGTAATTGAGATTGTCTTTAACTTGTCCATCCATACTCGCACGGGTGCTTTCTGGTATGTCGCTAGCATTAAGACCAAGCTCACGCCACGACTTAGTAACTAAGCGTAACGTACTTCGGCAATTCGGGTGCAATGGTGGGCGTTGATAAGGTAAATTGTGACCTATTGGCTTTTTATCCAAATTCCACGATTTGCCATCGCGGGCGCGGCAAATATCAGAGGTGCGTAAATCAAGCGTACTAATATGTTGCTCACCTTTGATAATATCGGCATTTTCATCTCGTAATGCTTCCTGCGCCTTATCATGTACTTTCATTACCGCTGTTCGCACTAATGTTTCAGACCAGCGACGGGAAATTTGCAATAACTCCTTTGTTTCGGTAACAAGTTGAGAGGTTTGCTTTCCGTCTAACATACCTTGCCGAATAATGCCGGAAAATTTAAAGGCTACATCGTCACCTTGTTTAGCCCACCAATCATTCAGTGGCGAACCAGCAACAATAATGGCACTTTTAATCGCCTTGATTTTGTATTCCGGCACCGGAGCAAACAAATCAAACTTAAAAGCCGCATTATAGATTTTATAGACTGCCACTGTTTCAACCGGCAAAAGCGCATTCAGCTCACCAGACGAATAGTCACTGATGTTGTTATACGTCTCTGTGACCAATTCCTTAACCTCTTTCAGCAATCGATTAAGTTCGCGTTGATTCACTCCCTCCACGCCGACAACAGAAATTTTATTAATCAACTGTTTTTGTAACGCAGTCAATTTCTTATAAATTTCACGGCGTAAATGCGCATCATACCGGAATAACAAAACCTTTCGATCCGCTAAGAGACTTTCCAATAATTCATCCGGTGTTTTATTCACTGAAGTCGGCATTGTTCAAGCCCTCGCCGTCCGTTCTTGCTTGCTCATCTTCCCAATTTACGTTATCAGAAATAAGCCCGCGGCGTTTTGCCTCTTCGAATGTGGTTTGCTTGGAAATAATGCCGGCGGATTGCAATTTAATCACACTATCCATTGAGGCATTAGGGTCAAGATTGCCATCAATATTTCCGCTAATCTCAACATTTCCAACATCTTTACTTTCAATGCCAAGCCATAAACCGACATACTCAAGGGCTAAATCCAGCGCGTCTTCAAAGCGGTTAGCGTAAAGTCTTAATGCGCTAATCTCTTTATTTTGCTCATCTCGCGCCTGACTTTCAGTCATCGCCATATCGGCTTTTTCAAGCAATTTGGCACCTGCGACGCGCATTTGCGCTTCAAGTTCATTCA
>ERZ772971.478-NODE-478-length-25121-cov-3.864238_pt1 | contig 25121 bp, 28 predicted proteins | sample MGYA00511943_ERZ772971 | MGnify/ENA primary metagenome ERZ772971 (study PRJEB29015, sample SAMEA2737929) | human oral metagenome | biome: human oral; feature: human-associated habitat; material: dental | place: China | collected 2144 ... | reverse complement strand
ATTCCTGAATTAGATAGTAGAAACTTTAGTGAAGATGAAATGATGAGAGTAGTTTCTAAGAGATTTAAAGAAAAAACTGGGAAACCAATAGAAATTTTAAAAACTACACCAGAAAAAAATATAAAACCTGAATGGGTTTCAACATTATTCCAACTAATGAGTGATTTTACAATAGAAAAAGTTAAGACTACAAAAATATTCACTTATCAAAATGCAACAATAAGTTTGAAAAAAGTAAATAAAGAATGGATGTTTCATAGAATTGTAAAACAATAAAATAAAAAAAATTAAAAAAAACTATTGACTTCTAACAACAAAAGTAGTATTATATATTTAACAACAAAAGTTGTTAAAGAAAAAAGTTCTTTGAAAATTTAATAAAAAACGTGTCAGACAACGACTAGCATTGACTAACACGATTAAATGTAGCAATTTAATTATATGTGAATTTTGGGAAAATGTCAAGTTTTGTTTGATTGTAGATATATTTCAAGGAGTTTGTTGTAAAAAAATAAGCTAGATAAAAACCTAGCTTACTACTAAAATAACAATCTTATAATCGTATAGATTGTAAAAGCGATTGTCATTTTAGGAATTGTGTCTAAACAATCTTTGTAAAGTGAAATAAATAGTTTCACGATAGCATAGATGATTATAAACAACCTAATGAGAATGTTCTTCATACTCGTACCTCCTTTTTAAGATAACTTTGAATGGGGTAAGTGTTTTTTCAAAGTTTGCTTTAATGTATCTACAAAACTTTATAGATTCTAAACTCTTTGCTGACTTTCCTAGTAAGACTACGGAAAGCACGGATAACGAACAATTACAAAAATTGTTCAAGAGGTTATCATCTCTGGATAAAGTTTTTTGAAAACAAAAATCCAGCAAAGTGTGTTTCCATCTTACTAAGCTGTTTACTGTTTTTTGTGTTTGTTGGTATTATTATACCATAAGTAAATGTGGTTGGCAAGGAGTTTAGAGTTTGTAAAGTTCATGTTGGGTGTTTTGTCCTTTCGCCTTAGTAGATAAGAAAAGGGAACTGACGGCTGAGAACAGTCAATGATACTTCTTAGAAGGTAGCTAGAGTGAGATAGTGAGGTCTATGTGTTGTATGGTCGGTGTGTGAGAGTAAAGACTTGCTAATGCCTTTGGGTAAGAAAGAGGGGATATTGAGTTATCCTTAAATTTGTGACCTTGGCGAAGGTAGTAGGCTGAGAAGCTGAAAGTATGCGAAGATAAGAGCATACATTTTTTATATTGCTATATTCTATTGAAAAAAAACTTAAAAAGGCTTTGGAAACAAGCCTTTTTATTTTTGCAAAAATTAACAATAACTAGATTTTTATAAAACAGGTTTTGTCCTGATAAGAATTGAAAGTATTGTTAGTTTTCACAAGAGAATATAAGAAGTATTCTTTTATGTAAACTAACAATATGAGTAGAGAATAGAAAAGAGGAAAGATGGATATTTGGATTTACTTAGTAAGAGTTGGAATGCTATTGTCTATGCTTATTTTATTGATGTTTTTGATTTATTGGATGTTTAGTCATTTGATAATTCTGTTTGTATTTGTGTTGTTTGTGGTTTTCTTTTCGATTATCACATGGAAGTAGAAGGGAAAAGGATTTATGTTGAATGTGTCGATGGCTCTTCGGTTGTATCGAGAAATGTATAATAAGTCGAAAGAGGACTTAGCAAAGTATTTAGAGATTCAACCGAAAGCGTATGCTCGATATGAAAGTGGAGAACGTGAACCTAGTCTTGATAAGCTGTATAAGTTAGCTTACCTTTATAACTGTAAGATTGATGATTTTATCAATGTTGAAGAAAGTTTTAGTGTTGATCGAGATGATGTTCTGTCTACTAAAGATTTAGATAATCTAGGTTGTCACCATCAATTTTCTCATGGGTTGGTAACAATGTTGACTAAAGGAAAAAGTTATGAAGAGACTATTCGCTTTAGTGCTGATGATTAGACTAAATATGTTCATAAGAGTGAAGTGAAGCAATTCTTACTTGACCTAGCAGAAAGGATTGAGTAGTAGGAAAGAGGTGTATTAAAATCGAAGAGTATGGTTATAAAGAGGGTCAAGGTTTAAGAACTTATTCAGAAGAATGGATCATAAAAGAGTATAACCGAATTTATAGTCGATTCTGCTGGAATTTGAAAATCTATGCTCATGTAAAAAATGGTGCGGATGTATATGTATCATCAAAGAAATGTTGTGAAGATTTATATTATCAGTTGTATGCTGTAGGTCAACTTACACGAAGTTATTACAGTAAGATTATGTCTAAGATTGAAAGAACATATAATCGTTTCAGAGAAGATGGAGTGATTATTGAGTATTGAAGAAAGAGTGGTTGTATGGAATTTTATCCTTGTAAAAAATGTGGTGGAACTGTTGCGGTTATGAAACAAAAGATGTCAGGTTTTTCATATTTTAGAGTTAATCTTGATGGAAGTCCTGAAGATAATAGTGATATGTATGATGGTTTAGATGTTAAGAATTGTTGGAGTAAATATAGATGTGTGGAGTGTAATTCAGTGATGTCTGTTGTTGAGTAGGGTATTTAAAGTCAGTTTTGCTGGCTTTTTTATTTTGGAAAGGAAATTGAAATGATTTTTAAGAGATCTCGTTCTCCTTCACGAGAAGAGAAGTGAGTTCAAAAATAATGAGAAAAAAATGTTTTTTTAAAAAAAGGAGAAAAGAAATTATGTTTAAAACATAAGAAACTAAAGCGTTTGGTTCAATTCGTAAAGTGAAGCACTATGGCGCTTGTGGAGTGATTTTGGGTATGGCTGCTCTTGCCATGACTTTTTCATCAGGTAGTGTATCTGCTGACGGAGTGCCAGCTGATAAACTTGTACCTTCAGATAAGGCGCAAGACAAGGATAACGCAGGAAGCCTAGATGGTGTTCCAGATGAGCAGCCAAAAACAACTGATCAAGCGAACCAGCAAGGGAAATCACAAATTGGAACAACATCTACTTCAGCAGGTCAGACAGTACATGATATTACGAAAGCACCTGTTCAAACCAGCACAGGGGATTCTGTTGTCAGCACTCAAAATGGGAATCTTGTCCTTTCAGATGGTTCTGTAGTTGCTCCTGAAGCACTTGGAGCTGTTACGAATGCAGACAAAACGATTTCAGTCACAAAGGCAGACGTTAAAAAAGCCACCTTGCCACATACTGGGGAAGCGCAGTCTCTCTTGTCATTCCTTGGTGCAGCACTATTAACTGTTGCAGGATACGTTTTCCGTAAAAAACAAGCTTAATCAAAAAAAGAAAAACTACTGATGACCGAAACGTCATTAAACTAGATAAAAAAATGAAGGAGATTCACATGAATCAAGAAACAAAACAAATTTTCTCAATCCGAAAATTCAAAACAGGAACACATTCAGCTTTATTAGCTAAATATGGTATTGTTCTAGCAGTTGCTACAGTCTTGATGGGGGCAGCCACTGTTTCCGCTGATGAGTGGGTGGCGAATAGTCCAGATATGATTCAAATCTCATCTGAGGCAACCAGCTACAAATTGAAATATGGAGATACTCTTTGGGCAGTGAGTCAAAAGTTGGGGTTACCTGTTGATGTTCTTGCTGCAGTGTCTGGTGTGAATTTGTCTGCGGGTGAGCAGTACCGCTTGCCGGTTGGATTTACAGTTTCTTGGAATATGAAAACAGATTCTGTCAGTCTAACAGATGAGCAGGGTCAAGTTCAGAATACTGTGAAAGTAGATGAAGAAGGTCATTTAATCATGAGTTCTGTAGATTCTGCAGCAGTGAAAGAAGTTCCTATTTCTTCCATTGAGAAGAAAGACGGGGTGACGATTGTTCACTTAAACACTAAAGAGAGTGTAAGCAAGAATGTTAATCAGACTGTTCAAGTAGACTCTAAAAAAGTAGAGTCTAAGGAAGTTGAAAGTATTGAAAATGACAAAGTTTCAAATTCAAAAGTAGATGAGACGATTAAACAAAAAGAGGATAAGAAACAGTTTGATGGTGATGATAAAATCACTCTGATTAAGCCGAATAGTAAGTATTCCTCAAATTTTGTCTTAGTGGAATCTAACGGTCATTACGGTTTGGTTGACGCTGGGGTTCAACCAGGTAATGAAAAGGAAGAATTTGAACGTGTTACGTCTTATTTGGATAAGGTTGGAGTGAAAACTCTTGATTTCATTTTTGTTTCCCATTGGGACGTTGACCATTATTCAACACTGTCTGGCATTGAAGAACTAGGAAATTACAAAGGAACTTTATTTGATAAGTATGAAGTAAAGGAAATGATTTTCAAGCCACTAGATATTCAAGAGTTTAAAACATTTGAAGGTCCAGTAAAAAGGGATTGGCAGTACTATGAGAAAATGCAAAAAGGTTACAATGATGTTGTTGCCACTTTGACAAGTAAGAATATCCCTTACTCCCTGAAAGATAGTTTTAAAATGGGAGACTTTGATTTTAATGTTGTCAATAAAGCTGCAGCTAAAGATGATGAAAAACAGAATTTTTGGATGAATCTTGAATCCTTAGGATTGCTTGTTACAAAAACAGGGTCTGACGGAGACAAGTACAATATGTTTTTGGCTGGTGACCTTGAAGGTTATGATGTACCTGAAACGATTCAAGAGCTCAAGGAACTTGGAGTTAATCAATTAGATGGCTATGAGTTGGCTCATCATGGCTGGTCTTTTGATCAAAAAGAACGTTATATGCTTTCTGATGAGCTAGGTGTGCCGATTACAGGGGTCACGAATGCCAAAGGGAACCTTGAGTCTAGTCCGAAAGGTAAAAAGATGGCTGAAGATATTGAAGGAACCTTTACTAGAGGTCTTTATTGGCAAGGTGATGGCTCTGTTCAATTTGATTATTCAGATACCGAGAACAAGGGTCTTGTCGTACGGCAGGAAGGAAATCCAATATCTTGGTCAGTTAAACATGAAAATGGTGAGTCAGTCTTTACAAAACAAGAAGTTACTTCACCAACGCAAGATGATCTTACTAGAGATCAATTAAAATCAGAAACAGAAGAAAATCATTCTGTTATCCAGAACAGTGAAAATTTACATAAAGAAAAGGATTTAAAAAAATAATGAAAGAAACACAAGTATATTCAATTCGTAAAAACAAGGTTGTAGGAGCTTGTTCTGTTTTACTAGCTACAATGGCATTTGCGGTACTTCTTCAGGGGAAAGTATCAGCCGATGAAGTGACTGTACCGCAAGGCAGTCCGATTGTTGCTTTGTCTGAACAGAAGGATAATTCTACAGTTGGGTATGAAGTAGCTAACGTAGAGCAACCTGTATCTGCTGCAATGCCCCGAGATAGTCGTGAGGGTCAGCCTTTGACAGAAGGAACTGGATTTAGATCAGCGGATAGCCAAATTATTTCAGAAGCGACGACTGTAGAACCTACACAAACAGTTGAGAACACAACACAAGGAACAGTTAAGGTTTCTTCTAATGATGGTTATAATAAGACTAGTTCATTTGAGCTGACGACTCATTTGACAGCACCTGCTAAGGCTGGTGATAAGATTGAGTATTTGTTTACGAATACCAATCCTTCTATTTTGAATGATAAGCCGATTGTGACGCAAGATGGTGCTTCGATTGGTCGATTTGCAGTTAAAACTCTAAAAGATAACGTGAATGCAACTGTTAATCCATCGGTTCAAGGGCGAGAAAACTTAGACGTTATTGCGCAACAATATCTATTGACAGCCAACTTTACAAAAGCAGTCGAAAGTTTAGCTGATGTGACTTATAAATTCTCAGTGAATAACGAACGTTCTGGCGTTCTTGTTTCTGACCGTGAGAAGGATTACTTAGTTAATGTTAAAACAGCTTCGGGAGTTGTTGCAGAAACGACTACTAAAGTACCTAAACAAGTTGGTGTTGATCAAAAAGATCTTGCGTATGCGACAGATGATGTGAATGGTGTCTTGCAAAAGGATGGAACCTACGGAGAATTTAATGTTGGTTCTAGTTTGGTAATTCCTTCTGAGAAGAAACTGAAAGCAGGGGATACGATTACGATTGAAGCTCTTAAAAATGTGAGTTTCGATGTCGATAAGAGTTCAGTTGGTAAGGAACTGATTATGTCTGCTAATCGAGCGGTTTATGCGGATACTGCAAAAAATAGTCATGGTACTTATCTTTATGATAAGGGAACCTTGAAACTTAAAGTAAAAGAAATTGCAGCGAATAAGGCTGTTTTTGAAGTGCTAGAAGATAATCAAGAAACAGATCGAGTCTTCTTTATTGGAATTCCTAGTACGGTTTTGGGTATTGAAGGTGCGTCAGGGAATTCTATTCCGTTTGAGACAAAAATTACTGTATCTGGAAGTCAAGAATTGACAGGGGCAGACTCTGCAAATATTATTGTGACTGGTGGAAATGTTTCTGCAGAAGCGATTGGCAAAGGGAAGTTGTTAGTGAAGTATTTGACAGATGATAACAGGACTTTGGAAGTTATGCCTGTTACAGAAGCAAAAATTGGTACAGACTATACAACACAGGCTAAAAAATTCAAGGATTGGGAACTGAAAACAACGCCGTCTAACGCTACTGGAAAGTATGCGAAAGGTACGGTTGAGGTAGCCTATATTTACACGGCTGCGAAAGGTTCTGTCAACGTGGAATACCGTGATCTAGCAGGGAAAGAGATTCAAGCTTCTGTAGTTGATTCTAAGGATCTGAAGGTTGGTACGGAATATGATACCAAAGACCACAAGCCAGAAATGATTAAGGCTGCGGATGGTAAAGTGTATAAGTTTGTTAAACTTGGTGAGAAGTCTGCGGCTGAAGTCGGTAAAGTTACTGAAGGAACACAAACCGTTGTTTATCTTTACGATGAGGTGAAAGGTTCGGTAGTGGTTCGTTATGTGGATGAATCTGGAAAAGAAATTGCGGAGCAGGTCGTTGATACGAAAGACTCTTCTGTAGGGACAGAATATGATACCACGGATCATAAGCCGAATAAGATTATGAAAGACGGTAAAGAATATGACTTTGTGAAAGTGGCGGAAGATTCTGCGGCTGAAAAAGGTACGGTGAAGGAAGGCGAAACCAAGGTGACGTATGTGTACAAGGAAGTAGTGAAACCTGTGGAAACACCGAAAGAAGATCCTAAACAGCCAGAACAACCAAAACCTGAAGAACCAGGCAAGCCACAACCGCAGCCATCACTTCCAAATACTGGTACGGCTTCTAGCGTGCTTGGATTTGTTGGTACTGGTATCTTGTCTATGCTTGGTTTAGTTGGCTTAAAGCGTAAGAAAGAAGCAGAATAAATTGGTTTAATGTGTTGTAAAAGGTGGTAGAGTAACACGAACTACCACCTTTTTATTTTTGAAAAAAAAATGTAAGTAGAAAAGGAAAATTAAAAAATGGCAAAAATTAAAAAAATCCCTGTTGGGTTGGAAGCTATTGGTACAAAAGTAGTAGTCAATCCAAAGTATCGTGAAGTTGTAAATGGAAATGGTGAAAACTTTGTTCCGTTTCGTGAATTTGAAGTTTCAGGTGATCAACAGAACAGTGTTACTATCCGTGTTTATGGACTTGGTAATTCTGATACTCCAAAAACAAAAGGTTTGACAATGGTCAAGTCTGTTAGTGGACTTAACTTTGTAACTCGATTGGTTGGTCGTAAAGAAGAAGTTCAATTTGAAGCAAGTGAATTGCGATTTGAAAAATAATTAGAAGATAGGAGAAAAAAACAATGGCTTTTAATGTTCGTAAGTTTAACAATGCAGAAATTCCTGTGAATGTGAAGGAAAAATTTGGTACGCTTACTTTTCTTGGTTTTGATGAAAACTGGAAAATTGTAGAAGGAAATCAAGTTGATTATCCTACGCATGCAGAAGTCTTTTCAGACAAAATGCAGGAGACGATTGCTGTCAAATTGGAAGAAGGGATTGTTATTGAAGAAATTCCATTCATGTCGGAAGTTGAAATTGTTGGTGATGCTACAATTTGGATTTATGACTATGAAGATACGGTTTACCGTGGGAATAACAATGTATCTGAAATCAAGGCGCTTGCTTTCTCATTGCGTGCTGAACGTGTTAAGCGTGTAGGTTTTGGTCAACCAAAACAAGAACAGAAGCAGGAACAAAAACCTGAGCAAAAACAGGAACATAAGGGATAATTTCTAAAGGAGAAAAGGTATGAGTTTATTTCCAATGTATCGTGGAATTAAGATTAAGCCTTATATGGTGAATCTGAGGTACTATATCTTTTCTTTTTTCTTTTTGTTGTTTAGTCCTATACTAGCTTTATTTGTTTATTCTCACTTTGAGAAAATTAGGGCTGTAGATATTTTCTCGATTGTTGCTTCAGTAGTTATGCTGATCTTGATAATTAGTATAAGTGTTTATTTGACTTGGTTATCACAAGAAAGAGTGTTCTTTTTTCAAAAAATAGAAAGACTTGCTAAACTAGCCTTCTTTTTAAAAGAGAATGGATATACCTATACTAAAAAGGTTAAAACTGAATCAGGAACGGTTGATAAGGTTACATTTCCGACGATCTATTTGAAACAGAATCGGTATGATTTAGAAGTTGCCTTTAAAATGGCTGGAAATAAGTTTCAGGATAAGTTTAAGAAGATTGGTAGTGATTTAGAAACTACTTTCTTCATGGACTTTATGGAAGTTCAGGACGATATTAAGTTTAAAACTTATAAGATGGCTTATTCTGCTTTCTTGAATCGAATCAAGGTAACTGATGTGGAGTATTCTGATAAAGGTATTCGATTGATGAAAAGTCTATATTGGAATCCTGTTGATGATCCTCATTTGTTGGTTTGTGGTGGTACTGGTGGTGGTAAAACGGTATTACTAAGAACATTGATTCGTGCTATGGCTAAAGTTGGGGTGGTGGATATTTGCGATCCAAAACAAGCTGACTTTGTGACAATGGCTGAACAGAAGACTTTTGAAGGTCGAATTTCTTATCAAGTAGAAGATATTGTTTCTATGATTGAAAGGGCTGTTCAAATTATGTTTGCTCGCTATGCTTACATGCGACAAAAACGTGAAGAAAATGGCGACAAGGATTTGAAGAAGTTCTATGAGTATGGTCTTGAACCTTATTTTCTAGTCTGTGATGAATACAATGCTTTGTGTGCTATGCTTGATTTCCAAACTAGACAACGCTTGGATAATGCTATGGGACAATTTTTATTACTTGGAAGGCAAGCTGGTTGCTTTGCGACAATAGCTATGCAGAAGCCTTCAAGAGAAGATTTAGGCTCAAAACTACAAGCGAATATCAATTTCCGAATTTCTGTTGGTCGATTGGACGAGGTTGGATATGATTTAGCCTTCGGAGAAGTCAATAGGAATAAAGAATTTAAGTATGTGAAATATCTTGGTGGTAAACGAGTATATGGTCGTGGTTACGCTAGTGTATATGGAGAAGTTGCAAGAGAATTTTATTCACCTTTGTTAGAAAAGGGATTCTCCTTTACTGATGAATATGAGAAGATCGAGCGACGAGAAAATCCATTCAATCCTTTAGAAAATCCGAAAGCTGAATTATCAGAGGAAGAAAAAGAAAATCTTCAAGCTGAAATGGAAGCACAAGAGGAATTGGAAAAAGGAGAAGTTAAAAAGGCTAGTCCTGAACTTGTTCAAGAACTTATGGCAAGCAAACAAAAAGAAAGTGGAAATGATTTAGTTAGAACGTTTGCGTTTTCTAAAGAAATTGGTGTGTCTGCTGGATCAATGAAGAATTTGGTAGATAAGTTAGATGGTATTTTAGAATTTGAAAAGGAAGATAATGTAGTGTATTTGAATAAGGTTCAAAGAAATATTATAAAGGATTTGTTTGAATTGAAACAGAATACTACTCAAAATTGGAGTGAGATTTTGGAAGATTTTCCTTTTGATGAATATGAATTTAGTTAGTTGTGAGGGGATTTCCCCTCTTTTTTTGGTTACTGTGCTAGTTGGTGCAATCCAGCTTGCTAGTAGCTAGTAGCAGGAGCGAGGAAGCGAGTGCGACGAGCGACTGCGTGTACTAGCGTGTACTAGCAGGCTGGATTGTGCGAATTAACCCCCTATGACTAATAGGGGGGTAGAAGATGTGCGTAGAAGCATAAAGCCTTGATAATACTGACTTTTTGGGCTTAAAAAATGCAACACTATTGAAAAGTAAGGAGAAATATGGAATTTGAGAATCTAAACAAGGTACAAAAGATGTACGCTTTTTCAGATCAAGAAATGTCTAGTTATTTAGAAATAGATAGAGCAACATTATATAGATGGAAAGAAGTTGGTGAGATTCCTGAGTCTTATGATTTGAAAGTGAATGCGTTGATAGCTTTTAAAGAAGGTGTGCGAGATAGTGGATTTTCTTTGGAAGGAAAGGTTGACTATGTGAAGGTTACATTTAAAACGCAAGATTATATAGATGTGATAGCGAAGGTGTTGTGTCTGCAAAATAAACCTTTTCTTGAAGAAGAAAAGGGTGGTTCAGGATATGATACAAAATATACTTTTCAAAATATCAATGTTTTCATTTCAAAGAAAAGGGAAGATATGGGCTGTATGATTGAGTTAAAAGGTCAAGCATGCAGACAGTATGAGTGGTATTTTGAAAATGAGCAGAAGTCAAGCTGGAGGGATTTCTTTATTCGTTGCTTTGAGTATGAACGTTCTATTTCACAAGGTGAAGGAAAATTTATGAATATCCCTCGACTTGATATAGCGTTAGATGAAAAATATAACGAAAATGGAAATTTTGAACTTGGTAAGCTGGTTGACCTTTGGGATAGTGGTTTGGTTGAAAGTCGATTGACAATGAAGCAGATTGAAGATAATGGTCAATATGGAAAAGCAAAAACGATTTACTTTGGTTCTCGTCAGTCTGCTTATCATTTCTGTTTTTATCAGAAAGATATTGAGCAGGCAAAGAAACTTGGTCTTGATATAGATTTGATTCATTCGTCATTGAAATTCAAAAATCGTTATGAAGTAAGAATGTGTGATGATTTCGCTTTGGACTTTGTTAGAAAATCTTTGAATGAAAAAATTGATATGGCTAGACTTGCTGTTTGGGTGATAAACAGTAAGATAAAAGTCTTTGAAAGATTGAATGGAGATAAAGTTCTGAATCGTGAGTGGTATTCGCTTTTAGGTGAAGTTGATAGAATTGGTTTTTCGACCTCACCTGTAGAAACTGGTTTCTTTGACAAACAGTATAGATGGCTGAATGAAAATGTTTCAGGTGTGACTGCTTTGATAAAAAAGTGGGAGAATATCACTGGTGATAATAAGCTAAAAAAGATTCTTTTTGATGGAGAAATAAGCGATAAAAATTGGAAAAAATTGGAGCAAGCGAGGGTAGCTTATGAGAAAAGTCTACAAGAAAGTAGGTACTGATTCTGTAGTAGTAAATAATAGTAACTTGGTATGTTCAACTGATCGTGGGCTAAAATCAATTAGTCATTATTTGCCTTCATTTGAAGGAAATGAAAATCTAACAGTTATACCTATAGAATCTGAGCGAATGTTTTTGCCTTATTTTAAAGATTATGTGATTGACTGGTCAAGAATGCCTGATGAAGTGAATGCGATTCTTGATATTAAGAAGAAGGCAGATTGAGAGGTCAGTATATGAGTAAGAAAAAAATTACTGATGAAAAATTGAGAAAGTTAGTTTTTTTAATTCCTGCTCGGTATTTCTATGAAGGAGTTGTGACAAGTGATAAAGCTAGAAATTATCAAGATTATATAGATATTCAATGTCAAACCTATAGAGAGACAAAAAATCGTAAAGACTGGCAAGAGGTAAAAAGACTTACTAAAGAGTATGAGGAGTTTTTAGCCAATGAAGTAGATATTAAGCGAAAGTTGTTACTTTTTGGGTTGATGAAACGTGATCAGAAAGAAAGACAAAGTGTGTATTTGTTGCTGGTTAAGAGGTATCATTTAGAAAGATGGGTTTGAATTGGTGTCATGGAAAAGGATATTTGTAGAAGATGTGGTTGTAAGTGGAATACAGCTTGCGTTGATGAAATGTATGGTTCTTGCTGGTGGGTAGATAAAAATAGAACGCTGTGTAGTCACTGTTTTTATGGTTTTAATGATGAATCTTGTCAGACAAAAGTTTATTACAGACCAGGGCATGACTGGCTTGAGAGAGATTGGGAATTTGCTTGGGAAATACTGACAAATTCAAAAAGTCATTGGGTATATGATATGGAATATGATGTGTTGTGTGTTGTTGGTTTAGGAGATCATATTGGAGCCGTTAGATTTATTGTAAGGAACTTTTATGGACTTAATCGTATTTATCGTGAGGAGATTCCTAAATGGCAAGAAATTATTGGGAATAATATGATTTTTCATAATGCAAAGGTTAATGATTCAAAACATTACGCTAGTTCTTTGCCTAGAAAGTATAAACATGAGGATTTGATTTAATGATAACTTCAAATATATTTTCCAAAAGACTTAAGAAAATACGACAGGAACACAAATTAACTCAGATAGAACTGGCTAATATGCTAGGAATTAGCCAAAAATCATATAGTCATTGGGAAACTCAAAAAACAGAACCTAACTATGAAAATCTTGTTAAGTTAGCTGATTTATTTGAGGTTTCGTTGGATTGGTTGTTTGGGAGAGAATAGATGAAAGTTAAGAAACGTTCACCAGCTTAGTTGCTGGATAATGAAAAATATAAAGAAAAAATGAGGTATAGAAAATGACGTTAAATGGAAAAGATAAACAAGTTATCGAATTGTCGAATGAACTTGCTAAAAAATTGAAATCAAAAGAATTTGATTTAGCGTGGAAGAATGCTGGTGAATTAAGTTCACTTCTTAAAAATGATGAAGAATTGCAACTACCGTATCAAGTTATTGAGTGTATCAAACGTGATTTGAATAGTTACTATGATATGAACAAGCAACTTAACAAGGTAACAACTCGTGCATTTGCGATTGGCTCTAGCTTTGAGCGTTCAGCTTCAATTTAATTAAAAAGGTGAAGGAAGTCAAGAGTGACTTCCTTTTTTATTTTGTAAGGAGAAAAAAATGAGTATTAAAGTTGTATATAACAAATTTTCTGATGTGTGTAAGCATTACACTTTTGGAAAAAAGTTACTTGATGAACCTGAGAAGATTATTGATCGTTTAGATGAACATTTTGACGGTGCGGAGTTTGGTCAGTTTGATGGTTGTAACCCTGATAATGTTTATATCAATTCATTTACTGAAGTTGATACAAAAGAAGCGCTGATTGATTTTGCTGGTATCTTGAATCATGAAGAATATGAGCAGTTAGTCAATGAAGATCGTTTGTCTGCTTATGTAGAAGAACACGAAGAAGAAATTGCTAGTCGTTTAGGAGATTCCTATGTGTTTCTCGGTCATGAAGGCGATAGCTGGTACTTCTTGCAATAAAGAATGGTTGGTGCTGAATATGGCTTCAAAAGTATTGATTAGGAATCCAAAGAATCGAAGGCAGGCTTGGTTTAGCTTGCCTTTATATTTTGGAAGGTTATCTCATATTGGTTTAGATGGCTCTTATGATGAACAGATTGAAATTGTTGATTATGAGGGTTCAGCATTTATTGGTTATGGTCTATTTAGTGTTGCTGATTTGGAACAGTTAAATAGACAAGTAGAAGGCTAGTTAAGAAAGGAGAAAATATGGAATTAACAGCTTTAATTATGGATAATCGGACAAAGAAAGTAAAACAATTTTCTTTGCCTGTTGATCTTGAATATGTTGCTTCTGAATTTGGATATGATGTTGAAGATGTTTCTATAACGATTCAATCTATTGAAGAGTTGCCTGATTTAGAAGTTGAAAGAAGTGCTTTATTTGAGGTCAATGAACTTGCTGAAAATTTAGAAGATGTAGATGAAGATTTGGTTCTATCATTTATTGAATCAAACGGTTCTGATCCAAAGTATTTGGCAAGTGCTGAATTTGATGATTGTAACTTATATCCTGATATTTCTACGGATAGAGAGTTAGGGGAATATCTTGTAGAAGATATGGGTGTTGAATTGTCAAAGGAAACACTACAAAACTACTTTGACTATGAAAAGTATGGACGTGATGTTCGCTTAGAAGAAGGTGGTAGTTTTGTAGATAAAGGTTACTTTGTATCAAGATGATAGCGAATATAAGAGTTTTAAGAGAAGGAAATTTTGAATTTCTCTGTGAACTGGATATTATGAAATACAGTCAAGAACAGATTCTTGAAAGAATGAATGAAAGAGGGATTGATAAAGGTAACTTTTTTATTTGCGGTATTACAGATTGGGAAGTAGATAAAGTGATGTCTTTGGACGAGGTTTATTTACTGAAGAAAGCGGTATTGGAATTGTATGATGGCGACGAGTTTATTGTGAAATTTCAATTACAGCGTTATGTGCCTGTAACTCAAATTGCGACTACATATTATAGATTCTGTTCTAAAGATGAAGTCAAGACAATGGTTGAGTTGACAAAAGAGTTAGATTATGAATCAGTTATCAATTACTTTTTTAGATGTGGGAACTGGGTGACAGTATTTCAGGGTTTCATTGAGCAAGGAGAAGTTTTAAATACTCCTCAAGGATTTTATAGAAAGGTTGTTCTTTAATCTTTAAAAAAGGAAGGAAGAATATTGAGAAATTTTGAATTAAAGAAACCACGAAAAGTAAAACAAAAGCAAGTCAAGATGAAGAAGGTAAGTCAAAAAAGATCGAATCAGATTTTTTTATTTGGCTTAGCTTTTTTTGTTTTACTGTGTGGTTTGACAATATTTATTTCAATCAAGAGTGCTGTTAAGGTAAATGAAAGATTATCGAATACAGCAGTCGTTGAAACAAAGAAAGAAACTGACCGTAAATTGGAACAGTTTTTGGATGGATATGTAAGTCGATATTTCACTTACAATTCGCAGGCTGGCTCGACTGATGATGATGTTTCAAAATTGAATAACTATTATGGTAGTGTTCCTGATGTGAAGAATCAAGGTCAGTTGAAACAAGAAATGTCAGTAGTTAGTGCAAGAATGCTGACGGCGAAAGATGGCGTGGCTGTTTATCGTGTTGTTTATGATACGAAGAAAGATGATAAAAGCCAGCGTGTAGGAATTGAGTTTTCGATTCCATACGGTGAAAAAGATGGTAAATATTATGTGTCTGGTTTGCCCTGGTTCTCTCCTGTGAGCGATTTTAAAGCTGATGGAGTAGAAAAGGATAGTATGGTATCTTTGATTGCTAAAGATGATATGGAAGAGGGAAAACGCAAGAAATTGATTTCTTTCTTGGAACTATTCTTTAAGAATTACACGACAAGTCAAGCAAACCTAGACTTGATTTCAAAAGATATTAAGTCTATTGGTGGTGCAACATTCAAGAGTTTAGATTACTCATACTTTAAAGAAAAAGATGGGAAGATTCTTGCCTATGTGCAAGCAACCTTTGAAGTTGCAGGTACAACTCATAGTGAGAACTTTAGCTTTGAATTACGAGAAGATAAAGATAGCTTTTTCGTAGAAAAAATGGATCATACAATTCCATTAGATTATAACAAGAAAGATGATGAAGGAGAATAAAATAAATGGCATTATTTCAATTTTTAGTACAAAAACTCGGACTACCTGTTTTGGCTTATTTTGCAATTACAAAAGGTTTGGAAGCGTGGAAGGATCAAAAACTTGGTAAGTTGATTGTGATTGCCTTGGTCGGTGGATTCCTGTACTACTTCATGGAAAGTCCTGAAACAGTTTTGAAAGCTACAGCACCAATTTGGAAGTTTGTGGCTACGCTCTTTAATTAAGGAATTTAGATGGAAAGAAAAGACAAAAAATTATATGTCTATACGACAGCATTTAGGCAGCCTATATGGGTTCATAAATTGAATGATGATTATAGTTTGCCTTTTGCTGTTAAGATGTCAGCGATTGTCTATTGCCTAGTGATTTTAGTCATTGTGTGGTTTTTGCTAGGCTTTATTCCTTCCTTGGATTGGGGTTGGCGATTTATGGGTTCTCTATTTGCTGGTTGGCGATTTGGGAACTTGCTGGCTGATTACAAACTAGATGGGAAAACACTATTTAGATTCATTTATGAATATTTGATTTTTTGGAAGGAATACGATAGTCAAAGAAAGGAAATATATATTTGTAAAGGTATTAAACATGAGAAAGTGAGAATGATTAAGCGTGGAATTAACGAATAATATTTGGTCAATCGCTGATGGTTTGATTCTGCTGAAAGATGGAACGGTCTTGTCCGTATTTGAAGTTGAGTCACAAATTGTCAATACGATTGAAGATAATAAGAAAGAGACAAGTAAAGATTTAGTCTATAATTGTTTAGCTAGTTTGTATGAGTACAATGATGTCAGTATTCATAGCTTGCATATTGATTTAGAACTGGCTAAGAAGATTTCTTTATTAGCGCAAGATATTGAGCAAGGTCAAGGGACAAGTCCTTTGGGGAACTATGTGATTTCTACAATGAAGTCACGCTTGGAAGAAGAAGTAAGCTATCTCTTTGAGTATAAGCATTATCTTGTAGTTCCTTTGAAATCTGTTAATGTGACCTCTGATTTCAAGTTGACGGTTGAGCAGACGATTGCAACCTATCGTAAAAATATCTTGAAGATGGCTGGTTTTGAGGAAATGCCAAAAATTGATTGGTGGAAAACATGGCAGAATCAGAAAGATATGATTCAAACGAAACTTCATGCTTTAAATGTGAAGGAAGTTGTGAAGGCTGACTTGGAATTGTTGAATCGGCTTCATTTTCTTGGTGGTCAATTTTATGATAAAGAAAGTGAATTGATTGCACTTGAAAACTCTATTGAGAATGTAGATGAAACGATTATTGAGGTAGTGGACGGAAATGCTTTGAAGTTAACCAATGGTCAGGAAACTAGCTATGTGGCGACAATTCCTGTTGTTTCTTATCCAAAGAATGTTTCCTATCTTCATTTACAAGAAGAACTCCAAAATCTTGAGTTTCCTGTAGATAGTGTTTATAAGATTAGATTTTCAACTAAAAGAGGTTTTTTCTCTTTGTTTTCAAGGGCTAGAAATAAACGTAAGAATCTTAGCAATACGGTAGAGGAAACAGCAGAAAATGATGATGTTCAAAAGATTGAAGTCTTGGAAAGCCATCAGTTGTTAGAAGATTTTCAGGAGAAGCATGATAATAAAGAATTGATGATTACTTATCTTCATACCTTGACGATTACAGCAGATAGTTTAGAAGAATTGAATCTTAAATTTGATATTTTGTTTGCACGTTTGAAAGAGTTGGAAGTAGAAGTTGTTAAGGCTGTTGCTGATCGAATCTATCTATTTTATAAGAGTAGATTGACAGAAATTCTTGATAATGGAAGGGAATCATTTCTTCAATATGGAAGCCTGCGTGGATTGTGTGAGAATCTGATGTTTACGACGAAAAAGGTTGGAACAGAAATAGGATTTCCTATTGGTCGAGTGGATAACGAGATTTCCTCATGGTACAGTGATTTTCAAAAGGCTCTTGATTCAAGTACCAATATTGTGTTTTCAAACTTGTTACAAGCTAACAAGGTTGGAGTTAAAGGTAAGGAAACAAGCAATCCTCATATTGCTATTACTGGTGCGACAGGGAATGGGAAATCTTTCTTGACAAAGTTATTATTTACGTATCATTCGTTATTAAAAATCAATGTTCTGTATGTTGATCCAAAAGCTGAGATGCGTAGACAGTATTTGACAGTTTTAGAAGAGTTAGAGCAGGAAGGTACAAATGAGGAATTACAAGAATATATTCGCTCTATTCGATTTGTGACGTTAGATATGAAAAAGAAAGAAAATTGGGGAGTGCTTGATCCATTTTCATTCTTACAGTCTAAAAGTGAGTTAAGAGAGTTGGCGACGGTTTTGATTGCTTCTGCACTTGGGGATACTTATAAAGATGTGAAGCTATTCTTAATGCCTTGTATTGATAAAGTTCTGAAGCGAAGAGAATCTGGTGAATCTGTAGGAATGTTTCATGTATTTGAAGAGATGGAGAATCATGCTAAAGAGAAGGTTTCAGAAGCTGGTTATTATCTAAAATCTATTTCTGAGAATACATTGTTATCACTTTGTTTTTCTGATGGTAGTCAAAATGTTTTGAATGTCGATAATAAAATTACAATCGTTGAGATTACTGGTTTGGATATGCCTCAGGGTACGGATAAAGATGAAATGACTGAAACGCAATTACGAAGTTTGACAGTTATGTATGCTTTAACCTATTTCTGTGCAATCTTTGGTGAACGTGAAAAAGATAAGGAAACAATGTTATTTCTTGATGAAGCATGGCAAATTATGTCAACTCCTGCTGGGCGACAAGTAGTGAATCGCATTAAGCGTACTGGACGATCGTTCAATAATTTCCTAGTGCTGGTTACTCAGTCTGTAAAAGACTTGAAAACAAGCGAAGATGGGACTGGTTTTGGTACGGTATTTGCTTTCCCTGAAAATTCTGAAACAGGGGCTATCTTGGAACACTTACGAGTTGAAGATGATGAATTATCAAGAGCATGGCTTGAAAATCAGACAATGGGACAATGTATTTACTATGATACATTTGGTCGTAAGGAACGTATTACAGTAGATGGTACAATTTATCCTGAATTGATGGGGTTGTTTGAAACAGTAGAAACAGAATTGGTTGCAGTTTAAAGGAGGAAATATGAGAAAAAATATTTTACTAGTGTTTATTTGTTCATTCTTCCTTTTTCCTGCATTTGTCAAGGCGAATACAGCCTCAGATTTTCTTCCTAACAATAATTTTAATATTATTGAATTTGATAAGAACACGAATAAACCAAAACTCAAAGAAAGTTCTGAATCTACTAAGGAACTCTTAGATAATGCGAAAAAAGCTAAAGAAAAAGAAGCTGAGATTAAAAAACAGAATGAAAGTAAAAGTAAGCTAACTTATGAGAATTACAAGTCTAAAATGTCTGATCTGACGAGTAAAGTTTATTTTGATAAAAAGTTTTTTGGATTTGATTCTAATATCAACTACTTTTTTAATTCGCTAGTTCAGGCTGTATTTTGGGTTGGAAAATTGGTATTCTATGTGATTGCAGAATTGTATAGTGCTGTTGAATCAATGAGTGATGTTTCCTCATTATTGAATGAAGTAGTAAAGAATTCTAGTAAGGTATTTTCTTCCTTATTTAGTCAAGAAATAATCTATATGGTTGGTGCGAGTATGGCAGCCTATTTATTGTATATATTTGCGACTGGAAAAGGAAGTTTCATCAAAACATTGATAAAGATGTTATTGATTTATACTTGTATTGGAGTGTACTTCATTCAGTTTTCTGTTGATGGACAGAATAAGTATTTGTTAACTCATGTTTACGACGCTTTCAGAACAACCACAATAACTCTGAATGGTGAGATCACCAAAACTTTAACTGGCGAAAGTAAAGATGGAGTAGAAACATACTTTTCAGAAACCTTGTTGAAGGGGTATAAGTATATGAATTCTCCTGTGAATGATAAAGGGGAGTTCATGCTTTCTGAGAAGGAGTTTGAAGATTTAGCTAGTTATAAGCAGGGTGACGGAGATCACTTAGTTGGTGAAAAGAAAATCAAAGATATTGCAAAAGATAAAGATCCTGAGAATAAGATGTTGAAGAATGAGTGGGGGTCAAAATTCATGTATGCCTTCGCTTCTGATGTCGATATTATAGTGATGGGAACGATTTATCTATTGCTTGGATTGTCACGCTTCTTCTTCTTGATTGTATTTATCTTATTGATTGTATTGTTGCCATTTATTCTTATTTTGAGTTTGTTTCCTAAAATGGAACATTTACTAGTAGGGTTTAATAAGAAAGCTATTTCAATGCTTGCTTTGTCTTCTATCATGCTTTTAGCAACTACATTGTTTTCTTTTTTCTACAATACGTTGACTAAGTTTGTTTCTACTGCTGTTGGTGGAGATTTACTGGTAACGGTATTTTTGAAAGCATTGTTATTGTTTTTGATGTGGAAATATAGACACTCACTTCTAACAGCATTTTCAAGAGTTACGAATAGTCCTGTTGGTAAGATTGGTAGAGAAATCAGCAATTCTCAAGCAGTCAAAAATCTGAAAGAAAGAATTAATCGTACTGGAAAACTTAGTTTGAAATCAGGTAAAAATGGTTTGAAAGTTGGTAGTCAGTTTGCTAAAGGTGGCTTGAAGATGGGTAAAGACAAGTTGAGTGAAAATCTTAAAACTTTACGAAAGAAAAGTCCATTGGTAGATAGTTTAGCTGATAAAACTGGGTCGGTTAAAAATCGTTTTACTTCGATGAAAGAACAGAAAAATGCTTCTGTCAATGCTTTCAAAGAAAAAGGGAATAAGGCTTTGTCTAGACTTTATGGAGTACGAGCCAATGCTTATAAAGAAGGAAGTGCTGATAGGAAAAGACTAGAAGATAAAGAGAAGTTTAGAAAAAAAGAAGCTGGAAAATATGCTGGTCAGAAAAATGCTTCTCGTCAAGCAGTTCAGCGTTTGAAAGAAGAACGAGCTAAAAAACGAGAACAACGTTTTAAAGAAGAACAGCAACGTTCAGCAAAACAGAAAATGCAGACTACAAAGACTACCAATCCAAGGGTAGTTGGTAGAAGAAAATTGGATGTTAAGAGTGTTAGAAATGATATAGAAAACTCTGAACAATATAAGAGTAAGAAAGAAAAGAGGTTGAAAGCAAAAAGAAGAAAGGTTGATATTTGATGGGTAAAAAAACAGCTAAACGGTTAGGGTTATTAGTTGGAAGTCTTTTACCTATTCTTTTGATAGTTCTCTTGTTGATTGCAAGTGTTATTGGGGTTGTTTCTGCTGGTGGTTCATCAGGAAGCACAACTGGAAAAAGAACACGTCTAACAGCGCAAGAAGTGGCTCAAAAAGCCAATATTTCTGTTGAAAGGGCAGAAGATGTCATTAAGATTCTAAACTGGGAACTTTCAAAAGAGAAGTTTACTCTGGAAGGTGCTAGTGGCTCTCTTGCCAATGCAGAAAGAGAAAGTGGCTTTGATCCTAAACTGACGAATCCGTCAGGAGGTGTAGCTGGTTATTTTCAATGGTCAGGCTGGGATAATACTATCAATGGTGATCGCTGGAGAAATGCAAGTTCTCGGACGTTAGATAGTACAGTTCAACTGGAATTGATGTCCTATGAGTTGAATCATGGCTATAAAAAAGTCAAGGACTACATGCAAAAGGCAACTGATCCTTTTGAAAGTGCGAAATATTGGTCTGAACATTATGAGGGTGTATTGCTTTCAGACGGTCAGACAAAATTAGAGAAGCTGGAGAAGGATAGCAAGAAGTGGTATGAAGTCTTTAAGGGTACGATTGAATCGGATGGTTCGTCTAGTGGAAATGCAATAGCTGGTAGTTTAGATATTGCTCCTGGAGAAGTTGCAATGGAGATACCAAACGGCTATTCTATTGATAAGGAAATTACCAAGGAAGGTTATATTACCGAATCCTATCCTTACGGCGAGTGTACTTGGTATGTTTTCAATCGTGCTAAAGAATTTGGAATACAGTTTGATCCATACATGGGCAATGGTCAAGATTGGGCGCATAAGTCAGGGTATGAAGTAACGAATACTCCTACGAAGCATTCGGCAGTTAGTTTTCAAGGAACGCAAGCTGGTGGTCACCGTCTTTATGGTCATGTGGCATTTGTAGAAGATGTGAAAGATGATGGATCAATTCTGATTTCTGAATGTAACTTTGTCAAAAGTGGTCAAGGTACTGGAATCACAGATTATCGTGTATTTAGTGCTGAGGAAGCGAAGAATTTTTATTATGTAATTGGAAAATAGAAAATGAGGAAAAAAGAAATGAATAAGAAATTTGTAACATTGTTGTCTGTAGCTGTATTGAGCGCAGTTACTAGTGGAGTATATGCTGATGAAGTTAATTTGGGTGGAAATGCTCCATCTTCAACAGATAATACAGGGTTAGTGGTTGCTGAAAAGCCGACAGAATCATCTGTTGAGAAACCAGCACCAAAAGTAAATGAAAATTTGGATTTAGGTGGAAGTGTTGATAAAGCGCAAGATAAAGATAATACAGGGGTTGTTGTAGAGCCTACAACTCCGTCAGAAGAACCTAAGGCAGAAAAGCCAAAAGAAGATAAACCTTCTGAAAATCTTGGAAAAGATTCTGAGAAACAGCAGGAAAAGGATAATACAGGAGTTGTTGTAGAACCTAAAACTCCATCAGAACAGCCGAAGGAAGAAAAACCGAAAGAAGAAACGCCAAAAGAAGATAAGAAGCCTACTGTAGAAGATACTCCTGAAGTTAAGGAAGCGAAACAAAAAGCAGAAGAAAATGTTGGTGTGAAGGAAACTGATGAACCTAAACCATTGAATGTTACTAAAGAGGAAATCAAAGAACAGCCTATTGAAACGAATACAGGTCATACAGTTGTATCTACGAATCAAGGGAAAGTAGTAGTAGAAACAGAAGAAGGCGATTATCAAGAAAAAGAACCTTATGAAATTGGTGCTGTAAAACAAAAAGACGGTACAATCGCTTTGAAAGATAAAGAAGGACAGCTAAAAGTCCTTCCGAATACTGGAACTGCAAGTACAATCTTTGCGACAATTTGGGGATTGCTTGGACTGGTTGCGACAGTTTATGGACGGATCAAAATTAAGTAGTTTAGTATGATAAGGTAGAGTAAAATCTGCCTTTTTTTGTTTTTTTAAGGACTAGAAAATGGATCAAGTAGAATTGTTGAAAATGTATGCTGTAAAATTGGCTCAAAGATTGCGTGAAGGTCAAAATTATTTAGAGTTTACAGCTAGTCGTGATACTGGTTATGGGATTGAAACCATGTTAGTTGAGGTTAAAAGTTATAATCAGTATGTTCGTGTTGCTTATCATTATGAGGGTTGTCATGCCAACCAAAAATTACCAAAAAGGCATTATGCTAGTGTATCTGTGTCAGTTGAGGAAGGTTACTCTTTTGATTTTATGAGAGGAAGAGCTTTTACTTATTTTCCTGATATAGAGAAATTGTTAGAAAAATTATGAAATAGCTTAAAATATGATAAGGTAGAAAGAATGGCAAGTCAGGAATGGCTTGCTGTTTTTTTGTCGTTTTATGGATAAAAAAAGAACATAAAGAAACCAGGATATGAGCAAAGATTCGGATTTGAGGTCAAAAAGTTCAACCAGGTATCAATATTTTGTTCGGAAATTATATTTTTAGGAGTTTAAGAGAAATGGAATTACAAAAGCAAGTATTTAATATTGAAGTTCCGATTCCATCTGATATGGTGTTGATTAGTCGTTCTGAGTATTTAGACTTAATTCAAAAAGAAGAAGTAGGTCAATGGTGGACGATTGATAAGGTAGAGGAATTGTTGTCTATTAGTAAGACTAAATTAGTAAATGATATTTTGTTGAATCCTGCAATTAAAAAAGAGGTGGATATTGAGCAGAATGAAGAAGGATTTGTGCTGTATCCCAAAAGCAAAGGTTCACCATATAGATTTTTAGCTAGAAAGACAAGAGAATATTTTGATAAAAATTATCAAAAAATACTCTTAATGATATAATAGAGTGGTGATGATTGCCATTCAGAAAGGAGTTATTGTGGCAAGTTACAGACAACGTGGAAAAAATAAACTATGGGACTATCGAATTTTCGATAAAACAGGAAAAGTTGTTGCGACAAATTCAGGTTTTAAGACGAAGCGTGAAGCAATGAATGAAGCGCAAGAGAAAGAGCGTAAGTTGTTTCAATCTAACTATTTGGCAAAATTTGATAGCAAAGCTAGTTTATATGACTTGTGGAAAGATTGGTATGAGTTAGTTATTTTACCATCAGAAAAAGCAAAATCAACAAAGGACGGCTATTATTTTAGAGGAAAGATGATAGAAAAAATCTTTTCGGATATTCCAGCAGTTCAAATTACTCATAAAGAGTATCAAATTCGATTGAATGAGTATGGAGAGAAGGTTACTAAAGATCATGTCAGCCGATTAAATGCAGATATAAAAACAGTTGTAAAATTCAGTAAACGTAGTGGCTTAGTTATGAATGATTTTACCGATGGAGCAAAGATATTTGGTTTAGCTGGTGGCGATATTGAGGATAAGTACCTTCATAGTATCTCGGACTATAAAGGGTTGCTATCTCACTTACGTTCAAAATTTAATTATCGTGAATCTGTGATGTCTTATTTGCTGTATTTCTTATTTAAGACTGGCTTTAGGGTTGGCGAAGGAATGGCTGTTTGTTGGTCAGATATTGATTTTGAAAATAAGACGATAAAAACATATCGGAGATTTTCAGGAGATAGACAAGTATTTACTCCTCCAAAAACAAAGACTTCAATTAGAGAGATCCCTGTTGATGATAAACTTTTGCAAGTTTTAAAAGATTTTAAGGAAGAACAATCTAAAGTTTTGTTTGATCGTGAAGATTTGAATAAGGAAGATTTGGTTTTCTATGATAGAAGGTACAGAATACCTACCAATGCTGGTCTTAATAAATATTTAAGAGTTTGTTTATCAGAACTTGGAATTGGTAGTCAAGAAATGTCTGCGACTTCAGGAAGGCATACATACGGATCATATTTATTGGCGCAAGGAGTGGATATATGGGTAGTTGCGAAGTTGATGGGTCATAAAGATATTCAGCAACTTATCAAGACTTATGGTCATGTATTGCAAGAGGTGATTGATAAAGAATATGATACAATTAGAGATTTGATGGTTGAATAAAGAAGAAAAAAAGATTGAGAAAAAATTGACCAAAAATTGACCATATATTCTTTTAAGTGTTGGTAAATCAACGTTTATCAGCATTGTTTCTATCTCTGCAATCGGCAGAATCAAGAAGCCCATTAGGGCTTCTTTTTTGTAAACACAGAAAAGGTGAAATATTTGAGATGTCTTCTGTTTAAAAAACATATCCTCGGCTTATAAAAAAATAATTACAAACAGTAGTTTATATTTTGTGGTATAATGTATTGTAATAAATACTTGTTTTGATACCAATCTAGAGAAGTTTTATAGTTAATTATTCTAGAAATCTTTGCTTAGATTTTTTAAATAGTCATAAAAATCCATGGATAGT
>ERZ772971.476-NODE-476-length-25246-cov-4.227819_pt1 | contig 25246 bp, 24 predicted proteins | sample MGYA00511943_ERZ772971 | MGnify/ENA primary metagenome ERZ772971 (study PRJEB29015, sample SAMEA2737929) | human oral metagenome | biome: human oral; feature: human-associated habitat; material: dental | place: China | collected 2144 ... | reverse complement strand
AATTAGGAGATTAAGCGAGACATAACGCTAACAAAGTAAAAGCGAGGTAAGGTTAGTACTTATCTCGCTTTTGTCTTTTCATAATTATAAGTATATCGATCTTTTATAAAGATTTTATTTTCGGACTTTTTAACACGACACTGTTGTTTAAAACCAAAATAATTTTGACATAAAGTAATTACCTGATCATCGGAGTTTATATTATCAAAATCAGATTTTATTATCAAAGGATAATCGAATCCTTTAATTTGATAATACATTTTTCCATCCATATTATAAACTTTAGGTACAAAATATTCTACTTTTTTAGTAATTTGAGAGTTATTTTTGATATCTAACTTAAGTTTTTCGATCTGCTCTTCAAAAGCTGTTATATCAAACTTATAGGAATAACCGTGATTCTTAATAGCAACGGTAACGGCTTCTTTTACAAAATCTATTTGTTCTACTTCATCCCAAAGGGTATAAGCTATTAGGAAGCAATCTCCTAAATTGATTTCTTTTCTATCATTCAGGAAAGCTGCTGTTTTTATGAATTGTACTATTTTTTTCCAACGGCGGTCAGAAATATATATTTTAGCCTTATTTTCTTCTTTTTCATTATACTCGGTTATATTATATCTGATAAAACTAATCACTCTTAAAACCTCATCGGGAATATCTATAGTATTTATCTTAAGTTGGCATTGCTTATATTCTTCTGTACTAAACTTCAAATTTTCATCTATAGTAGTAGTAATATCAATAGTAGTTTTTTTAAGGAAAGCATTGAAATTATTTTCATCAGTAATATTCTCAACAATACATCTGATGATAAACCTATCCCACAATGCTTCTAACCCTTCTCCTTTTGCAGGTAGTTCATTAGAAGCAGAGATAAGTCCTTTGAGAGGAATATCTATTTCTTGTGCGCCATTACGGTATTTTTTTTCATTAATGACTGTTAGTAATGCATTCTGGATAGAAGGGCCTGCTTTCCATATTTCATCTAAGAAAACTATATCGGCAGAGGGGAGATAGTTTTCTACCTTACGCTCATATTTATCTTCGTTTTTAAGTTTTGATATGGCAATAGGTCCGAATATTTCATCAGGAGTACTAAACCTATTCATTAGGTATTCAAATGATTTACCATCTTTAAATATATCTTTTATTCTACGAGAAATAAGGCTTTTAGCAACCCCAGGAGGCCCTAAAAAGAATATACTTTCTCCTGATAGAGTAGCTAATAAAGCTAATTTGATAGCTTCTTCTCTTTCAAACAAATTTTGATTGAGTTGGCACAACAATTTGTTAATACGTTCTTTCATTCTCTTATAGGCTAAAATAAGCGCAAAGATAATAAAAAAAGGTATATACAAATTATTTTTAAGTTTTATATTCTTTGCATTATAAGGTAATCTTGTATTGAGCCTACATTGAAGGGTTTGGTGGTTTAGGTATTATTTTGTATTTTTGTGCTTTGATAAAACAATGGGATTCTGGCGCAGACGAATGATCATATTATGCTACAAAAAGTCTCTGGAAATATAGGAAAACAAGTGGTACTAAAAAAGAAAATAATAGTTACTGTCTTCGACAGAGCCGAAAACAGAAACATTCAAGAGATACCTCCCTCACTTCTCCCCAAAAAACAACTCTACAATGACCCAACTGCTACATTTCATAAAAAGCTGGACACTCCCTATCTCAATGAGCATCGGCGCCATAGCCTATTTAGTGTCCTACTACATCCCAGCTTTAGAGGAACTTTCACAGAGCCTTGCCCCCATTTTCAGCAGCATACTACCCCTGTTTATGTTCCTCATCCTATACGTAACCTTCTGCAAAGTCGATTTTAAAAAGCTAACCACCGTGCCTTGGCATTGGTGGACAGCCCTAGTACAATGCCTTTTAGTCAGCGCAATCGTAGGCACTATTCTTTTCTTTAGCATTAGCCCAAAAGAGTTAATCCTCTTAGAGAGCGTACTAGCCTGCGTCATAAGTCCTTGTGCAGCCGCAGCCGCAGTAGTAACCCTCAAGCTCGGAGGCAATTTAGAACAAATGACCACTTATACATTCCTGTCCAATCTCCTGTGTGCAATGCTTATTCCCATATGCTTTCCCCTGATAGAACCGACATCCCACCTCACCTTCTGGGGGGCATTCACACTGATCATTCAGAAAGTATGCCTAGTATTAGTCGCACCTATGCTACTAGCCCTTCTCACCAAGAGCCTTCCTCAGCTACATCGTTTTCACCAATGGCTCATCCACATCCCCGACCTTTCCTTCTATCTTTGGGGCTGCTCCCTGATGATAGTAACAGGAACCACCTTAAAAAACATCTTTCACGCCGCCTCATCTATAAGCTACCTCCTTCTTATCGCCTTTTTAGGACTACTATTGTGCATACTACAATACGCCATAGGCCGACGCATAGGCCGTTATTTTGGCACCTCAATCGAAACAGGGCAAGCCTTAGGGCAAAAGAATACCGCTTTTGCCATCTGGATAGCCACCACCTACCTACACCCCCTGTCCACAGTAGGGCCTGGTTGCTATATTCTATGGCAAAACATCATCAATTCTATAGAGATTTGGAAAAAAGGAAAGTACAGTGCTTAGTCCCTAATAATGAAGTAAGAACAACCACCCCAACCGCCCCCTATAGCCTACCGAGTAAGATTTTCCGCTCTTTTTTCAAGCACAAAAAAGGTCTCTTTTCCAGTTGAAAAAGAGACCTTTTTAATTATTTTCAGAGGTATTATACTACCAAGAGAACTTCTTTTGTGCTACCTCCAAAGCTTCAATAATGATGTTACATCCTTCTTTAATTTCCTCTTCAGTAAGTGTCAAAGGAGGCGATAAGCGAACTGCACGGTGTTCAAACAGCAACCAATACACGATAAGCCCCCTATCCTGACAATAGTTCACTACGAAGTCTGCTATTTCAGCAGTCTTTACAATCACGGCCAACATCAGTCCTCGTCCGTTCACACTTTCTATCAAAGGGTGTTGCAAGTACTCTCGAAATAGTTTTTCTTTCTGTAAAGTCTGTGGCATCAGGTCAGTAGAGATAAGAGTTTTGAGGGTAGCCAACGAGGCCGCAGCTATTACAGGGTTGCCCCCAAATGTAGTGATATGCCCCATTTTAGGGCTGTGCGCCAACAGCTGCATACGCTCGTACGACGACACAAAAGCCCCCACAGGCATACCACTAGCCATTCCCTTCCCTATAGCGATAATATCGGGCGTAAAGCCATAGTTCTGAAAGCCGAAGAGCTTGCCTGTACGTCCAAAGCCAGGTTGTATTTCATCTATGATGAGCAAGGCACCTACCTCTTCGCAACGGCGTTTGACCTTGATAAGATAGTCGTTTTGAGGTTCTATAAATCCAGCACCCCCTTGAATACTTTCCAGCACCACTCCAGCCGTACGCTCTGTGATTTTGAGGATATCTTCCTCATTGTTGAACTCTATAAAGTCTACATCAGGAATCAAAGGGCGGTAAGCACGCTTGCGCTCTTCGTAGCCCATCAGGCTCATAGAGCCCTGTGTATTCCCGTGATAGGCATTCTTAGCCGCGATGAGTTGTGTACGTCCTGTAGCGCGCTTGGCCAGCTTCACCGAGCCTTCAATAGCTTCGGTACCTGAGTTTACCAAATAGGTAGTGTTAAGCTCTGGTGGCAACTGCTCTGCAAGGAGCTTACAGAAGTCTACCGCAGGCTTTTGAATGTACTCGCCATAGACCATTACGTGCATATAGGTAGCACATTGCTCTTGGATAGCCTCTACCACCGCAGGGTGGCAGTGCCCTAAAGTGCAAGCCGAAACACCTGCTACAAAGTCCAAATAGCGCTTGCCATCGGTAGTGTATATATAACTTCCTTCGGCGCGTTGCACCTCCAACAAGCGCGGATAAGGCGAGGTAGGTGCTTGATATTTCAAAAAATCTTGTTCTTGTGTCATTTTCTTTGTTAATCTTCTATTGGTTGTTAGAGAGGATTCTTTCTAGGGTAGTGAGGTCTTGTACGAGTACTTGTCGTGCTTTACTACCTTCAAAGGGGCCTACAATACCGGCGTGTTCCAGCTGGTCGATGAGGCGACCTGCGCGGTTGTAGCCTAGTTTGAGTTTGCGCTGCAAAAGCGATGCCGACCCTTGTTGGGCAGTTACCACTACTTCGGCAGCCTCGCGGAACATTGAGTCGCGTTCGGCAGGGTCAAAGTCGGTGTCGGTAGGTTCGCTGTCAGGGCCTACGTATTCGGGTAGTAGGTAGGCATTAGGGTAAGCGCGTTGCGAGCCTATGTACTCGGTGATGCGCTGTATTTCAGGCGTGTCTACAAAGGCACACTGTATGCGTATCATTTCATTTCCTTGCGTATAGAGCATATCGCCACGCCCAATGAGCTGTTCGGCACCAGAGCCGTCTAAGATAGTCTTAGAGTCTATCTTTGAAGGCACCTTGAAAGCTATACGCGCCGGGAAGTTGGCTTTGATAACCCCTGTGATAACGTTCACTGAAGGACGTTGGGTGGCAATAATGAGGTGGATACCGATAGCACGCGCCAGCTGCGCTAAACGGCCAATGGGGTATTCTACTTCCTTTCCTGCTGTCATTATCAGGTCGGCAAACTCGTCTACTACTAGGACGATATACGGCAAGAAGCGGTGCCCTTCGTTAGGGTTCAGCTGTCGGAGTTTGAACTTAGTGTTGTACTCTTTGATGTTGCGCGCTTGAGCATTTTTGAGCAGTTCGTAGCGGTTGTCCATCTCTATGCAGAGGGAGTTGAGCGTATTGACTACTTTCTTGGTATCGGTGATAATCGCTTCCTCGCTGTCGGGCAGTTTGGCTAGAAAATGTCGTTCGATGTGTTCAAAGATAGAAAGCTCTACTTTCTTGGGGTCTACGAGTACGAATTTGAGTTCTGAAGGGTGTTTTTTGTAGAGCAAAGAGGCGAGTACGACGTTTATCCCTACTGATTTTCCTTGCCCTGTAGCTCCTGCCATTAGGAGGTGAGGCATTTTGGTAAGGTCGGCTACGAAGGTTTCGTTGCTGATAGTCTTTCCGAAGGCGATAGGCAAATCCATCTCGGCATGTTGGAACCTTGGAGAAGTAATGACGGTACGCATAAATACGAGCTTGCCATTTTGGTTAGGCACTTCAATTCCGATGGTTCCTTTGCCTGGTATTGGGGCTATGATACGGATTCCTTTGGCCGCCAACTTAAGCGCAATGTCGTCTTCTAAACTCTTAATCTTGGAGATGCGTATTCCGGCTACGGGGACAATCTCGTAGAGGGTTACGGTAGGGCCAGGAGTAGCCTTAATCTTTTCGATGTCAATTTTGTAGTCCTTAAGGACACGTATAATCTTGTCGTTGTTTTCTTTCAGCTCTTCCTCGTTAATGACGATGCTGCTGTTTTCGGGGGTCTTGAGCAGGTCGAGAGTAGGAAAACGGTATTCGCTTAGGTCTAAACGAGGGTCGTACTCGCCGTAATCTTGGACTAATTGTTGTGCCAATGTTTCGGCATCTACCAAAGGCGCAGGTACTACGGGCACAATAGGTGCCTCGACCGGCTCGTCGTTCTTGGAAGTATCGTTGATGATGAGGGTTCCTTTTTTTTCGCCAGAGGCATTCAGCAGAGGGATTTCTTTTTCGTGGGTGAAAGGGTCTATAGGTTCGTCGTCTACCTGAGGAATAAAGATGTCGTCGTTCTCATCTTCCTCGTCGCTTTCGTCCTCGGTATGTTCGTCAGTATCGCTGTTGTTTTCGTCGTCGTCTGTTGAGAGTGTTTTGTCTTTTCGGAATTTAGCAAAGGAATTTTGGACGAAATCTATCATCTTAGATGGCGTTATGTGGAGTTTAAAGATTGAAAAGCAGAACCACAAGAATACCAATAGCAATACGGTACCTGCGGTGCCCAAATAGTCTTGCAACCAATGATTCAGTTCGTAGCCGGAGACTCCTGCCAAGACAGTTCCTTTGCCAGAAAAGAACCCTAGAAGGGTAGCAAAGAAAACCATTAGGAGAGTGCCCCAGAACCATTGGTCTAACAAGGAGCTCTCTATCTTAATGAGCATTTTTAGCCCTGTAAAAAGGAGCATCCATATCAAGATGACAGTGGCTAAGCCAAAGCCCTTATAAACCAAAATGTAGCTGAGTTTGGCTCCGAGCTTCCCGCCAGAGTTGTGCACAAGGACTTCGCGCACCGAGAGTTGATCCCAGACACTTTGGTCGGCTTCCCAATAGAAGAAGTATGAAATGAAGAGGAATAACAAAAATAGGGAGAATAACCCCAAGCCTATGCCAAAGAGTTGCTGGTACTTATAGATTTGGGAAGCACCAGATTTCTTTGCTTTTTTCTCGACAGGGGCTTGGGAGCCATCGTTTTTCTTAGGTGGTTGTTTTTTCTTTTTTGCCATTGTTGGGGTATGCTATTTTTGGGGCAAAGATAAGGAGAATTTGCCAATTAGCAAATTTAGGAATGTGTTAATAGACAAGATACTATTTCTTTCTACAAAGTTATTATTTTTTTCTGTTGGGGAGTTGTTTTGCAGAAACTCAGCAGTGTGTGAAAGTACACTAGTTCGCCACTTCGTCTCCACTATGTCTCCACTGTAGCTCTAAGATGCCTCTGGTAGAAAATTTTTCTTTTTTTAAGTATTCAATTTCAGTTTAGGGAGCAATGAGTTATTTGAGATGTCTATTTAGCTACATACTAATTGACTTTGGAAAACGGGAGACCGGTCTACAATTTTTTTCATTCATTTGTTAAAGGAGGAGTACGCCAATGGGGGGAAGATAAGCATTTCTAATCTTGTAAATACGGTGGGGGCGGACTATGAACGTGTGTATAAGTGTTGTGATTTCTTTGCTAAGCAGGGCAAAGAAACTATGATAATTACCAAGGTTTAATTCTCTCCTACGAAATGAGCTTTATCAGCAACTTTATGCCGATTTCCAAGTAACCCCTTATTGGGGCAAGTGTCCTGACTTTAAGGTAGGAGATAAGTTTTACGAGCACAGGAACATAGAGGCACTGAAAAATCGTTGTCCAATATGATAAAAAGAGGTCTAAAACAGTCTAATTGTATTGTAATAGATGAAGGAGGTTATACAATAGAGCACCTTAAAAAGCTCGTCAAGTTTAGTATCAAAGAGGGAAAACAGATAAAAGAGGTGTGGGTATTAAAACCAAGTGGAGAATTAGCTAAGATAAAATTTTAAACCCAGACACCTATGAAAAGACATAAATCTTAACATAGGTGTCGGTAACGCCGAATCCGCAGAATCGACATTGCAAAAGTACAAAATTATTTTAAACTACCAAAACTTTTTTCAACTTTCTGCTGCAGTAGGTGTAACGGGGGTGGTAGTGAGTGAGGTAGAGAAACGATTGGAAAAGCTTGGTGAAAACTATATAGAGAAGATAATAAAGGAGTACGCCAATAGTGGGAAGATAAGCATTTCTAATCTTGTAAATACGGAGGGGTCGGACTATGAACGTGTGTATAAGTGCTGTGATTTCTTTGCTAAGCAGGGCAAAGAAACTATGATAATTACCAAGGTTTAATTCTCTCCTACGAAATGAGCTTTATCAGCAACTTTATGCCGATTTCCAAGTAACCCCTTATTGGGGCAAGTGTCCTGACTTTAAGGTAGGAGATAAGTTTTACGAGCACAGGAACATAGAGGCACTGAAAAATCGTTGTCCAATATGATAAAAAGAGGTCTAAAACAGTCTAATTGTATTGTAATAGATGAAGGAGGTTATACAATAGAGCACCTTAAAAAGCTCGTCAAGTTTAGTATTAAAGAAGGAAAACAAATAAGAGAGGTATGGGTATTAAAAAGAGGTGAGACTTAGTGCAGATAGAGTTCTTACAATAAACCCGAACGCCTATGAAAAGATAAATCTTAACATAGGCGTTGGTAACGCCGAATCCGCAGAATCGACATTGCAAAAGTACAACTTTTTTTAACTACCAAAACTTTTTTCAACTTTCTGCATATACCCCCTCATAAGAAAGGATAGCTTCTACAGTACGAGGGGATAAAAATAGCCTACCTGCTACCTCCTCAATTACGGCATCTATACGCCACTGGGGGCACTTGTTAGCAAGCTAATCAAAAAGCTCACGTATCTTTTCATTACGTTTCTGTAAGCGTTGTTTGCGTTGTTTCTGACTTATAAGCCGCATAGCAATTAGTAAATATGCAAATTAGAGAAACGGCCAATTAGCAATTTGGGACTTAGATGAAGTAAAAGAGTTAGATTGGGGCGAAATAACCCATAATTTATCAAAGAAAATTACTAAAGAAAGAGGTAAGTATATAGAGGGTATATTTTTTCAGTATAAAGGAAAAGCCGTATATTTATCAAGGGAAGATATTATTAATAGAGATTACAAGGCTCTTGATGATATCAAATAATCATAAAGCCCCACCATAAAGGTAGGGCTTTATTTTGGGGCAAACTTAGCTATTCACCGCGTTTGCATCTTTATACTTGTTTAAGTAAGTGTTTTTAAAACAGATAGCTAAATATCTGTGCTACTTAGCTACCTGAGTTCAGGGCGTGGAGTTTTCTTATGTAGCCTCCTCACCACCACAAAAGTACAAAATTATTTTAAACTACCAAAACTTTTTTCAACTTTCTGCATAAATCCCCTCATAAGAGAGAATAGCTTCTACAGTACGAGGGGATAAAAATACCCTGCCTGCTACCTCCTCAATTACGGCATCTATACGCCACTGGGGTACTTGTTAGTAATTATTTTATGTAGAACAATACGCACAGCGAGTGGCTATTCGCCTTTTTCTCATCTTATTGGGTTGGCACTATTTTTGCAGACAAAAAGGTATTAAATTAAATTTTATGGCAGATATTACTTTTCATCATCAAGGGGCTCATACCGAAGGTTTTTTGCCTGAGGTAGGCACGTTGGCTCCTGACTTTTTGGCTGTTAAAAATGATTTGGCAACAGTGAAACTCTCTGATTTTCAAGGGAAGAAAGTGCTTCTCAACATTTTTCCCAGCATTGACACTGGTGTGTGCGCTGCTTCGGTACGCAAATTTCACGCAGAGGCTTCGAAAGTGCCCAATGTAGCTATTCTTTGTATTTCTAAAGACTTGCCTTTTGCCCTCGGCAGATTCTGTGCTGCTGAAGGAATTGACAACTTAACGATGCTATCAGATTTTCGCGGGGATTTTTCGGCTAAGTATCCTATTAGCTTTGTAGACACTCCGCTACAGGGACTTTTGTCGCGCTGTGTGGTTGTTGTGAACGAAAAAGGGGAGGTAGTTTATACGGAACAAGTAGCTGAAACGACCGATGAGCCGAACTACGAAAAGGCTCTTGAAGCTCTTCGGTAAAAGAACATCCCCCTAATGAGGCTGCGCGAATTTTCACGCAGCCTCATTTGCTAATTAAGCAATTATTTGTATCTTTGCCGCATAAAATATCAAATTGTAAAAGATATTATGGCACCTATTCTCCATTCATTATTAGACAATGATTTCTACAAATTCACTATGCAGTGTGGCGTAGTGCAGTTGTTTCCTAAAACCAAAGGCAGGTATACCTTTATCAACCGTGGTAAACACGAGTTTCCGGAAGGTTTTGCCGAGGCGTTGCAAGAGGAAGTAAACCATATGGCACAACTGAAACTCAGTAAGGCTGAAAAGCAGTTTTTGAAAGATAACTGTCCGTACTTGAGTCCGCTGTATTTAGACTTTTTGGAAGGCTACTGCTATGATCCTTCTGAGGTGCATATCAGCCAACAAGGGTCTGACCTTCAAGTAACGGTAGAGGGCTATTGGTACCGCACTATACTGTGGGAAGTGCCTTTGCTATCGATTATCAGTGAATTGTTTTACCGCCTAACTAAAGCTACTGCTTGGACAGATGAGCAGGTGATTGCTAATACGAGAGAAAAAGAATTGCTATACAAAGACTTGGGAGTTGTTTTTGCTGAGTTTGGCACTCGCAGACGCCATTCTTATCACGTGCAGGACATTGTGATGAGCACGCTGATGGACGGCTACGGCAGTACTTTCATAGGTTCGAGCAATGTGCATTTTGCGATGAAATACCAAGTGAAGCCGATAGGTACACACGCTCACGAGTGGTTTATGTTCCACGCTGCTGAATACAGCTACAAGATGGCTAATGCGCTTTCTTTGGAACACTGGGTAGATGTTTATCGCGGCGACCTTGGGGTTGCTCTCTCGGATACTTATACCACTGATGTTTTCTTCAAACAATTTGACAAAAAGTTCAGCAAGCTGTTTGACGGGGTGAGACACGACAGCGGCGACCCAATAGTGTTTGCTGAAAAAACGATTGCTCACTACAAGAAAATGGGCATCAACCCTCTATCTAAATATATTATCTTCTCTGACGGACTGAACCCTAAGAAAGTACAGGCCATTACGGAGGCTTGCAAAGGCAAGATTGGCATTTCTTTTGGGATAGGTACTGACCTTACTAACGATGTAGGTTTGCGCCCAATGAATATTGTGATGAAACTTACTGAGGTGCTAACAAGCGACAATGAGTGGGTGCCTACTGTAAAACTATCGGACGAGCCGAATAAACACACTGGCGCCCCCCGAATGATTGAATTGGCAAAAGGCATTTTGGGGATTGAGGAATAAGACGATGTGCTGATTTGGCAATTTGGCGATGTGTCAATTTGGCGATGAGACGATTTGGCGATGTGCTGATGAGACGATGTGCTGATGAGACGATGTGCTGATGAGACGATGTGCTGATGAGACGATGTGCTGATGAGACGATGAGGTTTTTGAGATTTTAATTTTATGAAATACGCATTGATGATTGTAGGTGTTGCGGTAGCTTTGTCGCGATACCTTTTTCCTAAATATGACCAAGCTTTGCTGATTGGGGGGATGAGCCTTCTGATGATAGGCATCTATAGAATTTCGAGGAATTTGCCTTCGAAGGAAGATGAGTAAGTAAAACTTTAAACTGTGAACATAGGAGACTGCATAGAAACACTAAATGATACCCTTAGAGGACACGTGGTGCGCATTACCCCCAAAGAGGTAACGATGCTTACCGAGGAGGGGTTTGAACTGACTCTTTTGCGAGAGGAAGTGGTGCCTGTACACGAGGAGGCTCCTCTGAGAACTTCGTTTGTAAATATCGATGAGGAGAGCTTGCAAAAAGATACCCTTGTAGATCGGCACAAAAGACGCAAGGGTTTTAGACCCCCCAGCACTCGCCGAGAAAAGGTAATCCCCCCAATGGAAGTAGATTTGCACATAGAAAAGCTGGTTGACTCTTGGCGGAATATGACTAACTACGATATGCTGACTCTGCAATTGGACACGGCACGCCATCAGTTAGAGTTTGCCATTACAAAAGGTATTAAACGCATTGTTTTTATCCACGGGGTAGGCGAAGGGGTGTTGCGCAGCGAACTGGAAACGCTATTTGGCCGATACCCCAATGTGTCTTTCTACGATGCCGACTATGCTAAATACGGGACTGGCGCTACAGAGGTATACATCTATCAAAAAGCAAAATAATGATTCGAGCGACAAATATACACAAAACATACAAGGACTTGGAAGTGCTCAAAGGCGTATCGGTACAGGTAGAGAAAGGTGAAATTGTCTCGATAGTAGGAGCTTCGGGCGCCGGAAAGACTACCCTATTGCACATCTTGGGCACCTTGGACACGCCAGACAGCGACAAGGCCTCGTCGCTTGTAATTAATGGCACGAATATTTTGACCCTATCGTCAAAAGCTTTGGCGAAGTTCAGAAATGAACATATAGGGTTCATCTTTCAGTTTCACCAACTATTGCCGGAATTTACGGCTTTGGAAAACATTTGTATTCCAGCCCTGATCAAAGGAGAGCGGAAAAAAGAAGCTGAAAAGCGAGCTATGGAGCTATTGGAGTTTTTGCATCTTTCGGGTCGTGCGCACCATAAGCCTAACGCTCTCTCGGGAGGTGAACAACAACGCGTATCGGTAGCTCGCGCCCTAATGAACCGCCCTTCGGTAGTGTTTGCTGATGAGCCGAGTGGAAACCTTGACTCTGAAAGTGCAGAAAAACTACATAAGCTTTTTTTTCAACTACGCGATGAGTTTCAACAGACTTTTGTGATAGTTACTCATAATGAGGAACTTGCCACTATGGCAGACAGGAAATTGGTGATGATAGATGGAAGAATAGTAACTAACGATGTTCTTATTCCTAATTCTTTCCCAAATTAGGTTGTACCTTTGCACCGTTAAACTTAAAAACAATATTAAACGATGAAAAAATTAGCTTTATTATTAGTAGCCTTTTTATTGGCAGTAGTAACGGTACAAAGTGTTGCGGCTAGAGATATTCCTATTACTTTTGCGCAACTACCCGCTAAAGCGCAAGCTTTTATAAAGAAACATTTCTCTGAAGCAAACGTAGCTTCTGTGTGGAAAGATACCGACATCTTAGACCAAGACTACAAAGTGTACCTAAACGATGGTACGCAAATAGAATTCTATTTTAATGGGGACTGGGAAGAAGTAAAAACACACGCTAACAATATGCCTGCAGCTATCATTCCGAGCGGAATCGCGCAATTTGTTAATGCGAACTACCCCCACACTCCTATTTACAAAATTCAGAAAAAGCTCTATGGTTACGAGGTAGAACTGAGCAATGGGTTAGACTTGGAATTTAACAAAAGAGGTCAGTTTTTAGGAATGGACGACTAAGATAGCTTTTCTTAAAAGAATATTAAAAAGTGCAATTTACTTTGCACTTTTTTTGTTTTTACGTACTTTTGTCGCCATAGAATTGTAACAGTCAAACAAATGAATAGATTACAAACATTAGCAACCGTAGCCTTCTCGTGGGCAGCTTTCGGAGTGGCTACGGCACAAGAAGAAGGCTTGGTGCCTATTGAGACACTTCCGGTAAAGGCTCAAAGCTTTATAGGCCAGTATTTTTCAGAAAGCAGCATTGTTTCGGTATGGCAAGACATTGATGGAGGAAGGGTGAGCGACTACACCGTTCTTTTGGCAGATGGTACCGAAGTGGAATTTCGCGCTAACGGCGAATGGGAGGAGGTAAAATCGCGCAATGGGGCAGTTTCTGCAAAAATTGTACCTACCAAAATAAGCAAATACGTGCGCAAGCACTACCCTACTGCCTTGGTGAAAGAAATCCAAAAGAAGCGCAGCAAGTACGAGGTGAAACTCTCGAACGGACTTGAACTGATTTTTAACACACGTGGTAAATTTGTAAAAGTAGATGACTAAAATGAAAAAGATAGTATTCTTAGCAGGGGCATTGTTTACCCTGAGCGGGGTAGCAGCCCAAGAGCAAAAAGCGACCTTAAACGACCTTCCTGCCGATGCCATTAACTTTGTGCGTCAGCATTTTTTGGTAGCTAATATCGCTTCTGTTTGGAAAGATATAGATTACAACGACGAGGAGTACAGCGTTATCTTTAAAGACGGGGTAGAAGTAGAGTTTAACGGCGAAGGCGACTGGAAAGAACTAAAAGCCCGCTATGGAAAGCTTCCCGACCAAGTAATCCCTGCCAAGATATTGGCACACGTACAAGCTACTTATCCTTCTAAAAACATCAAAGAACTCTCTCGTAGCCTCAGCAAGAAAAAATACGAGGTAGAACTGAACGATGAGCTAGAAATTAAATTTGACGAGCAGTTTAACGTCATAGGACTAAAATAAGAATTTTAGGCTTATAAACTTTGTCAAAGTCCTCACTTTTAGTGGTTGTGGGCTTTGACAAAGTTTTTTAGCTTTACTATATTACGTAGAAAGAATGTACGATCTTTTGGTTGTAGGAGGCGGAGCGGCTGGTTTTTTTGCGGCCATCAATACTGCTGAAAAGCATCCTGATTTTAAGATAGCCATTTTGGAAAAAAGCAAAGAGGTGCTGCACAAAGTGCGCATTTCGGGGGGAGGACGTTGCAACCTTACCAATGCGACCTTTACCCCTGCTGAATTGGTGGGCAACTATCCGCGAGGCAAACGCGAGCTACTCAGTCCTTTTTCCAGATTTATGTGCGGTGATGTTATGGAGTGGTTTGAAGCGCGTGGGGTAGCCCTTAAAACTGAAGCTGATGGGCGGGTTTTTCCTGCCTCGAACACTTCGGAGAGCATTGTGAATTGTTTTCTTAGTGCCGTTCAAAAACACTCTATTCAGCTTTTTGTAAAACAAAATGTAGAGAAGATAGCCCAAGAGGCTGAAGGCTGGGCAGTGAGTACTCCGGAAAAGACTTATACTACACGCTACCTGCTAATGGCTACCGGCAGCAACCCTAAAATGTGGCAGCTGCTTTCTGCTTTGGGACACAGTATTGTACCTCCTGTCCCTTCGCTATTCACTTTCCAAACCAATTGCCAATGGGCAAAAGAACTTTCGGGAGTAGCAGTGAAGGCCACTGTGCGACTGCTCAGCACAGAAGGAGCCCCACTAAAAATAAGCGAGACAGGTGCGCTGCTGTTCACCCATACAGGGTTCAGCGGGCCGGCAGTCCTGCGGGCTTCGGCTTGGGGGGCACGCCTTTTGGCTGAACAAAATTACCAATGCCTGATGGAAGTGAATTTTACGCCTAATGGCGGGGAGATGCTCTCGTATGAGGAAAGTTTGCCAATACTTCAAGAGTTCAAACAGCACAACGGACGCAAAGCAGTGCAAGGCAGTGCGCTATGGGAACTTCCTAAACGTTTGTGGGGAGCCCTAACCACCGAAGCGGGTATCTCTGGGCAGCAGCTCTGGGCAGACCTAAGTAAAACCCAACTGCAAACACTGGCTAAGGCACTTACACAATACGCTTTTCGCATCGGGGGCAAGGCTACTTTCAAAGATGAGTTTGTAACGGCAGGAGGTGTAAAGCTACAAGAAGTTAATTTTAAGACTTTTGAGAGCAAACTTTTTCCTCATCTTTATTTTGCGGGAGAAATATTAGACATTGATGCCATTACAGGAGGATTCAACTTCCAAAATGCTTGGACAGGAGCCTATATTGTGTCAGAAAGTATTGGAAATTAAGTTTTTCCTTGTCAAACAAGAAAAGATTAACGAAAGTTTGACAACATTTTAACACTTGGGGGGGATTTTATATACTTTTGCCTCATCATTCTAAATAGTATTAACAATGAACACAGAAATTCCACAAGACTTACCCTCTTATTTCCACGCACACCCTGAACATTTTGAGTTTCGCAGCTCGCCAATGAAGAAAGTATACCTTGTTTTGGCAGTTGTTTTTCTCATTTTAGTTATTTTTCCTGATTGGCTTCCTCTGCCAACTTGGTTAGTGCGCACCCTTGGTGTTGTAGGGGTACTCTACGCTGCTGTAAAAGCCTACCTAGATGGCCATCTGTACGACAAACAGACCAACAGCAAGATTGTACAAGTAGCGCACAAGAAATTCAACTCGGCCTACACCACCGAGGAGACTTTGCTAGCTTCTCTTGCGAATGACGATTTTGCTACCTTAGCCCAAACCCCCTCGCTGAACAACCAGCCACTACAGATGTAGATTTTTGAGAATGTAGAAGGCAAAACGTTCTACCTCCTTTTAATGAAGTACTTTTCTCCCTCTGATTTTCGAGGTATCTCTCCTGTGAAAATAGTTTCGGGGGCTGCCTACGAGCAAAACAAAGAGCTAATAAGAAGCATCAACGGCTTTTAAAGATATTAGAGTAGTTTTTATTATAAAATCTCCCTCAGGTTTTACAACCCCAGCAGTGCTTATGCACTGAGGTTATGAAATCTGAGGGAGATTTTGTTGGCAGCGTGGAACTTTTTTCATACCTTTGCCCGCGTTTTTAAAATTATTTTTATGCTGAATGTTCACAACCTATCTGTTTCTTTTCAGGGCGAGTATCTTTTTGAAGATGTAGCTTTTATGCTGAATGCGGGCGACCGTGTGGGGCTCATAGGAAAGAATGGAGCAGGCAAATCTACCATGCTTAAACTTCTATCGCGCGAGCTCAAGCCCGACACAGGGGGCATAGCTACCGACAAGGACGTACGCATAGGTTTCCTGAAACAGGACATAGACTTTGTGAAAGGTAGAACTATCTTGGAAGAAGCCTACCAAGCTTTTACCGAAATCAAAGCACTTGAACAACAGCTAGACGATATTCATCATCAAATAGAAACTCGCACTGATTACGAGAGTGATTCTTATCACGACCTATTGGACAAACTGAGCGATTACACCCACCGCTTTGACCTAATAGGAGGCTACCAATATCAAGGTGATACGGAAAAAGTGCTCTTGGGGTTGGGATTCCAACGCACTGACTTCGACAAGCTTACTGACAGTTTCTCAGGAGGATGGCGTATGCGTATAGAGTTGGCAAAATTGCTTTTGCAAAACAATGATGTACTGCTATTAGACGAGCCTACGAACCACTTGGACATAGAGTCAATCATCTGGCTTGAACAGTTCTTGACCTCCTACACTGGCGCAGTGGTAATAGTATCGCACGACAAGATGTTCTTGGACAATGTAACGAACAGGACGATTGAAATTTCGGTAGGCAAAATATACGATTACCCTAAACCTTACAGCAAGTTTTTGGAACTTCGGCAAGAGATACGCGAACAGCAACTCGCTTCGCAGAAAAACCAAGACAAGAAAATACAGCAAACAGAAAAACTAATTGAGAAGTTCCGCGCTAAAGCTACGAAAGCTTCGATGGCACAATCGCTGATGAAGAAGTTAGACAAGATAGAGCGGATAGAAGTAGATGAAGAAGACAATGCTGTGATGAATGTGCGCTTTCCGGTATCGGTAACCCCAGGGAAAGTAGTTTTAGAGATAGACGATGTTTCTAAGAATTATGGGGAAAAAGAGGTGCTGAGTCACGTGAGTTTGCTAATAGAGCGGGGCAGCAAAGTAGCCTTTGTAGGGCAAAACGGACAGGGGAAAACCACCCTTGCCAAAATGATTGTCAATGAAATTCCGTTTGAAGGGACTATCAAACTAGGCCACAACGTTCAGCTGGGCTATTTTGCACAAAACCAAGCTGACTACTTGGACGGAGAACTGAGTGTTTTGGACACTATGTTCCACGCGGCCAACGACAGCAACCGTATGAAGATACGGGACATTTTGGGGTCTTTTCTCTTCCGAGGCGATGAGGTGGACAAAAAGGTGAAAGTACTTTCGGGTGGTGAAAGAAACCGCTTGGCATTAGCGAAAATGTTGCTTTCTGACTTCAATGTATTGGTAATGGACGAGCCTACTAACCACTTGGACATCAAGAGCAAGAACGTGCTAAAAAAAGCCTTGCAACAGTTTGAAGGTACCCTTATTATTGTATCGCACGACCGCGACTTCTTGCAAGGCCTCACAGACAAAGTGTATGAGTTTAAAAACAAGCACCTCAAAGAATATCTGGGCGACATAGATTTCTTCTTAGAGCAACGCGCTGCTGCTAACTTCAGAGAGATTGAACAAAAGACTCAAGAAAAAGAATCTGTGGTGGCCGAAAAGGCAGCTCTGAAAGATGAAAAGTTGAGCTTTGAGCAGCAAAAACAACAGAAAGCAGTTCAGAACAAACTGAATAAGATAGAGAACAGCATCGGTGAATTAGAAGCTACCCTTAAAACAATGAACGAACAAATGGGAGAAGGGCTACAAACAGATGCTTTTTACCAAGAATACGAACAGAAAAAACAAGCGTTGGAGGAATTGATGAGCGAATGGGAATCTTTAATGAGTTAATCTATGCATCCTAAAAAAATATTACTCTTTTTGGTAAGTGTCCTTGTTGCACTATTTGGAATGACGCTTTTTAGCAGTTATCACACTACTGCTAGCGGGATGGTGCGTGAGGGGATTCTTTTTGCCAACAATACGATGTTGCGCTACCCTACTCCCGACATTTTGGGAATGCTTTTCAAAGCACAAGAAAAGGAGAACAACAAGCTGGACAAGCTAATCAAGGACAACAAGGAGCACATAGTAGATGAGAAAACGGAATATTTGGCCGAGAACGATTCGATAGTGAATGATACGCTTCAGAAACTAGAGACGAATGTAGAGGGCAAAATATACTACCCTGGCAATAGAATAGACTACATACGCCGCTTGAAAGCTAAACTTTGCCAAACCTCTTGCCAAATAGTGCACTACGGCGACTCTCAGATAGAGGGCGACCGGATTACGGGCTATGTGCGCAACCGTTTACAACTGGCCTATGCAGGAGGAGGTCCGGGTTTCTTCCCTATAAAAGTAGTTTACAACCAGAATAGCATCAATATTGTAGCATCGGCCAACTGGTCGCGTTATGCTTTTTTTGACCGAAAACAACGCCGGAAAGTAGGGCACGACAAGTACGGACTTTTTGCTACCTATTCGCGTTTTACTCCTTACGCTAAGGATACAGCTTCGATGCCCATAACTAAGGCTTCTTTTGTACTCAAACCTTCTAAGAAATCTTACGCCCGCTTGCAACATTATACGCAATTCGGTCTGCACTATGGCAATGCCCATAGCCATATAAGCATCAAGGTGTACGAAGATGGCAATATTTTAAAAACAGACACCCTAATTGCCGATGGCAAGTACCACAACTACAAACTTAACTTTACAACGACCCCTAAGGAAATAAAAGTAGAATTGGAAGGGCGTGTGAGTCCAGATTTTTACGGTATTACGCTAGATGCCTCGTCGGGAGTAAGAGTAGACAATGTAGCGATGCGCGGAGAAGCAGGGCGTATTTTCACACGGATGAACTACGAAAATTATCACCAAATGTCGGCAGATAGGCGGCCTGATATTTTCATTTTTCAGTTTGGAGGCAACACCATCCCGTATATGAAGACAGACTTACAACTAAAAGACTATGTAGAAGGACTGATTTTCAATATGAAATGGGTGAAGAGAGCTAACCCCAATGCAATGTTTATGCTTTTGGGCCCTGGTGATATGACTACCTCCCGCAACGGGCAACGTATGACCTATCCGTTTTTGCCCAAACTGAACGACCTTATGAAAGAAGAATGCCTGAAGAACGATGTAGCCTTTTTCAGTATGTATGAGGCAATGGGCGGAGAGAATGCAATGATTACTTGGGTGAAAGAAGGAATGGCAGCTGCCGACTATGTACATTTTAGTCCGAAGGGGACTAAACTTATCTCGGAGGTATTTTACCAGTGTTTGCACAACGATCTTGCAGCAGTAGACTAAAAAACTATGACAGATTTTTTTAATAATTTTTTCACCTTTGATCCTAAGCATCCGCTTACTTTTGTGCGGATAGATTTTTGGATTTTCTTTGTACTGGTGTACGGGGTGTTTGTTTTAATTTACGACCGCAGGAATGTACGCAATCTGTTTCTGTTGCTAGCCAGTTTTTACTTTTACTACAAATCTAGCGGGCTGTTTGTGCTTTTGCTACTATTCAGCACAGTTACCGATTTCTATTTGGGGCACTACATACACCGGCAGGCGGAAGAGCGGCGCAGGAAGGTGGCTGTGAGCGTGAGTGTATGCCTAAATTTGTTCGTATTGGCCTATTTTAAGTACGCGTACTTTTTCACCGACACGTACAACGCCCTTTTCCACACACAACACGAAACCTTTAACTACTTAGCCTATTGGGCTAACGGTTTTCAATACAAAGGTTACTTCAGCGTAGATAAGATTATTCTTCCGGTAGGTATTTCGTTCTACACTTTCCAGACTATCAGCTACACAATGGATGTGTACAGACGAAAGGTAGCTCCTTTAAAATCGATTTTGGACTTTGGTTTTTATGTGAGCTTCTTTCCACAGCTGGTGGCAGGGCCTATTGTGCGTGCTGAGGAGTTTGTACCACAGATTCTTAAAAACACCAAGATCACTAAAGAGGAATTCAACAAGGCTATTTTTCTCATTCTGAAAGGACTCATCAAGAAGATGATTTTTGCAGATTTCATCGCGATGCACTTCTTGGACAGGGTTTTTGACGCCCCTACGATGCACTCTGGTTTTACAAATATTCTGGCACTGATAGGCTATTCGCTGCAAATCTACGGTGATTTTTCTGGGTATACCGACATAGCTATAGGGGTAGCACTGCTGATGGGGTTCCATTTGCCTATCAACTTCAATTCGCCCTACAAGGCCTTGAACTGCGGTGATTTTTGGAAACGATGGCATATCTCGCTCTCTACGTGGCTGAAAGACTATTTGTACATTCCACTGGGAGGAAACCGAAATAGCTCGTTAGGGACTTTTGTTTTTTCGCTGCTTTTTGTAGTGATTCTGGTAGTTGCAGTAGGCAATTTAGCTTTTACACTAGTGGTAGGAGGCTTGCTGGTAGTAGGCTCGGCATTAGCTTTCTTCTACAAACCTTTTGAGCGCTACCTAACTACCAACATCAATATTATGCTGACGATGCTAATAGGCGGCTTGTGGCACGGAGCTGCTTGGAAATTCGTCATCTGGGGAGGGTTGAACGGTTTGGGAGTTGTGGCCTACAAATACTGGCGCAAGATAAGCCCATATGAACAAAGTACCTTATGGGTAGCCCGTGTGTGGAAGATAACCTTTACTTTTGTGTTCATCACCTTTACGCGGATATTCTTCAGAAGCAATGATATGGAGAGTGTAGGACAGTGGTTCCACCAAGTAGCTACCAATATGAGTTGGGATACCGCTACCCAAGTGATGAAATACAACAATATCCCATTGGGTATTATTCTGATAGGCTACCTGACCCACTGGTTGCCACAAGCTTGGAAAGATGCTATTGAACACGTTTTTTCAGAGAGCCACTACATAGTGAAAGGAGCGATTGCGATGGTAGTAGTACTGATTTGCTATCAAGCTTATTCTACCGATATTCAGCCATTTATTTATTTCCAGTTCTAGAGATGCTCTAATATCGCCGCCAATGAGAGGAAGCGTTTTTTGACAAAGTTTCAGTAGCTGTTTTGCTACTTGAGATTAAATTAGTATCTTTGCAACATCAAAAAAAGATTAAACATCAACCATTTGACATTTATCATTTTTACAAAATGTACTCTATAAAACAATTATTACAAGAAGGAAAAGCGATACAAGGGGCAATAACCCTAAAAGGTTGGGTGCGTACTTTCCGCAGCAACCGTTTTATTGCGCTGAACGATGGTTCAACAGTGGACAACCTACAAGTGGTTGTAGACTTTGAGAATACTGACCCAGAAGTGCTAAAACGCATCACAACGGGGGCAGCCATAGAAGTGAAAGGAAAGCTGGTAGAAAGCCAAGGGAAAGGACAAAGCGTAGAACTACAAGCTAGTGAAGTAGTGATTCTGGGAGATAGCAATCCTGAGGAATATCCTATTCAGCCGAAAAAACACTCGCTTGAGTTTTTGCGTGAGAACGCCCACTTGAGAGTACGCTCTAACACATTTGGAGCAGTGATGCGAGTACGCTCTACACTGGCATACGCCATCCACAAATATTTTCAAGACAAGGGATTCTTCTACGTAAATACACCTATCATCACAGGAAGCGATGCTGAAGGAGCAGGCGAAATGTTCCGCGTAACAGCCTTAGACCCCAAAAATCCCCCCTTGACCGAGGACGGTGAAGTAGACTACAAGAAAGATTTCTTTGGTCGCGAAACAAACTTAACTGTATCTGGACAGCTAGAAGGAGAGACTTTTGCAATGGCTCTTGGCAAGATTTACACCTTCGGGCCTACATTCCGCGCAGAAAACTCTAACACCTCTAGGCACCTAGCTGAATTCTGGATGATAGAGCCTGAAATGGCTTTCTACGACCTAATTGACAATATGGACTTGGCTGAGGATTTCATCAAAAACGTACTACAATACACGTTGGAGGTACGCAAAGATGACATAGAATTCTTAAACAAACGCTTCTTGGAGGAAGAAAAGACCAAACCACAGAACGAACGCAGCTCTATGTCGCTCATAGAGAAACTCGAATTTGTGATACACAATGAGTTTAAGCGCGTAAGCTATACAGAAGCGATAGACATCTTGAAGAATAGCAACCACAACAAGAAGAAGAAGTTCCAATATCCTGTGAACGAATGGGGGGTAGATTTGCAAAGTGAACACGAACGCTACTTGGTAGAAAAACACTTTGAATGTCCTGTAATTTTGTACGATTACCCAGCGAACATCAAAGCTTTCTATATGCGACTCAACGACGATAGAAAGACGGTTCGTGCAATGGACGTTCTCTTCCCTGGAATTGGTGAAATAGTGGGAGGCTCTCAGCGCGAGGAACGTTATGAGGTACTCAAACAAAAGATAGCTGACTTAGGAATGAAGGAAGAAGACTTGTGGTGGTATTTAGATCTTCGGAAGTTTGGTACAGCAGTACACAGTGGTTTTGGATTAGGCTTTGAGCGATTGGTACTTTTTGCTACTGGAATGGGCAACATTCGCGATGTAATTCCTTATCCTCGTACTCCTGGTAGCGCTGAGTTCTAAAAAACAGTTGCAAAGTTTGGCACGGTTGTTGTAATACTATAGCTGTAAAACGTTAAACTTAATTTTAATAATTAATACTATGAAAAAGTTTTTAACATTAGTAGTTTTTGCTCTTTTCGGCGTAATGGCCTATGCACAAGACGCTGAGATTTCTTTCAAAGCAGAAGAAATCGACTATGGGAACATTAAACAAGGTGCTGATGGAGTTCGTGTATTCGAATTCACCAACACAGGAAAAGCGCCTTTGGTAATCACCAATGTAGCTTCATCTTGCGGATGCACCGTTCCTTCTTGGACCAATCAACCCGTAGCCCCTGGAGCTAAAGGTAAAATTGAAGTGAAGTACGATACGAACCGCGTAGGTCCTATCAGCAAAACTATCACTGTAACTTCTAACGCAAAATCAAACCCAGTGAAGGGCTTGCGCATTAGAGGTAATGTTCAATAATCCATAACTATTTATATTTTAATTACTCCCCGAGTCGCCTGTTTTTGTATAAAAGCAGGCGACTTGTTTTGTGTTAAATTTTTGTGAATATGCTCAGGATAAGATTTTTTTTTCGTATCTTTGCCGCGAGAAAACTAAATAATCAAACAGAAAAATGAAATTACACGCAATTATTTTTATTGGAGGGCTTTTTGCTGCTCAGTTATCAACAGCTCAAGTAGTAGTTAGCGATACCGCTACAACTACGATGGAAACCATTACAAACACTATTACCATAGGTGCTGTTGAGACAGTGAGCGAAGCAGAAATTCAAGCTCAGAAAGAACAACTAAAGGCTGAGCAAAAGCTTCAGAAAGAGCAAGAAAAAGCACTGAAGGCTGAGGAAAAGGCCGCTGCTCAAGCTGAAAAAGCAGCAAAAGAAAAGGCTAAGGCTGAAGAAAAAGCTAAAAAAGCTGAGGAAAAGGCTAGAAAAGCTGAAGAAAAAGCTGCTAAAGAAAAGGCCAAGGCAGAAGCTAAAGCTAAAAAGGCTGAAGAAAAAGCTGCTAAAGAAAAGGCTAAGGCAGAAGCTAAAGCTAAAAAGGCTGAAGAAAAGGCTGCTAAAGAAAAAGCTAAAGCAGAAGCTGCTGCTAAAAAGAAACAAGAACGTTTGGTTCAAGCTAAAAGTGGGGTAAGCAAAGTAGAAGCTAAAATTACCAAAGCGAAAACCGACTTGGCTAAGGAAGAGAACAAGTACAATATGAAGAAAGCTAAAGGTGCTTTGTCTCCTCAAGACGATGCTAAATGGAAAGGTAAAATACTCAACAAACAGCAAAAAATCAACCAGTTGAACCTTGAGCTTCTGAAAGCACAAGAGAAAGTAAACAAGTACTCTATGTAAGAGAAGTACTAAAAAGAAGAAAGAAGCTGCCTTAAAAGTAACATTTTAGGGTAGCTTTTTCTTTTTTAATGGTCAGCAATGTGGAAGAAGGGAAATGCTTTGTGACTGAGAGAAGAAGTTTTTTATCTATGAAAAAGACTATCCTTTTAGAATAAGAGAGCTGATGACTGATTTTGATAAAGTAACTACTCCCCTAAAAGCAATAGAACCTTAACATCACTGCTAAGATTCTATTGGGAGTGACTTGGATTTCTCCGCATTGCGGTCTAATAATCACTTACTAGACAAGGCAAAAGTATAAAATATTTTTTTAATTATTGTGAATTGCTTTCAAATTTTATAGTTTTGTGATTGACAGCAACTCCACCGCACTGTTATCGCTCAACTTGCACTTAAAATAACTTGGTACAAGTTGCCTGCCGTGCCTGTATCTGCGGGCGGAAAGGCAAGCCTACGCATACTGCTATAATTCTTTCCGGATGTGCCGTGAAAGTTGCCAAAAAGGGTGTCTAAACTCTTGGTGAACGCCAACGCCCCCTCTCGTTGTGGATAGCCGCATAATCGAGTCTATCTACGACGGAAATCACTACCCTTTTAGGCGACTGCTCAGCTATGCGGATACTATTTTTCAGCATAAGCGATTGCGATAATATCTTATGAGGCAGAGCGTCTACACGCTTCACCCAAGGGATGAAGAAGGTATCCGTAAAGCCCTGTTTTATGAACTACTGGAGAAAGAACGCCCGCGCCTTTTGGCTACTTTTGGGGATATGTTTTTAAATATCTTCCTTGCCATAGCCTCGAAGTTAGGGGGCTGAAAAATTTGCACTTGATGGTGGAATGAGCGCTGGATAATATTTGTGGCAATCATTTGGGCTATTGCAATGATTTTATACCCTGCATAACTTATAGATTAAGAACAAAAAAACGAATTTAAAAGAAATATACAAACACCTTAAAAACAAATATATAAAAAGTAATAATAATCTTTCTTTATAGCCTATAGTTAAAAAGTATTATTGAAAATAAAATCCTTCAAAGTTTATTTGTACCTTTGCATCAAAGTCAATTTATATAACTAATTTAATAACATTAAATTTGAACACTATGTCAAAAACAACAAATGCCGTATTAGGCTTAGCAGTAGGTACTGCTATAGGAGTAGGTTTGGGCATTCTTTTTGCGCCAGACGAAGGTAAAAACACACGTAAAAAAATTAAGGACTCTCTTAGAGACAAGTCTGATGAATTTAAAGAGCAATTAGATAATCTTACAGAGAGCGTGCGTGAGAAATCTTTGGAATTAAAAGGTTCCTTAGAAGAAAAAGTAGACAGACTCTTTTCAAAAGCAAGTAATAAATCTGAAGATGTGATTGCTATTCTAGAAAAGAAATTAGCTTCATTGAAAGAAGAAGCCGCTAAAATTAAGAAGTAATTTTATGGCGATTTATTCTATTAAAGAAACGTTTGTAGAAGTTCCTACAAAA
>ERZ772971.475-NODE-475-length-25352-cov-5.574416_pt1 | contig 25352 bp, 23 predicted proteins | sample MGYA00511943_ERZ772971 | MGnify/ENA primary metagenome ERZ772971 (study PRJEB29015, sample SAMEA2737929) | human oral metagenome | biome: human oral; feature: human-associated habitat; material: dental | place: China | collected 2144 ... | reverse complement strand
CTGTTGCCGAAAGCCCGATGCCTGCGGCAAACTCCGCCATAAGATCTCCCACGCGTCGAAGATGCTCGGGTATCGTCTGCTCCGCCGAGCCATCGCGCCGGACATGTGCAAGATAGTCCCCCATCATCGCTCCCCGCCCTTCACATACAGGCTGCCGCGCATGGAAATCCATTTTCATCCAATGCGGCATCGACTTGCTCCGCCGGAACATAGACAACCTTTCTCAACCAGTGACCTTTTCCTTCTTCATGCCGCGAAGCGCACCCTTTGCCCAAAAGAAAAAAGCATGCGCAGAATCATAAACATAGTCATGTTCGGCAAGCATCAGCAGAAGCTCCTCTATGCTGTCCGGGAGATAAGCATACGGCTGCATCTTCGACGCATACTCTCCCAGCTTCTTCGTACCATAGGCAGAGAAAAACTTCTTTGTATCCTTATTATTATTCAACAACATCTGCAAATACTTTTTCGCCGACTCCTCCTTGCCCTGCTTATACGAAAGCACCGCCATGGCAAGCGGGAAGCGCGTCCCCCAGTCTCCATCATAGACGCCAAAAAGCTTGTGCGCGCTTGCCCTTCTTCGAGATATACATAAAGGTGAATGAGCGTATACCGAATGCCAAGATTATCACTCTTACAAAGGCGAAGCATCGACTCACATGCCTTCGCCGCCAGCCGCATCTTACGATTCATCAACAACGTCCCCACATAAGTCTGGCAGACCCGCATGTACGGACGCGTTTCAATCAGCCCCCAAAAGTCGCCGATCGATACCTTGCGAAAATACCCCTGTTCCCGCAGCTGCTTCTCAGCCTTTTGCTGCAGTTCGAAGAGACGCATTTCCTGCTCATAGGGATTTTTCGATGTCTCCTCAATTTCCATCAACGCTGCATCCACATGATCCGGCTCAAGCTCCCGCGCCTTCCGTATCCACTTCAACATCTCCCGCCGGCTTCCCGCCTCCTGCGCACGCTCCAAAAATGCATCCGCCGACTCCTCATTTTCCATCGTCTCGAGACCCACATCTCCCGCATTGAGCATCGTCACATACTGCTGCAGCAGAGCATCCATCTCCGCCTCACTCGGTTCCTCGTGCCCCTGCTCCGCTAAAAAACGCTGGAAACCCTCATAGAATCTCACTATCGCTCTTCACTATTCCCGCCCCACTTGTATCTTCACATCACAACGATACCTTTTACGACTATTTCGACATAACCAAGGCGATTTCCTTACAACTGGTAGAAAATTCAAAATTTCTCCCGCATGACTATCTATCCCCGCGGTGCTGCTTGAGGAACTCATCCATCTGACCGATTCGCTTCGTTATGTCATCGATATGATCTGCGACTTGCAAAATCAACTGCTTTTGTAAAACCGTGAGAAATCCCTCCGCCGCCGGCATGGCATCCTCTACTCTGTCGCGAAGCACCTTCGGGAAATAACTTTCCATTTCATCCACCGGTACGGGCATATCCCTGTCCAACATCTTCAGTAAGAGGTCATACGAACTTTTTCCATCGTTACCGAACACGACACTGACCAACTTAATATTGCCGCCTTCCAGCATCTCTTGCAAATAATTAAGCTCACGCGCACGTTCGCCGAACAAGATTCTCCGATATCGAAAAACTCCTCCCAAATCGCGCTGCTCACGCTTCTGAACATGCTTCACCTTCAACACGCCATACTGCAGCAAATCCGCCATCCACTCAGCATCCTTCAAGCCCGGATTTCTTCCGGGAACATACTTCATATGCCGAGAATCGACGAGCATGATCGGCATATGCGAGACCTCGCAAGCGTTGTAGATGGCGTTCGAATAAGCACTCGTGCCCTCCACGGCAGCCATCTGGCATTCTGCCTCCAAGAGCCATCTCATCAACGTACGAATCTCCTCGCTCGTCGTGCCACACGAGCGAACTTCATACGTATTGCCACATTTGAGACAAGCAACAATAGTTCGTTTGTGCACATCGATCCCACAGCAACGCTCGTACATGATCTCCATGAAGATTCCCCTCCCTTTCGTACGACGTGGTCTCCTTGTTTATGGCTCATTTCACCTTACATCCTTTTGAGCTAGGATTCGACGAAGCGCATGGCGTTTTCGTTCATCGTAATGCCCTTGGGATAGGATCGGCGCAAGGTACCAAACCAGGCACTCGTGCACAACTAGTTACTGTTTGTAGGTGTAGTTTACGCTATGATAGAATGCTCCCTTGCCATTTCCTCCGAAAGTACAAGAACCTCTGCTTTCCAAATACGTAGGATGTCTTTTAATGCTACAGCAAGCGTATCTTTCATTTGCACACACCAAGCCGCCTCATACTCCTTTACCACAAGAACAAGACATATCCTTTGCGGCTCAGACAAGACAGCAGCTAACGCATTTCCAATCTTCTCCATAGAAGATTGCCGCTTATGAAGAATTGCATAACATAGCTGAATCGAGTGGAGATATTTACGACGCATGCTTTTCAAAAACATTTCCAAATTTTCCCTATTGGGCCCATTAGGATTCGGTGTACTCGTCTTAGCCTCTAGAAATACAAGTATCTCCTCTTTCCCAACAGTCTTTGTAAATACACATTCGACAGATGAAATGCCATAGGGACTCAGGTCACGATAAGCCTCTGCCGTCTCAATACGAAAACACCTATTCGCAGGGAACGAAAACCGCATGGAAGATTCTATGAATTCTATCATTTATATCTCCCCCAGAGCCATATTTACTTCATCTTGATATAGATCGACAGACTCCTGTATAATGCTATTTTCAGGCATTCCATCCTGCATATTCATATATCGAGGGGAATCTTCTCCGTCAAAGGAAAGCACCGGAACGGACCCTCCCTCTCTTTTTGCAAGCAAATATATTTTTTTGATAACAAAATAAGAATGCGTTGCCATAAATATCTGCATCCCACCTTGAGCCAGTTTATAAAGAATCTCCATAAACTGCGAAATAGCCTTAGGGTGCAAGGACGCTTCCGGTTCATCAATGAATATGATAGATGAATTTCTCAAATAACGATTCGCAAGTAACCGATTGAAAATCGCCAGTTTTTTTATCCCCTCGGAAGTTATTGTAATCGCAAACTTCTTGTTTCCCTCCCAAAAGTACCACTGTCCCGTCTTTTCATCAAAATCAACAACCCCGTGAAGCAACTCACTTAAACGAGTTCTCCCTTCTGCAAACGCTTGGAAGTTTTTCCCCTTTTTAGAAGGAATCTCTAAAGCACGAACAAGATCCAAGTACGTATCGTCAAAGCCAAAAAGATTCTCCTGGTCCCGTGTCGTTAATATGATCTTTGATAACGTAAGTACCTCTTTCGCAGGAATAAAGATACAAGAGTTATCCCAAGACGATGTAAAATCTGAGGCATATTTTACAATTTTCGTCTGTGTTCCCTCTCCAAATTCAAACTCACATTTTTTTTGTTCAAGTATCAGATTTACGGCAAGTGATGATTTTTCCCCTTTAGTGACGAGTTCCCCCAGTCGTTCTACCTGAAACGTCCAATAAAGTTTTAAAGCAAGTATGTCGTTGAAGGCTCTCGGCTCTCGCCCCTGCTTATAGGTCTCAAGGGATTTAAGAACGGCATAGAGCATCTTTAAGACAGACGTTTTACCGGTACCATTGGTACCGATCAAGAGATTCATAGAAGAAAGGTTCTCCCATGACACCAATTTATTCCTGCCCAAATTTCGAATCGAAAATTGATCAATCACGAAAACACCACTCCTCTCAAGTGTGCATTCACACAGCGCGATCGAGTCTCAAAAATTCTTCTACCTTGCAACGTCTCCCTTTATTGTACCACGAAGGACGTTTTCGCTCATCGTGGTGCCCTTAGGGGTGGTTTATTGGACTTGCAGTTACGATATTATTTTTTTCCCTGATAATATCGCTAACTGCTCATAATTTGGATCCTTAAACCACAAATCTTCCATTTTTCGTATACGAAAAGATCCTTTCTCGATCTCCTCTATCTTAATTACATAAATAGGTTTATTTAAAGATAAATAATAGTTTAATTCATACTTACACCATACTGAGTTTAATGAATTTTCCGACTCTACAAACAAGAGTGCTTCTGACTGGGCTAATCGTACTTTTAAAACATTCAATGTGGCCTCACATAAAAGATTCCTTTTTAAATAATCATTATCGCTTATCCAATCACAATATACATTCTTTTTTTGATTATTTTCAAAAGAAATCAATTTCTGAATAAAGATCCGATCGATACTACTATGTGATATGAAAATATCATAACTCTTGATTTTTTGCTCTTTAGCATTATTTATCCGATATTCAAGCTCCTCTGGATTTTCGGGTATGTTATATCTTTTATTTGGATATTCTTTTTTTAAATATTGTTTCCTTCTTTTATTTTTCACATGAACCTGCATATACTTTTGTTTTCTACGTCGTGGTTGATAGTTAAAATCTTGAAGATGATAAAATGCTATTTCTCTAAGTTGCCGATTCAATTCTATATCATTCAATTTAAAGAAAAACTGAATGATTTTAGGTGTATAATATTTTTTCAACTCTAAAATAATATACACCTTATCCTTCTGTGTAGTATTCTTCCTCTCATACAAACCTATTAATTGATCAAGAAAATCCGGTGTAACTTGTTGTGTCTTAGACTTCGCCTTATCAATCTTTTGGGTAATCCTATCTATCTTTCCCTTTCTTGTACTCCAAAGCTTCTCTTTTCCTAATAATAATTTCTCGTTCGAAAAATTTACTTTATATTTTTCTTTATAAAAACCCGAACTCAATTTCCTGTACATACTACATTTCAAAAGTAATTTTTTCGGTGATTCCATCTCATAGCGGAATTTACCAGTTTTTTTCTTTATATATTTATCTTTGATCTTATAATAACCATATTTTATTTCTACAGATTCCCATTCATACGGATAATATCGCTTCAATTCAGAAATTATATCATCATCTTCATAATCTTTCGGCAAAACTTGAGCTATATGTTTCAACTGCTTATTCCACATTTTTATGATATCCCGTATTTCACGTTGATAAATATGCTTTGTGACACCTGACATTATTTACGCCCCCCTATAAATCGATGAACAAATCTAAATTTATCCACTGAAACAAATTTTACAAATCACATGAAAAGCGCAGTCGTATGTGCGATCATATTCCCGCACAGCCTCGCATAATTACAACGACTACAAGAATTATCAGCATTAACAAATAAAACAAAAAGATGCTAGGAGATTGAATACAATCCCATATTCGCCCTCGCGCTCTAATAATTTCCGCTGGATCGTTGGTAAGTTTCATAGAAAAATCAATTTCATGTTCATCTAAACGTACTTGTTCAAATAAAAACCGAAATTTCCTTTCCAATCTCAAATAATAAATATCTAAAATAGAAAATGCTAGTATAGGGACAAATAAAAGCCCAAGGCTTATCAGGTTGCTAACAGGGGAAGTATTTGCCGAGATACTCGTCACAATAGTTACAACAAACCCCTTAAAAATTGCAGATATTGTAGACATTCTTCCAATGGACAATTGTATCATTTGCAAATACTCCTTCTTTCCATCAGTCATATTACTCACCTCATTGCCAGCGAATCAAATCAAGATTAGCATACTTCGACAAGACAGCAAATCCAAGAAGCATTTTCTTCCTCACACTCTGTGATTCGAAGCTCCAACACACCAGCTTTTGTTTTAACTCATAAATTCAAACTTCGCAGATGAATAATCTGCTGTAACCCTTGAAATATCTATCGTCTTGGCAAATAAAATAGCATGAGGGAGTGTATAATAGTCTGTGTAAAAGCCAAAATCGTCGATATATTTCAAGACTGTTTCAAGCGCCCCTTAGGAGGACGATCTAACCATGGCAAAACGCAAAATGACTCCCACGCCGGCGGACAACATCGCCAAGCAGATTATGGAAGCCTATCACCCCCAAGACGCGCAGGACATCCACGATGTCGTCAAACGTATCTTTGCGCCCATCTTCAAGGCCGCCCTCAAAGGAGAGATGCAGAACCATCTCGGCTATGCCAGCCATGCACGCACCGATTCCAGCGACAATGCCCGCAACGGCTATTCCGAGAAGACGCTCAAAACCACACTGGGCGAAATCCCTATCCATGTGCCGCGTGACCGCCAAGGCTCTTTCGAGCCGCAAATTGTCAAGAAACACCAGCGCGACGTCTCCTCCATCGAGGGCAAGATCCGCGCCCTCGATGGGCGCGGTATGAGCCAGCGTGACATTGCTTCTACGGTGGAGGATATCTATGGCTTCAAGGTGTCGCACGAACAAATCTCCCATATCACAGACTGCATATTGGAAGAAGTCAACGAGTGGCAGCGCCGTCCGTTGAAGCCCTGCTATCCTTTCGTATTCGTCGACTGCCTGTACGTCTCACTGCGCACGGAGCGCGGCGTCCAGCAGTCTGCCGTGCACGTCATCCTGGCGTATGATACGGAAGGCTGCAAAGACGTGCTGGGGCTTTGGATCAACGAGGTCGAGAGCAAGCATGCCTGGATGCAGATTTTCGACGAGCTCAAAATTTTCGGGTACAGGAACTTTATGCGAAATGGGGTGGACGCAAGATACCAAACTGGGCACTCGTGCGCAACCAACTGTTGATGGATGAGCGGATGGCAAATCTGATCGAGTGCTATGACAAGCCCTGTTGAAAAATTTATTTACACAAACTACTTTACACACCCTACTTTAGAATTTACATTCAAATAAATCACGCTTGATTCATCCTCATTTCATTTAGCAGAGCTTCAACTTGCTTTCTCGTCATCTCACTATATGTAACTCTATCGGTCGTGCAGTTGTTAATGATAAATTTGCCCAGTTTACTCCCTGCTGTTAGCACATCTTGAAATGAACTGTATTTCTTTTCATTTTGTAAAGAAAAGATCGCCTCGTATATGGCATGGATAGTCTCCTCACAAGCAGCAACTGAAAAAACTCGCGACCAATTATATTTATCACACAGAATCGTTGCAAAAGTGAATTGAGCATGTGCTTTTGATATCCGCAATTTTAGATTATTATTGTTACTTTGTATCTCTTGCTCCAAATTAGCCAAAGCTAAACGAATATATTTTTCGGCATTTTTCAAAAGATTCAAGTCTTTATTCATGCTAGCACAACGGGCATAACACTTAGCATACTGATGAAGATATTGGTGATCTTCTGCAAGAAAATCATGCAATCCTTTATATATTTCTAGAAACGATCTTATTGGTCCGCCTTTTTGGCACATAAAAATATCATTCATTACATCAAAAAGAATATATCGCCGCAATGCATTTCTACGACGCAAGAATGTTTTTCCATCGTATTCACATATGCATCCCACAATATATTCATAAGCTTCCACAACATTAGTTAAGTTATCTTTTCCCTCTCTTAAATAAATCCCCAGCTGATTAACAAGCCAATACCTAGAACTCAAAACATACTTTTTCCGTGAAAAGTCAGCTGCATTTTTCTCAAATTGATAGACATTCTCTTCTTCAATCATTGGCGAATATTGTCCTATTATCTCACCAATTTCTTTGAGAAAATCAAATTTTATTACATCTTGCGTCGATAGACGTTCATCTATTGCCAAAACTATTAATAATGCTAATTCCTTAATATTATTAGAAACAGAAATTTTTTTTGCAAAACGACTAGACCTCCCCACAGCATGCTCGGAGTATAAAATGTGATCTAAAAACGTATATCCGGCCACATTTCTAGGAATATCCAGCTTCGCATACGCTTCATTTATTTGAGAAATAGCCTTTCCTTCTTTTGCGGGATCAAGTTTATCAGAAATTTCATGTATGAGAATATCTTTGTTTTCAATAAGACCTTGGGCAATTTTCCATTTTACAATTCCAAAAGTATCACTATCATTCTTACTTATACAAACAACAAAATTGTTATTATTCTTATGTATTTCTTTTGATTTGTTTACAATTTGTTCAAATTGTTCCCTTTCTATTGATCGAATATCAAACAGAGCAATTATATTAGCTTGCGCGATTAGCTTATTTATTATTTCATTTGATATTCTCGTAGTTGCATCAAAATAATACACAGTTCTATCGCGTATTCGTGCATATATATCGGCCAGTATATAACTACGACCAGAAATGCGTTTCCCTGATATTAAATGTATTTTATTTTGTGAAAAATTTCTTATTATCTCATCTGTAATAAATCTCTGGACAAAGAATCGCGGATAAAAGACAGTATGTTCTTTCGATGATAACAACCTATTTCCATAAAAGAAATATTCTTGATTATCTTCCCGTGTAGATACAACCTTTTGAGCAAACGATCGATATGTTTGTAAATCATCTATAGATATTTCAGACGATTTTACCCAAGCATGATAGATAGTCTCATATATATCACGAAATGAAGGAAACACAACAACATCTGTTATTCCGTAGTTTTTATACTTTGTTTTTTCAAAAGTATTCGGGTACTCCGTCGTACAAAAAATCTTCCTAGATAATCGCACCATATTATTACTCTTAAAAGGAAGCCTCGAAATCGACAATATATCAAGTTCATCAGATAAACTACATCCTACAAACATAACATTTTGATTCTGTAAATCATTTTTCAATTTGGCTAGCAATAATTTATTTTCTAAAATACTATTAGCATACTCATACCTTGTAAAAACCTTTTTATGATCGGCATAATTAACTATTTCTCTTATGTCTCCATGAATCTTAATGATACACTTTTTATCTAAGAAAACAGTCTCACGAACTTCCCTGAAGGGCAAGATAATGTTATTGAACTCGGTTGAATTTTCAATAACATCATCTATATTCAACGAATATAGATACGGCCACGATATTTCAAAGAACTTCTTACGTATATCATCATTTTCATAAAACCCATACAAAAAATTTTTCTTAAAATAAGATAATCTAACATCCTCTGTAACAAATTCATCATCTTCATAGATGCCTGCAATATCGCTAAATCCATACGAGCAAAGCGCCGTCTTTTCTTCTACGGAAAGCTTCGGACTCTTTTGCAACTCACAAATCATATACTCCCTAAAGGCTTTCCCAGATGGCACCTTTCCACCATTTCGCGTCACTACATTGCTAGATACTCCTGACCCCACAATAGGTACGATACTATTATCTCTGAAATAAGATACCAAATCAAACATAAAATCTTTCGGTTCTAATACATTAATAGTATAATTAGACATTACGGATACCTCCCTATATAATCTTAGATTTTCTCCAAATATCTCCGTAGGCACAAGGTTTTCTCAGCTAGAAATTTTCATCCTTGAAATATCCCTCTTCACGGCATCGTCATTTTTTGTGGTTCTTCGCTGTTTGATACGGGCAATTAAAGAAAGCATGTGTTCTTTTAGCTCATATACCCTTCTTCGCATAGATAAATTGTAGGATTTAGTGCGACTATGTATCAAGTATTTTTTGTAAACAAACTCAACCTTCGCATATCAAAAGCATTCGTCACAGCTTGAAAGATATGGTTTTGTAGCCCCCCTGCCGTATGCTCATGAAAAGTCCTCCCACTACGCCTTTCCCCACACAATCTTATCTTCCGCATCGATATCCTCCCCCGTCTGGATCTCCATCACCTTCAGCAGCGTTTCCGCGCGTATCGTATGGAAAGCCCCCCTCGGAATCCGCACCGTCTGCCCCTCGGCGACAGCAAATTCATTGCCGTCTAGCTTCACCCAGCCGCGCCCCTCGATCACTGTCCACGTTTCATCGCGGCGCTCGTGCAAATGATAGGTGAGCGCTCGCCCTGGACTCAGTGTAATCTTGATGGTCAGGCTCTCCGTCTCCGCATCGACAATCTGAAACTCGCCCCATGACTTTTCCGTATACATCACCGGCGTATGAAGTCGCTCTGCATAAGGCTTCATTGCACTGGATCGCTCCTTGTCTGAAACGAGGATACCTTCGGGGCTCGCTGCCACCACGACATCCTTCAGTCCCATGCAAAGGATGGGTATCGGCAATGTATTCACGACATGAGCATTCCTGCAAGTCTCATCCATCGTGACGCGACCGATCGTATGCTCTGGCATCACCTCAGCAAGCGTGTTCCATGTGCCTATGTCAAGCCAAGTGCCACTGTAGCGCTGAACTGTAATATTTTTCTCTTTCTCGACCACAGCATAATCAAAGCTGATCTTGGAAAGCTCTTCATAGCGGTTGAAAAGATCCTCGTAATCCGTATAATCCAGCAACTCACGAGCCTTATCAAGCGCATAGCCAAGCTTGAACGCGAAGACGCCGCTGTTCCACAAAGCGCCCTGATCGATGTATTCTGCAGCCTTCTCCTTATCCGGCTTCTCTTTGAACGACTGCACCATGCTCTGCGGCTCTTGCGAAACAGGCATGATATAGCCATACTTCTCGCTCGGATACGTCGGCTCGATTCCCATCAAGACAAGATTCGCAGAACCTTCTCTCTCAGCTTCCTGAAGCAACTGCACAACGGCATGAAAATATCCCTCATCGACATAAGGATCGGCAGGGCAGATTGCCACAGCTTCATCGAGAGGAATACCGCGCACTTCATGCAGATAGGCGGAAACCAACGCTATCGCAGGAAACGTATCACGCCGGCACGGCTCTACCGAAATATTCACACCAGAACCAAGCTGGCGGCGAATCAATGAGACTTGCTCGCGACCTGTCGCAACCGTAATGGGCGTATCCGGCGCAACGCACTGCACTTGGCGGCAGACACGCTGAATCATCGATTCCAGCGACCCATCCTCGCGCCTCAAAATACGAAGAAATTGCTTGGAATATAACTCATTAGACAACGGCCACAAGCGTTTGCCTGCACCACCTGAAAGCAGGACGATCTGCATCTCAAATTCACTCCTTATTCTCATACGAACCATCTAATCGTTCTTGAAAAATACATGCCTTAAGACAAGAAGAGGCATAAAATCGCCTTTCTTAGTACAGAAGATATTAGGAAACCACACCGCATTATTTCCCCTAACTAGATTTGGGATGAACTTGTTCGTTTTGTTATTGCAATTAGCTATGGCTACAAAATTCAATCTACCGATAAAAAAGTATTTTCTTTAATAAACCTATTCGGTTTATTATTTTTACAATAACGATTATTATCTCCATGATAATAGCTGCTACAATAAATGTTGCTATCACTTCCGTTATTATCCCGTACATATATAACGGATTGACCCCCGTAGACCTCACATAATTTTGATATATTGAACCCATTATCATCTCTAAAAAAACTATTTGAATCAGATAAATCTCTAAAGTATATCTACCTCGTTTAAGCGCCATTTTATAGAGTAAACCTTCACCTCCGTAAGACATCATCTTATGTATCACGCGCATAAATATATACGATCCTGAAAAACCTAAAAATATCTTTAATATATCGATATTCAATATCTCCATTAAAGAAAATTTATGATAATTAATTGTAAAAAGATTTGGTTCACATGACATATTTTCGAATAAATAAAAACAGAGTGCATACACCGGAACCGATATATATATATATATATTACTATTTATTTTATTTATACTATACTTATGCATGCAATAACCCGTAAGAAAAAATAAATACATAAATATTCCGCTATTTCCACCATATACAATAATCGAACATGGAATACTGAATAAAAAATACTTTATATCATATTTAAAATTACCACTACAGAAGAGCGATGTTACTATTATGATAATCGTATTTATTACTAATGCTCCTAAAAACCATATATTATAAACACTCTTAATATAAGCAATAATTAAATTAAAAATATTATTATACGTATTTCCAATAAAAAATATACTGACTAATAATTTCAATCCTCCAAAAGTAAGCATTGGCATTATTAATGCGATTATCCTGCTAGATAACTTAATCGATATATATTTTTTTATTGATAAATTATTAATCGACACAGAAAGAAAATATCCACAGATACCCATAAAAATTGGCATATGAATTGTATATATTAGGCAATATACAATATCATTGCTTGGATTTTGTAGCATACAAGTCTGTTGAATAACATGTCCCCACAAAACTAAAAACATAGCTACATATTTCACAATATCAAAATACGGATTTCTCTGTTGCATTCAATCAACCCATTTCTAACAATTCTACTTGATGCACCCAATCATATCAAAATCCATTGATTCGTCATATTCTATCAAAAGAAATACACTAAAGTGAACACGCATCAGCACAAACTTGATGCCTATTTTGTACTAACCTTTATATTAAACTTTACCCCCAGATTAAATATATAATCATACCATCCTAATTTTTTTACAAGATAGACTCCCCCTAAGATACTACTCAACGTAAACGTCGTAACAAGTAAACAATAAAATAGTGCACTATCCGTTCGTTTTAATATTATAAATTTAAATATTGCTACTATAAACGGGTGTAATAAATATATAGCTAGACACTCTTGTCCTAGCAACACAAATAATTTGTTTGACAGTTTTTTTTCGTTCGACATAAAGACCATATAGAAGAACAAAACCCATGAAACAGAAACCATGGTTTTTAACAGAACGTTATCTGGCCAAAAATTCAAATTCACCAAACCGAACGTAAGTACCAATATAATATATTTAACATTTAAAAGCATCTTTTTCGTGTAGAAAAGGCATCCCAATGCAAAGAAAAACATGTGCATACATACTTTGTTTAAGTCCAGAGGCAATATTACTAATTGAGAAAATGATGAAACCATCAATAGTAAGATCATGAATTTATTATCAATATAATTAAAAGAAAATCTATCCATGCAAGGGAATATAAAGAAAAATATGATCAATACATGCAAAAACCAAAAAACAGAAATGGGATTGAACGGAATCATTAATAAATCATATATACCAACAGGTTCTTTTACACTGCCTCCTGCAAACATTTTTAATATTCCTAATAATAAACTGAATTCTATATATAAAACAATCAAATTCATCTCTTTATTCAATAACATTTTCCAAAAATCTCTTGCATGAACCCTCTTAATCCATGAAGATTTATATAAATATCCAGACACCAAGAAAAACAGATGCATATGGAACGAATATATCCAATCAAATATAAGCGTCAAACTCTCATTACTTGAAAAAAATACATTACTATCAATCATAGACTGTACTACATGCCCCAGAACAACTAAAGATATTAAAAAACCTTTCAAAGAATCAACCCACTGCATTCTCACATCAACACATCCCCTACAAGCACTACATAGAACATACTACTTATAACTAGCTTGCTTAGTAAGCCTTTCTTATTGAAATCCAAAGCCAATGCCTTATCCATTTGGTATTCACTAACAAATGATCGACAAAAAGAAATCATAACAAACAATATACAATAGTAATATACAGAGGCCTCAAGCATCCATAGCGAAAAAAAACACATATTACTAAGCAAAAAAAAGGAAATATTAATATAAAGAATTTGCTTTTCTTTTCGTATTGCCTTGAGAACTGGATTTAATAATATCGCTATTCTTCCGTCAAACACACAAAGAGGAACAAGCACGCCAAAATAGAACACAGCTTCTTCATATTGAGGTAACCAAAGGATAAGAATCTTTCGCGCAATGAAATACAATATAAAAACAACGAGAAGAACTAAATCCACCCTTTTCCCATATTGAATAATAATCTCTTTCATCCTTTCCTGATCTAACCGCTTAAGAGCAGGAAAGAGCACCAAACCAATTTGATTTACGCAGGTAATCATTAATAATGTGAGCGACATAGCAAAAGAAAATTTACTAAACACCTCTATGCCCCATGTATTTTCAATAAATAATCGACCTATTCCAAACATCATATATATTGAATAGTCTGCCACCATCAAAAACAGCCCTGCTTGAATAATCGGCCATACATGCCATACTCTCAGATTTACATCAGCCACAGGATGATTCACAAAAACCTGTTTGTTATAATACAACAAAAATAAGCCTCGAAAAAAATGAGCTATTATATACGCCCCTATATAATAGATATAATCAACAATACCTCCAAAAATCAATATAAAAAAACTACAAATTGTCATAAGATTTAATAACAGTACTGTAAATAAATTATCTTTTATCCTATTTGTAGCTTGCAATATATAACTAAAAAAAGTCCCTGTGTTTATAATAAATAATCCTATAAGCAAACTGTAAAACACGCGCGCTTTATCAGGGTTTACAACAAAAATCTGTATAAAGCCAGCGCCAATGACAACAAATACTACAGCGGCACATAACCATTTATAAAAAATATAGCGAACTAACGCCTTATCTATTTCAGCATAAATCTTTCCCCCAAAATGTAAATATAATCCAGTACCTGCCCCAAACAAAAGCAGTTCCAAACATCCTGCAAAAAAAGCAAAATACTGCCAATACCCAAAACTTTCTATACTCAAGAATTTGGGTACAATCAATCCTGCAACAAAACTATTCATCAATGTAGTTATATGCACCAACAAAGCAGCTTTTATGTTAGATTTAAGTGTTGACACTAGGCTTATTATCCTTCCCCATTAATTTCGAGCTAATAAAATAGCCAAGCCCATGAATTACGATAAACACATAGACGCTCGTCCAATTAGCAGAAATCATAAAAAGTGATGATACTGCGTACAGTTTAAACATTCTCGAATAGGCATATGCTACATCCATTTTTTTATACAAAGCTTTTCCCAGCAACTTATTGGTAGCTCCCAATAAGTTGCCTATAATAAAACCCGTTATAACAACACCAAATATCCCAAAATTAATATAGCTTTCTCCAAACACGCCCGTTCTTAAACCAAAATGCTCAAACTGAATTCCTGCATAATAATTTGTTATATCACCTATTCCATATATAACTCTATATTCAAACAAAGAGCTCGGAATAAAGCCCAATAATGCAGATAAATATGTTTTACCATACAAAAAGGAATCGTTAAAACCCGTCAAAACCCAAGCAAAATCCCTAAGATCCGAAAATGTATTTCCGTAAAGCACTTCCCCCAAAAACATCAATACAGGATCTTGATTTACATTATAACTATCCGAAACCGCAGTACTTCGCAATAAAGATAACAACACAGTAATCGAAAACAAAATCAACGCTCCAAAAATAAAAGTATGCACTCGTATTTTTTTTCCGCACATGAAATATATAGTAGCACTCGTTATTATGGGGATGATTAAAGTCGATCGATTTCCCATCAATATAGGAATAAATAACAAAGGAATTAATAAGGCAAGCCTTCTCATAGTAATTTTTTTTATCAATAGAATAAATATTATTAAAAATGCTATCGTTGCATAAGACATGATTAAATTCAAAAATAATCCTACAGACGGTTGTATGAAACGCACTCCTCTAACGTTAAAAATATATTCCGGATGCTCCATACATATTACAATTAAAACCAATAATAGCAGAAAATTACATACACCGATAAAATATTCAAACCTATAATTTTCAATATTACTCTTTATTATTCTTTCGAAATATCCATCACTAACTGGCAAAAGTGGAGAAAATCTTGTTCCTAATACCATGGAAATAAATCCAAGGATCGAGATCACATATGCTGTATCTACTTTCCCCATAATCCAAAATATATCTTTGCCTACAGATATCACATTATAATACGATCCGCTAAACGGATACATAATCAGTATTGGAAGAATAATATATATAAAGTAGAATCCTGTCATATAATCCATAAAAATGCCTGTTCTCTTATACTCCCGATACCATCTAAAAGAACATATCAGCAAAAGAGCCAGATTGAAAATCATCAACATACCGTTAAAACTCATTGCACCATCCATAAACTCAAAAGTATCCATAGCATTACTCATAAGTTTATCTACGCAACCTTTCTCTTCGCCAAACGGTTCAGTTCCCACAACATAAACTTCTGAAAGCTAAATAATTTTATCTATCTCACATCTTAGCTTCTTTGCACTTTTCTTCCACGAATACTCCTTTACCTTATCCATCCCCTTGCAAATAAGATCCTGATATAGCCCTTCATTCTGAAAAACAGCATCTATTTTCTCAGCGATATCTGATGGGTTATATGGATCACAATAAACAGCACTCTCTCCATAGATTTCTGGCAAGGCAGTCATTTTTGATAAAATAACTGCACATCCATTTACCATTGCCTCTAAAGGAGGTACTCCAAACCCCTCATAAAAAGAAGGATATATAAAGCAATCTGCCACTTTATATAACGTAATCAATTCTTCATCAGAAACATATCCAACATACTTAACATCGTTCATATATTTATCAATCTCTGTTTGAAACTCTGCTGTATTACTTCCACCAGCAATAATTAACTCAACTGAATCCGTCTTTAAATACCTCATGGCCTCAACGATTGCTTTAAAATTCTTATTAGGGCTCAGACTACTTACTGCTAACAATATTTTCTTAGAACGATCAATCTTCCACTTTTCTATAAAGTTATCAAGAAAAATATCTTGCTGCAAGTGAGGCGGGCATGCACAATGAATAACTGATATTTTATCCGTTGGCACATCAAAATACTTAATCAATTCATGCCTAGAAAAATTTGATACCGTAAATATTTTCTTTGCATTTTTTACCGTTTTTCTATACACAAACTCATGCCATTTCCTAAACTTATATGTGTAATACTCGGGATGCGCCATTATAGCAACATCATGAATAAAAACAACTTGATTCCTCTTGAACATCGGCGCCATATCACAAAAATTTATCAGAAAGCCATCGCGGGAATATAACGGTAACTCAAACTGTTCCCAAAAATGCCCTCTCAAACTTCCCACTAAATGAATCTGCATATTAGACAACGATAAACTGTTGCATATCCTTCCGTGTGGAATCAATATTTCCCATTTCTCGCCTTCACGAACATGCTTATCTAGTTCTCGAATAATTTCAATGGCATATCTTTGTTCTCCTGTGACTTTTTGCAGTAAAAATCTTCCATTTATATAAACTCTTTTCATTTCAACCTCACTCCACTTTTTTCAAGGCACACAAATGAAAACATAATACGCAAACACTAAAGCAATGTACACACCTAAATCATAATAAACCCTAACAACAATAATGCATCAGTAATAAATCATCATTTAGGCGAAATGACTCTTAGCCCTGAAAATTGAGTTCTATATTATCAACATTATCCGCACGAGCTGAACCTACCACAAAGCTCCTCCCTAACCTTTAAATAAGAACTTCCTCAACTTTCCAAAGGCCTTCAAGGATCGTTTCAAATCATCCGGATTTTTCAACCCTACCCATAATCTATGCAAAATATAACTAGGGCGCAGATAATACTTCCTGCGAGCATTATTGCAGAAAGCAACCATCTCTTCTGCCGAAAGGCCAGGAAGATTCAACACACAGTTAATGGTTCCATCCTCCTTGACATACTCATCATACCTTCCAGAAATGTATCCCTTTGACTTAGCCCATGCATAAGCTTCGGTTCCTGGAAAAGGAAGCAGCGGATAAAACTGAGCCGTATCTGCATTAAGTTCCAACGCAAGCTGGAAGGTTTTCTCCATGGTTTCCTTCGTTTCTCCTTGGTTCCCCACCATATAGCAAGCATGTACAAGGAGTCCGGCTTTCTTCGCATTTTTCATATAGGCTCGAATAAGTTTGAGATTCGTGCCTTTCTTTATGTTCCGCAAGATCTCTTCACTGCCACTTTCAATCCCAGGAATAATTAAACGACATCCCGCTTTCTTCATCATTTTCATGGTTTCTAAATCAAGATTAACACGTGCGTTACATAACCATGAGAGTCTTTTATGAATTCCATTCTCTATAAGCAATTTACATATATTTATAACACGATCTTTTTTTGCAGTAAAGGTATCATCTTCAATAACAACTTCTTTCACATCAGGAAAATTATCTGCGATATATCGGAACTCCTCCACTACATTTTCAGGACTTCTCAGCCTATATTTATGGCCATGCAAGGTCTGCGGGTATACACAGAAATTGCAATGCGCCATACAACCACGCCCTGTGAATATTTGGATCTCAGGATATGATGAAGCTGCAAAGAAATAATCTTTATAATTTAAATACTCTTTTATAAATTGAGAAGCAAACGGAATTTCATCAATATCTTCTATATAAGCCATATCCGGATTACTCTTGATGGTTTGACACGTACGATATGTCAAACCGTTGACTTCACGAAAATCTCTACCATCACGCAAAGCCCTGGCAACATCGCGAACAATATAATCATATTCTCGGCGTGCGACTGCATCGATAGATTCACTGAGCCGCAATGTCTCTTCAGGCAATGCCGAAGGATGTGTGCCTACAAGTAAAAATACAGCTTCCGTATAATACTTTTTCAACTCCTCAATAAAGCTAACATCACTGTAAATCGATGGCGTACTTGTCTCTACGACAAACAAACGAACCCCTTCTGCATGCTCACGAATTACTTCAAGAGCCTGGCTCTTATTCAAAGGTGTAGCCGGAGCATCCAAAAACTCTACTTCAAAGCCATCTTTTCGACAAACGGCAGCAGCATAAATAAGCCATAAAGGATAATATAAGGTGCCGCTTCTTGTCAAGGCAGGGCTTCTATTCTCACGCGAAAACTTCCCATATTCTGCTTTGAACGGGGGATTGACAAAAAAAACCTTCATTTTCATTCTCCTCACTGAATCAGACAATCATATTTTTCCTTAGAAAACCAGATTCCATACTTGGTGTATAGATAGGCCAACCCTTTGATATGTTCCCAATTATGTTTACTGAACAGCTTCTTTCGTGACAACCGTTGCCACTCATGAATAATCTTTGCGTTGTAATTCAACAAAACACGATAGCCATTCTTCCATGCCCGTAAACAATATTCCACATCTTCTGGCGCATAAAATATCTTTTCATCCAACAAACCAATTTCACGAACAACCTCTGCTCTTATAAACCAACAAGCAGACATAATATATCCTACTGGAATCACATTTCTTCCAAGATGCTCGACACGCTCCATTGCTTCACCCTTTTTGCGCAAGGTTTTTATCGGCATCACTTTGAGCAACTTTACTTTCAGTGATGGAATATTTCTACCGGATTGCTGCTCAAGCCCTGCAGAAGTTTCCATTCTCGGGCCAACAATTCCATTTTTTTTATTCTCATATAGCACTTGCAGCATATCTTGTACAGCATTTTGGTTGATAACCGTATCTGAATCAAGAATACACAAGTTTTTTATTCGCGACAATATTTTCTTAATACCCAAATTTCTACTAACTGTTGTTCCCTTATTTTCACGCAGGCATATGATATCCAGTTCCATCTTTTGCGGAACACTCTTCTCTTGCAGCTCTTTCAATATCTGAACCGTTCTATCTTTTGATCCATTATCCACTACGCAAATCGCTACGTGGAAGTTATTTAATCCAAAAATTGACTCAATACATTTTTCAATATACTGTTCAGAATTCCATGTCAGTATGACAAACCCAATATCAAATTGCTCCACCCAAAGCACGTCCTTCGCAATATGTAAACAATAGCATACAGAAACACAATCAATACGCACCTTTTCCCGTAAAAACGGTCTTCACGGTCTTGAACAGATATACGAGATCGATCCAAACCGACCAATTTCGCACATACCATGTATCCATGGCAACGCGCTCCTCATAGGTCGTATCGCTGCGCCCGTTCACCTGCCACATGCCTGTGATGCCCGGAGGAACCATATAATATTCGCGGATATAATCCCCATAGCGCTCAATCTCTTTCGTCACAATGGGACGCGGACCGACGAGACTCATATCGCCCATCAAGACATTCCACAGCTGCGGCAGTTCGTCGAGACTCGTCTTTCGCAAGAATGCGCCGAGCTTTGTGACGCGCGGATCGTTCGTAAGTTTGAAAGATTCTTCCCACTCTTTTCTTGCTTCCGGATTTTCCGCAAGATACTCTTCGAGACGTTTCTGCGCATCGGGCACCATGGACTGAAACTTGTAGCAAGGGAAGAGCTTGCCGCCCTTCCCCACACGGCGGTGCGCGAAGATGATACGACCTTTGTTGTCAATTCCCACAATTACAGCTAGAAGCAACAGAATGGGCGAAATCAGCAGACCCCCGCTGATCGTGGCTACCAAATCAAAAAGTCTCTTTGCCCAACGGTTTCTCCGACGCGCGAGATTGTTTCGGATATGGAGCATGAACACCTTCTCGGTGAAGAATGGTTCTACGCCCACGTTGCCGAGTGGAAGCATCATGAGATCCGGTACGAATGAGATATCACGGACAAACGGCTGAATCTGTGCAATCAGATGCTCCAAACGGGACGAATCCATGCCAGGCGCCGTAATAATCACTGTCTTGATTCCTGACGCGCGGATGATTTCCGACGCATCTGCCAATGTCCCCATGAGCAAGAATTTCTGTGGCAATTTCTCTGAAATCGGATCATCGTCAAGAATGCCTACGATCTCATAACGATATCCTAGATCGCCCTCAAAAAAATCCAACGCTCGCTCCGCCGTCTTGCCTGCACCGATGAGGATGATAGGTTTTCGTAATAAGCCTGTCCTTTTCAGGAACTTCATGACAATATAACGCGAAGCATAGATATTAAAAAGTGCAAGACAACCAAACAGAACGACATAAAGCCTTGAAGCTAAAAGGCTCGCCTGCAAGAAGTAAAGCACGATGATACAGGTAATGAGCGCATAGAGGACAGCGTAGAAAATCTGCCGCACTGTCTCAAGAATAGGCTGCATCTTCGTATACGTCTGTGCCATGCCAAGGAACGCAATGAAAATCACAGGTATCCAAAAGAACACATAAGCATTCGCTATATGGTAAGAATCTCCCACAAACAGACCATAGAGGTCATGCAGACCAAATGCAACCTTTTCTGCAAGCAAAATGGCGATATAATCAAAAAGCACAAAAATAAGAGGGGCGCAAATTCTACGAACGGTCGCGGGCAATTGACATTGCATATTTAGGACTCCTCCTTGATCCCTCTCCGAGGAAGATTTATACTTCCCGTTTATAAAGACGCATCCCATACCCCAAGGTCAAAAAAATACCAATAAAAAGACCAACCATTGCAATCAGTGCCTTTCTCGGAGCAACAGGCTTATCCTCATCGGGCAGGTTCGCCGGATCGACGATCTGGATGTCCATGCTGTCCATGGCTTCTTGAATCTTGCTCTGTTCGCTCTGCTTGACGAGGTTCAGATAAACCTCGCTCTTGATTTTCGCATCACGGTCAAGACGGACATACTCCAATACATCATCGGGAAGCTGGCCGATTTCGCCTTCTTTCTTGTCACGCTGCTCCTTGAGCTTTTTTTCTCCCGCTTCAGCAACAGCCAAGTGTACGGTAGCCAGAGCCTGATTTTTCAAGAGTTCCGAATGCGCCGGATTCAGTGTCGTCGCATTAGAATCAACACTTGCTGCAACCTCGGCATTGAGACTTTCCTGCAGTTGACGAAGCTCATTCTTCGCCTTCTGTACACTCGGATGCTTGTCTGTATAACTCTGTTCCAAGCCTACGATCTCAACTTGCTTGGCGACGATCTGATCGCGAACCTTCTGCACGACGCCATTGTCCGAAATACGATACGCCTTGCTCTTCATATTCTGCTCGGCAAGTTTTGCCTCAGCCGTATCAAGCTCGGCCTTTGCCGACTTCTGCTGAACCTCTACTTCACTGATTGCTTTATCAAAAGCAGCCAACTGTCCGATTGCCGTCTTAACTTGATCATTAGGGCTGTATATCTTATGCTCTTTGCTGAAGTTCGCTAGCCTTTTTTCCGATTCCTCCGACTCCTGCTTGCTTTCCGCAATGCGCTTGTCAAGGAACTTGACGAGCAGCGACTGCGTTTCCTGGTTCATATCTGTCTGCATAAGGAGAAAGTTGTCAACGACCGTCTGTGAAATCATCTGTGCTTCTTCTGGCGTCCTGCCGCGGGCAGCAACCTCAATCAAGTTCGTTCCTTTTGTATTCTTAATATCAAGATACTTTTTTGCGAATTTTTTTGCATCCGGCTTCTCATCCTGAGAGAAATTCATCGCATCGATAATCGGATCAAGCACCGTCCGCGATTTCATCAACTCAATATAATTCATCGCAGGCGAGGACACGGATCCGCCCCCTACACCAAAAGCTGCCAAAGCTGCAGCAGCGCCGGAAACGTCAACCTTCCCTGCATTGCGCGTCTGCACCAATGTAGTAGACTCGTACTCTTTCGGCAAGATGAAGGCAATTGTCAGTGCCACGACCGTGCAGGCAAGGATGATCGTAACCACTGTCTTCCAGCGCGCGCCCATGACTTTAAAAAGTTTCGAGAGGTCGATCGTGCCCTCGTTCTGTTCCATCACAGCTTCTCTCCTATCCACGCAATCATTTCGTCAGCGATCTATACAACGCCCAAACGTTGACATAAGGCAGAACGTCCTCTGTGAACTTGATGCCGTTCGATGCGGGCACATAGACGATGTCGCCGTCCTCTAGGACGACGTTCTGCGTGAGGTCGTGCTTCTTCGTGTAGTCCTTCATGTTGAGCGTGCGGTAATACATCATATCATCGCGCACGCGTATGACCTGGATGCGCGTGCTGCGCGCACGGTTCGTCCAGCCGCCGGCACTTGCGAGAGCAGCGTAGGCATTCATACTGTCGATGCCCAAGTCGTGAATGCCCGGCGAGGCGACGTTGCCCATGACGTAGACCTTGCGCGTCCCATAGCTCGTAATGAGAAGCGACATATCGGGGATGCGCAGATACTCGCCGAGTGCTTCCATGAGGACTGCCTTCGCCTCGTCCAAGGTCATGCCTTCCATCTTGATGCTGCCGACGTAGGGAAGCTGGACGTAGCCGTCGATACCAATCGTGATGTTGTTGACGCCGATGCCGTCAGGAAAACCGATTGCAAGGACGTTGAACGTATCGCCCTTGAAGAGGCGATAGCTCGGCGTCGTTTCCGCACGGCGCAGGGAGGCAACTTCGAACTCCTCCGGTGCTTCTACATAGTTTTGCGCGGACACTTGCCTTTTCGTCGTCTTTTCCTGCGCTTTCGATGCGCTCTGCGCATGCGATTGCACTGAAGAGGATCTCACGGCGACAGGCGCTGCAGATGCAGCTTCTGCTGCAGCATCTTGCGCCGATGGCGAGGCGAACGCAGCGCTGCTGCTGAGCGCGAGCACCGCAGCCAAGGCGAGCAGGTTGCGTTTTTTCATAAACCGACACTCCTTCATTATGATTGCATGTATTTCACTTAGAATAACATACCTTCAACGTACTGTCAAAAGGTAATTCGCTCTTTAAGCAACATGCTTTTAACAACTACGACAGGAATTCCCCGATAGCTGCCAGCTTTCTTTTTCCAGGCAACCATCTCATTCGACTGAACATCATGCGTATTGCTTCTATAAACAATGCGGTAAAATCGAGCAAACCCTTCTATATCCTCTGCCACAAGAGTTTCCGCACAGGCGAATTGACGCTTCGCTTCCCGAACATGACCCCCCTTCAGCTCAATGAAATAAGCCAGTTTCTGCTCGCAGTTCAGTACCAAATAATCACAACAACTAGCATTATCTCCTAAGATCGTCTTGTCATCCAAGCAATACTGGCATACAAGGTGACGTGCGGGATTTTCCGCCACATGCTTAGCCGGATTCTTGCTTGCCCTGTCATGAGAAACAATGATTTTCTGTCTTTCCTCGCATAGACTCTGATACTTTTCAAGCATTCTACACCCTTCCCTCCAAGCTCCAGCCCAATGCAAGCAGGGCATCCATTTCTTCATTGATTTCAACGGAAGCGCCGTCAATCAATTCGTTGCGAATCATCCCTTCGTTGACAGCATTTTCCGTTTTCCCATCCCGAACATACGCCGCATGTGCATCTGCGATCTTTATATAAGACAAGGGATGCAGGATCTCATGCAGCTTTTTTTCATCCTGCCCTTCCGCTTTTTCTTGCAGCTCTCCTGCATAAAGCATGTTGTTGAATTGCCCCAGGATATAAGGGCTGTGCGTTGTCACAAAAACCTGATTTCCCGCGCCTTCGAACAAGCCGATCGCTTCTGCAATCCTTTTTTGTGCATCGGGATAGAGGTGCGCTTCAGGTTCTTCTATGATTAGGAAAACTTTTTGGTTTTGCAAAAGATAAAAGTACATGATGTTGAAAACCCAGATGGCTTCCTGCTGTCCTGAGGAAGCAAAATTGATCTTTACATAACGATGCTTGTCGAAAAACAGCTGCTCTTCTCCGCGATCATAGGCATATCGTACATGCAGAACTTCTTTTATCAACCGCTCCATATAATGCAGAGTTTCTTTATCGATCTTGATTTGCGTAGTATGCAGCACCTCCTCCAAAAGATCATGGAATCCTTCTCGAATGCGCGAGCGAAGCGAAAGAATCCTACGGACATAGGTCTGCATACAGAAGTCGAGGCTGCGCCCTTCATCGCTGGAAAGAAGCGTCATCAGTTGGTCGGTAAGCAATGTGATCAGACTGCGTCCCGCAGGAACGTAAATCGTCTCATAGCCATCAGAAAACAAAGCGTCAATCTCTTGCTGCACATTCTCCCATGACGATTCATCCCAAGTCTGCTCTGCGTAATCCTTATATTTTTCGAGGAACTCCCGTATGCCTTCTCCAAATTGAAACTCGACAAAATTGCGATACGTCGCATTTCTGTCCGGTACTAAATAAACCTCTATCGTCACCTGCTTCTTATATTCATAGCGAAGTCTCATCTCTTTCGGCATAGACCAGGAAGAGCCGAAGATCTGCAGGAATTTATTGCGCAATCGCTTCTTCAAATCGTTTTCCAACGACGTCCTGTATGTATCCGCAAGATTTTTCGTCTTCATCTGAGCGATAACATCCTGCCCTATCGTCCGGAAGAAAAAAATCGCCTTGGCAATCGTGCTCTTCCCACTTGCTTGTGAGCCGGTCAGCACCGTGAAACGCTGCACATCCATACAACAATCGTGAATAGGGCCAAATTGGCGCAAGGTGATCTTCGCCATATCAAGCACACTCCTCTCTCATTCAACTTTTTTCATATTAGCGGAAATGTTTCTCCATGCACGCGCGGCAGACTTTGCTCGCGCCGATCGGCTGAAACGGAGCGCCGCAGGATTCGCAGCGCGGCAGGGGGATGCGCCAGCGCTTGGCAGCGGGAGAGGCGGCGAGGCGCAGGGCGCTCTTTGGGCAGCGTGCGGTGCAGAGTCCGCAGGCGGTGCAGAGCTGCGGCGTGAAGGAGA
>ERZ772971.470-NODE-470-length-25482-cov-4.656468_pt1 | contig 25482 bp, 25 predicted proteins | sample MGYA00511943_ERZ772971 | MGnify/ENA primary metagenome ERZ772971 (study PRJEB29015, sample SAMEA2737929) | human oral metagenome | biome: human oral; feature: human-associated habitat; material: dental | place: China | collected 2144 ... | reverse complement strand
GTAGAGTTCGTCTTCACCGTCGCCACCCTGCAACTCGTCGTTGCCCTCATCGCCGTAGAGCTTGTCATTGCCGTTCCGGCCAAAGACGAGATCATTACCCGCGCCGGCAAAGATTTGATCATCGCCGTTACCGCCGAGGAGCGTGTCGTCCCCGTTCGTGCCATACAGCGTACGACCCGCTTCGGGCTCTACTGGTTTCGGATCAACAGGTTTCGGATCAACAGGTTTCGGATCAACAGGTTTCGGATCAACAGGTTTCGGGTCAACAGGATTCGGGTCAACGGGATTCGGATTCACCGGATCGTCACTGCTGCTATCGGCCAGATTTATCCCGTAGAGACCATTGGCAAAAACGGGGATGCTGATGATGCCGGGTTTGTCAGCGTAAGTAATTTGCGCTCGGCCACCATACCACGCCAGTCTCCAGCCCTGACCGCTGTCCCAGTGGTGCTCGTCAACCTTGCGCCAGGTCAAATCGGCGGCACGGCTGCTGTCCAGATAGATGTGATCAGTCTTGCCGTCGTCGTCCACAGTATCCGTGGTGTTTTCGTCCAGCTCGCTGCTTGTAAAGTAGTAATCGTCGCTGTCGGCACCACCGCGAAGGATGTCGCTGCCTGCGCCTCCTATCAGCTTGTCCTTGCCGATGCCGCCATAAAGCGTGTCGTTGCCAGCATCGCCATAAAGTATGTCGTCATTATCAGCCCCTTCAGCAGGCGCAATATCGCCGCTGCCCGCATGGCCGTTGTCGTCGCCCCAGAGGATATCGTCCCCCTCGCCACCATGCAGGGTGTCGCCGCCGTCCTGACCGATGATGAGGTCGTCCCCATCGCCGCCGTAGAGGAAATCCTGGGAGCCACCGCTGGCAGCGCGGTGTTCCTCCTTGTCCTTATGCCCGAACGGGGCATTAATCTCATAGTCGCCCTGTTCGCGCAAAATCTTGATGCTCCAGCTGACGAGCTCTGCGGGCAGATTGGCGGTATTCTGGTTACCAACGGTCTCCCACGCTTCGCCATCAAAAGAATGGTCCAAGGCGGGATAGTTTTTGGCCTGCTCCGTGAGTATCTCTGGCGTGATGATGGTCGTGCCGCCGAGACCGTATGAAGGTTTGTATTTCACGGCAACATCGTACGGCAAATTATGAAACTTCCGCTTCATCTGCACATCGGCACGCATCACTCCATCGCCGAGGATAATATCGTTTCCGGCACCACCGATGACAGTGTTACTGCCCTCGCCACCTTGCAGGAAATCCTGGTTGACGCTACCGAAAAGCTGATCGTTTCCTTCGCCGCCGAGCACCCAATCACCCTGTTCCGTGATGACAATATTGCCCTTCTCCAAATGGCTTTCCTGCTTGTCAGCATAGAGCACATCATCCCCGGCCATACCGTTGATGAAGTCCCCGCCACCACCGCCGATGATTTCATCCCTGTCCTTCTTCTTATCCTCGTCGCTGCGCCTGTCATTGATCGGCAGAATGAAGCGGCTGCCGTTTAGAATATCGGCATCATCGCCGCCATGAATCCAGTCGCGCTCAAAGCTGCCGAAAACGAGGTCGTTGCCCGCGCCGGTGCGCGCGACCAAAGCAAAACCCGTATCCTTATCCGCCTTTAACGGCCCGGCGTCTATGCTGTCGCGCAAAACGGTTCCCCTGATTTCGACACTGTCGGAAGACTTGAAGCCGTAAGTATGCTCCTGCTCCTTAAAGGCGCTGAAATCAAAGATCTTGGGCGCCCCCGGAGAAGTCTTGTCCACGTCACTCTGCTTCAGCTCAATACCGAGCGGATGCCCTTCGACCTTTCCGACCTGCTTGAAATAATTCTTGATTGTTGCCTTATGCCCACCGCCGCTTTGGGTGATGATCAGGTCATCATTATCTTGCCGAGCAACAAACTTGTTATCCGCATCTCCTTTTTTATTTACGCTGAACCATAATCCGTCAGAGGCAAAGGCATTGTCCGTGCTATTCGAAAACAAAGTTGGGCTTTCGCCTTTTTCATTGCCAAATATTAGCCGACCCTGGCCGTCGGCATCCAACACGGTATCGTGCCCGTTGATAATATAGGTGTCGAAGTCTTTGCCGCCTTCCAGATAGTCATCGCCTTCTTTGCCATCAAGAACATCATCTCCGCTACCGCCAAAAATGTGATCACCGCTTAAATTACCGCCTTGCAAAGATTCTTGGCTGTCTGCATCGTTTGTGCCGAAGATAACTCTTTTGGCTTCTCTTTTCCCCATCCTGGCAATATCCGAAACAATCTAAGAAATTCCTTCTACTATGCCGGTAATCGCACTTGCTATCGGTATATCTTGTTTACCAATGCGTATATTATTTTTCCCTGATGTTAGATACTTATGAATAACAGTATATTCTTCATCACTAAATATATTATTTTTTCCCAGCATTTCAGCGTTATCATGTAAATACTCATTGGTCATTCCATGATAAGTTTCTTGATTATCAGGGTTAAGTATCATCAATTATTAATATTCATCTTTTAGTCTTTCTTGTGTGTAAATATCTTTATCCATAAGAATAAAATCCATCTTGTGTTTTAGAGCATAGCGGTTGGCTATTCCTAAATTATTCTGCCCTTTTGCATAAGTTATTAAAAATCCCGAGGATTCTGTAGGTATCAACTTCCGTCCTTCTTTAAAAGAGAAATATTTGTGAATTTCAGCTGTATCCGAAAACTGAGATAGCAAAGCCTCATCATTAATTACCCCTCACCAATAAGAACTGCACCCAAACGGGTAACATTGCTGAATGCAAATGTTGCTGCATTATTTCTTACATCACCTATCGTGTTATCTCGCATGGCTTCAAACACGGTTTCAACAATGTAATCTGTCAAACTATTGCTTTGATTACCCATCATTCACTCCTTCTGCTTAAGGCTTTTTTAAAATAAAAAAAGCCAACTAATAATAAACTTTACGCCTACAATTATAGAAACAAAACCCAAATTAACCCAAAGTTCATATGGCCATGCCCATTTATATACCATGTTTAATTTAAAGTCAATGCTATTAACCAAGGTACCTAAACTAGCTATCAGCATAAACGACATTACCAAAGTGGCAGTTATAGACCATAAAAATGATTTAACTGAGTTAGCATTATACGGCTTTAACGCTTCCAGCCCGGCGATGTCAAAAAAATCCCATAATAATATGGAGAATGAAGCCAGCATGGGAATGAAAAATAATGCTCTAAAAAAATTAAATAATAAAACAGAATCTCCCGCCTTTGAGAATAAAAACTCTTTTTCTGTAACCAACCCACTAATTACCGTCCTGTTTAAAGATATTGAGAATAACTTTATGCTTCTGATCTTTTCAGAAGGTAAAGAGGTATTGTCAATCATCCAGGCAACAATACTTTTAACTAGGGAGGGTTCCCATATGAGTCGAAAATTTTTTACCCAGGCACTGATATAAAATATCTCAAACAAAAAATAACAACCAAGAAAATATAGTGCTATCTTTTGATAATTCCTACGCAGCAATTTACCATTATTTATTAGGTATTCCTTAACGCTCATTGCTAATTCCTTATTTTCTATTTGGCATACGGCCAAAAGAATTTTATTTTTTAGCTTTGATTTTGTTGCTGGACTGATAAAAAATAGTGAATACCAAAAAGGAGTTAATAAAATTGCTGCACATAGGAGAAGAAAATAGATAAAATTCAATAGTAAGTTTTGTTTTAAACTATAAATTGATATCTCAAAACCCAAAGTGTAGTATCCCAATGCCACCCAAAAGCATATGATGGCTAAGTATATTAAAAGACTTTCCTTATAAAGTCCTTCATTATCCAGCCAATTTAAAGCAATCTGATTCCTTTTTTTCAAGCAAACTCTCCTGGCTAATTTCTAATCAATGTCTATCTTGATACAAGGCTCTTAATACAAGGCATCAAAAGTTGTTGCTAAATGCCCGCCCAAGCTATATCCGGTAGAAACAACGTTTTGAACATCAATGGGATTTTCAAAAGCGTAAGTACGTTCATCATTATATAGTTCATTAGATGGTTTAAATGCGACCTTATAAGCGGTGTTACCTCCTAGGTAATAGCCATCATGTATAGCCCTCTGTTTTGCAATCTTTCCAAGTTTTGCTATTGTAGCGGCAGTTAATACCCCTGTTCTAATAGCATCTATTTCAAGATAAATCGCCATATATGGTTTATTCTTCTCACCACTATGTTTTATCTGTTGCCAAAAGTTATACATATCGACAACCTGATTATGAGCAACACCATTAGCCACAATATCACCAATATCTGCACCTAGTAAATCTTTCTAGCCTTATGTGCCTTTGTAGGCTAAGATATATTTACCAGTCTCAATTAGACCTAAATAAAGTAGCAGAAAAACCGCTTTCCTTTCCCAAAATATCACTAATATTCCAAGGTGAAAAATCATTACCTCCCCTATCCTTCCAGTGTGCAACCACTTCATAATTTGTGCCCACTAAATCTGCAAAAGCTGATTTTTCCTCCTTAGTCTTTATGGCTTCTTTTGCTGCAATCGCCTTATTATTTTTTGTAATTAAAAATCGTATATTTGAGAAGTCAGAATATGCTGCTTTTACTAAAGAGGCATAGGTAAAAACTTCTTGATGCTTAATGTTTGATATAACGTTTTTTATTTTGAGTTCTCCTCATAGATTAAAAAATATTTGTCCAAAAAGGGTAGCCAATCTTGCATATCTGGGCTGCAGCCTTTAATAGAATTAAGCCAAGATTTTAGACCTAAACTACTAGTGCCATAATTAGCACTCGTGGACGCTTTATTATCTTCAGCCACTACTAATTCTGTTTTATAATCCACATAAATGTTCATATTAAACGCAGAGTGTTGGCTATGTCGATAATTAGAAAAAACTAAAATATTTTTCTTTATAACTTCACTTTCTGAAGCCTCATAGACAATATCGTTAAATTTAATTTTAGTTCCATCAGAATTTAATTTCTCATAGCGATATGATTTGTATTTGCTTAATGAATTATCCGTTATATGACGCAATTCTTCAGGCGTAATATATACTTTGAAATTAAGACGCGAGCGGCAGAAATCGGCAATAAGTTTCTCCTCCGCCCGATAAGTATCCCATTCTTTTGCGACAAAACCCAGCAGCCACAAACTGCTGACAATAATCAGAGTGGCAAATACAGGAGCCATACCATTACCTTGCCTTCTAAACAGTTTGACAAAAGACCTTCCTGACAGGAATAACCCTGCCAAGGATAATGCTAAAAGAATATAGAGCAAATCTATAATGCTAACTCCTGATAAAAGCTTAACGTAAACTCCCTGGCTATTCTTCCTGCGCCAAGGCTTGATACTCAGCCATAATTGACTGGGATGATAGAAAATAGAGCGGTAACAATTAGGGGCATACTAGAAATAAACCATGAAATGACAGAACTCCCAGAGGAGTTGGAAAAATACAGTCCGTAACTTTTTGTTTCGCATTTATTATTGATGCATAGCAATAGATCGTGGAAGTAAATGCTTTAGCCCGCCTATCAAACATGACTAGTCTCCTTGCTTGGGTTTAACAGCTTGTCGGACAAAAAGTACAATAAGATCTCTTTGATCCAACTCAAATTTCGGACAAATATCGGCAGATGTCCAAGGTACGCGTTGATTACGGTTTCCTTGGCCAGGTTCCATGCTGTACCACGTTTTACTTGCCATCAGGATATTTTCTTTGGTGTCGTACACATTGATCGTCAATCCTGCTACCCAATATTGTCGGTCAGCAGGGTCAATAATGGGTTTAAATTCCACGGCATAGCGGGCTGGGGTATCGTTAACTTGTTCCGTTATCATCATTATCCGATAATCCTTGCTATTTTCGTCCATAGGATAGCGGTAACGTAGATAAGTATCATCATTTTGCCTGACATCTACATATTGATACCCTGGATAAACTGCATCATAACTGCCCGGCCTCATCATTCCTGGATTGGAATGTAATCCACGTTTTATCCTTTCGTCTTTTTGATAGATTTCCCAGTTTAAAAAAGACCTTATATAACTATCCCCCCCATAAGAATAAGGTAACGCTGCTCTTTCCCACATAGGATCAGAACCAAACTTATGTCTGTATTCCTGCGGTACATTCAGCAGCGTAATTCCCTCTACGCCTTCCACGGTGTGATAAATTTTTTCTCCTGCGGTTTTGCAGCGTTCATCAAAGATGGCTTTGGCTTTGTTATAGCGTGCCTGAAATTCCTCCTGCTTGGCTTGCTGCTCGCGGATATAGGCTCGTCGCTCCATATAGTCTTTGCCGATGGGGAACATAAATAACGCGGTAACAGCAAGGCAGGCAGCACTTTGTAGCAGGCAGCGTTGTTTATGATCTGCCATCGTTTTGCCGACAAATTTCCATGCGGCGCGCAGACAGACCAGGAACGCAGCCAGGTAGACAAGGAAAAGGATATTGCCCAGCAGGGCCAGTGCTCTGAAGATATCGGCGGGGGTCAGCATGGGATATTTCTCCCGCTACGAGGGATGGAAGTTTGAGCGTGGAGATGCTGCCGAGTGGCGCAGGGTATCCGCAGCAGCGGAAGGGGAGATGCAGTGTTAGCGGTGAGCTGTTGCATGAACGCCTCCTTGCGATTGGTTTTCTTGATTATTCCTTCAAGACTATGTTGCGTCAATGTGTTTTTCTTACGATGTTTACATCATTTATTCATGTTCGGTGTTTATTTTTGTTACTTTGGGTATTTTTTTGTCTGCTCGGCTACGGTGTTCGTTGCCGATGCGTTGTGCGCAGTAGCGGTCAGGGGGGGCTGTTGATCGCAGGTGGTGTTTCGGTATAGAAGGGTGGCTGTCCGTGTTGCATGCATGAGCAGCGCTAGGTCACGGCCTCGCCCGATTAGGCCGCTTGCGGCAAAAGCCGTACAATGCACGCCTCATTTGGCGGTGCTTCCCGCGCTGCCTTCCCTTCCGCTAAATATATAAAAAGGAGCCTCCTGATGAGCGAAGAACAACAAACCCAAATCGTCCTTGATATCCGCAAAATCTATGTCAGCGATATCTCGGTGGAAGTCCCGCACGCACCGGAAATCTTCCAGCAAGAACTCAACCCGGAAATCAGCCTTGGCGTTGCCCACGAAATCCAGAAGCTGCCGGAAGACAACCACTACAACATCAAGCTGCGCCTGACTATCACCGCCAAAGACGGTGAACGTGTTATCTACCTCGTGGAAGTCGCACAGAACGGCGTCTTCGAAATCAGCGGCCTGCCGGATGCCCAACTGCACCACGCGCTGAACGTCTATTGCCCGACCACGCTCTACCCTTACGCGCGCGAAGCCATCAGTAACGCCATCAACCGCGCCGGTTTCCCCAACCTCTACCTGCAACCCATCAACTTCGACATCATGTACCAGCAACGCCTGCAACAAGCTGCCGAACAGCAAGACGGACAGCCGACACAATAATGGCGCGCATCACCGTCCTTGGTGCGGGCAGCTGGGGCACCGCACTGGCCCTGCAACTTGCCCGCAACCGGCACGATATCACCCTCTGGGCCCACCGCCGCGAACATGCGGCGGCGCTCATTTCAGCGCGCGAGAATAACCGCTACCTGCCCGGCGTTCCCTTGCCGGACAATCTCGGCATCAGCGACGACCTTGCCGCCGCTGTGCATGATGCTGCGCTTATCCTTGCCGTCGTCCCCAGTCGCGCCTTTGCGGGACTACTCGTGGATCTCAAACCGCATTTGCGCGATACCCCGCTGATGTGGGCCATCAAAGGCTTCGAAGCGGGCAGCGGGCGCCTACTCAGCGACGTTTTCCAAGACACCATCGGTGCCAATCACCCACACGCCATCCTGGCCGGCCCCAGCTTCGCCAAAGAAGTCGCCGCCGGGCAACCTACCGCCGTGACCATCGCCGCTGCCGATAACGCCCTCGCAGAACACATCGCCCACTACTACCACGGCAGCAACTTCCTTTGCTATACCAGTAACGACCTTATCGGCATTCAGGTTGGCGGTGCCGTGAAAAACGTCATCGCCATCGCAACCGGCATCGCTGACGGCCTCGGCTGCGGTGCAAACGCCCGTGCTGCCCTCATTACGCGCGGCTTGCGCGAAATCACCCGCTTGGCGACCGCCCTCGGCGCCCATGAAGAAACCCTGATGGGCCTTGCCGGCATGGGCGACCTCGTCCTCACTTGCACCGATGACCAATCGCGCAACCGCCGCTTCGGTCTCGCCCTCGGACGTGGACAAAGTGCAGCAGACGCCAAAGCCGCCATCGGCCAGACTGTCGAAGGCGAAGGCGCTACCCACGATACCTATACCCTCGCGCAGGCACACAGCATCCGCATGCCCATCACTATCCACCTGCATCATATGCTTGCTGGCGAGGCCAGCCTGCATGACACCATCGCCAGCCTCCTCGCACGCGACATCAAACAAGAACGGCACTGATGCCCGACCTCGACATCCACTACGAAGACCCCGACATCCTCGTCATCAACAAACCGGCGGGTTTACTATCCGTCCCTGGCCGGGGTGAAGACAAATATGACAGCGTACAAAGCCGCTGCCAGGAAATCGCGCCGGAAGCCATGGCCACGCACCGTCTCGACATGGCGACCGGCGGCCTCCTACTCATCGCCAAACACAAGGCCGCCGAACGCCATTACAAACAACAATTTGCCGAACGCCGCGTCACAAAACGCTACATCGCCCTCGTCCACGGCGTCCTCGCGCAAACCAGCGGCGACATCCACTACCCGCTCATCACCGACTGGGAACGCCGCCCCCGGCAAAAAATCAATTACGAACACGGCAAAAACGCACACACCAGCTATCAGGTTCTCGCCGAAGAAAATGGCAATAGCCGTGTGGCCCTTACCCCGCACACCGGCCGCAGCCACCAATTGCGCGTCCACCTCGCCGCTATCGGCCACCCCATCCTCGGCGACGAATTCTATGCCGACGAGCATCTCCCTCCCGCGCCACGCCTGATGCTGCATGCCGAAACCCTCGCTGCCGCCAACTTACACGGCATCTGGCAGACCTTCCATCTCGCCGCTCCTTTCTGAACCTGGTTACAAACAGACGGCATCCTTACCCCGCTAGGCAGGCAAAAAATAACCATAACGTATGCCCATAAAAACACGGCTGTCGTTATAATCTCCCTGATTTTTCACCCACAACCGCAGGAAAACACGATGAAAAAAAACCAATTGGCGCTTGCCATCCTCACCGCTGCGGCACTGCTCAGTGCTTGCGACGATCAGAAGAAACCGGCAGAAAAAGGCGCTGCCACCGAACAATCGGCTGAAAACAAGGCTGCTCCCGTCGCGCAAAACGCCGAGCAGATTGAGGCGCGTTATAAAGAAGATGCAGCACAAGCCAATACGCTTTATGAAAAGTTCTATGCGAGTGGTCCAAATGCCAATCTTTTCCGCAAGTACGATTACAGCGTCAGTGATTATCAGAAGAACGAGCAGGGCGCGACTGCCAAGGCGAGCCTGACGCTGGATCTCAACCCGGCGGTTTATGGCGAAAATGTCCAGCCCGTTATCCTGAATTTCACCGATACCATCACCTACAACAAAGAATTGCTGGATAAAGGTATCGTGGCGCAGGTCGAACACAAAATTGACAATCCGGAAGTCATCAAGACGTTCATTGATAATTTCGCTAGCCTCGCCGAGCAAAAGACAGCCGGGGAAGAAACCGCTGACGGGAAGACAGGCGAGGAAAAACCGGCTGAGGAGAAACCGGGCGACAAGGCAACGGCTGCCGGTGGTGGCATTAATACCGTGTTTGAACATCTGCAACTGCGCACCGACCTGCTTACTGATGACAATGCCGTTGCCAGCGCGACCATCACACCCTTCCAGTACCAGGAAGGTGATGACAGCATCGATTTCAAGGGCCTCAACTACAACGTCCGCTACAACAACAAAACCCTGGCGGAAGGCATTTATGGCCTTGATTTCGCTCTCGAACCGCTGACGTTCACCGCCACTGATAAAGAAGACGGCGACAGCGCAACGGTCAGTATCGCTCCCGTCAAAGGCGCGATGGATATCAAGGAAGACGGCACCTTCTCGCTTAAAGTTGATCCGATCAAAACCGAAACCACCAATACCCATGGTCTTTCTACTTTCGAGATCGCAGGCATTGACGGCAAAGGGGAAGGCCTAAAATTTGATAGCGCGCTGGGATCTTATTTGGGTAATGTCGACATCAATGCCAACGGTATCCGTGTCAGCCGCAACAATGAAGCCATCAATCTGGGTGATATCAACATCAAGGCGGACACCAAGAAAAGCGCTGCGGGCAACTACGACACCGCCGGGACTTTTGTGTTCAAACTTGATGGTGCCTCGCTGAAACAGGCTATCCCGAACTTATCGGTCGAGCCGCAAAGCCTGCGCCTTCATGTCGGCCTGAATGAACTCTCGGCTGCTGCCAACACCTCTTTGACCGAAGGCTTGCAACTGCTCAATCCGCATTTTGCCGCTGGTAATACCGAACTGCCGCCGGAAGCGGTGGGCAAGTTCCAGGCCGCCGCGAACGAGATCATCAAAAACAAAACCCGCTTCAATACCGAGATCGAAGCGCAGACTGACAGCGGTAAGGCACAGCTGACCGCCAATGTCGGTATCCGCAGCGACAGCCCGGTCACAGCAGAAGAATGGCAAAAAGCCATTGACGGTGCGCAGGAGAACCCGCTGCCGCTGCAAGACCTGCTGAAAAACAATCTCGACCTGCATGCCGAACTCCGTGTCAGCAAATCGCTGGTAGATAAGCTCGGTTTCAGCGAAATGGTTGAACAGCAAGGCGCCATGTTCGTCACGCTTGAAGGTGACGAATACCGCGTCAAAATCGAGGGCAAAGAAGGCAAAATCGAACTGAATGGCAACCCGCTGCCCTTCTGATTACAGTCGTCATTGCATTGCAGAAAAAAACCCCGCGTAAGCGGGGTTTTTTATCAGGCGGCGTCCTTAATCGTTATCACGCACAGCACCGTAACTGCCGCTCAGGTTCTGCGTGCTGTCGTGGAAAATACCGCCCAATTCGCGGGCGTTGTCGCCGTAGAAATGACCGGCGGTGCTAACGCCCGCACTGTTGGCACTGCCGGAGAAATGGCTGCCGTTAATGGTGGCGGTCAGATAGATCGGGTTGAATTGAATATTGCTGTCCCGTTCCGCTTTGATGCGTCCGCTCACGGTCTTATTGCCGAAGTTAACGGTGAAATCGGCATCAGCGACGCCGGCGACACCATTACGGCCAACCGCTGCATCGCCGTCATATTCAACGATGCCCCGGCTCGGCATATTGGTGGTGAAGGCACCCTGGCTGAAGATGTAGTCGGTATTGTCATGCGTGATGTAGCCGAAGCGGCTGTTGCGGTAATTGTGGCCGCTGACCAGGAAATTCTTGTAGCTGACGCCGTTAATTTGTATTGAATTGCTGCGGATGTTGGGAAGACCGCCGGAGTAAATGCCGGTTTGCTGGGCGGGGAGGTGTTTGCCGTCAATGTGTACTACACCAAGACGGGTGCTATTCAGGGCTTTGGCATGATGGGCGCTGTTAAATGTTGCCCCGTTGGGGATGGCGAACGCGGTGCCGTGATAAGCGTCATTATTGGAGCGACCGCTGTTGTCGTTTGACGGACGTTGCGGATCAACCGGGGTATTGTTTTTGTCGTCCTTGCCACCGCAAGCGGCCAGCAGCAGGGTTGTGGCGATCATAAGTGCGAGAGAAGATTTGTTCATCAGAAAACTCCGTTAATAGCAGAAAAGCGGCAGCTGCCGCTTCCGCCTTATTATCTAACAGCATGAATGAACAGGAGGTGAACAATTGAGAGCATTATTTAATCTTGGCATCATCTTTGTGCAGAAGCCGCGCCAAGAGTGCTTGCGTCTTTTGCAACTGCGTGATGCGCGCCGTGGTCTCCGCCTGACAGGCGCGCAGTTTGTCGCGCAATGCAGGGCAGAATGCTTGTGGGCGGTCATGCAGGCAATCGTGTAGCCGCGCGATATCCTTTAATGCCAGCCCCGCCTGTTGCAGCAGGCGAATTTTCGCCACCTGCGCCATATCTTCCTCGTCATAGAGGCGATACCCAGCCGCGTTGCGTATAGGCGTGAGTAGCCCCAGTGATTCATAAAAACGCAGCATCCGCACACTGACCTGCGTGCGCTGCGCCAATTCCCCTATTTTCATGCGTCCTCCGCTTGACCCTGACAAGGTGTCATAGTCTACCCTTGCGTCGTCATTCACACAGGAGCATCCCATGCACGCTTACATCATCCACGGCTATGGCGCGAGCCCGACCGATCACTGGTTTCCCTGGTTGCAAGTACGTTTGCAGGCAGCGGGCATTCCAACCATCGTCCCGCCGCTGCCTGACAGCGCGCATCCCGATTTTGCCGCTTGGCAGGCAACACTCACACAAACGATCGGCACGCCTGATCGCAACACTTTGCTTATCGCGCACAGCCTCGGCACCATCAGCCTGCTGCATTACCTGAGTGCGGCCCGTCCCGCAGCGGTGGGCGGCCTCGTGCTGGTGGCAGGCTTTGGTGCGCGTTTGCCGGAACTGCCGATTATCGGTGGCTTTGATATTGGCACCTACATTGACCATGCCCGCCTGGATAATGTCGTCCTGCGCCGCTATGTAGCGCAAATGCACCACCTCATCAGTGACAACGATTACGTTGTTGCTCCTGCCAACAGCCACGTCCTTGCCGCACGGCTCGGCGGCACGGTGCATGCATTACCGCGATACGGCCATTTCCTGAGCGCTGACGGCATTACCGAATTGCCTGCCGCATGGGAAGCCTTGCAGAGCTGTTTCAGCGGAGAAGATCATGTTTAAAATCATCATGCTGGTGAAAAAACGCGCCGAACTCAGCACGGAAGAATTCCTCGCCTGTTGGCGCGAACATTCCGCTAAAGTCTTACGCTACCAAGCAGCGCTGGGCATTCGTGGCTACACCAAAACTCTGCCGGAAGCAGCTGACACCCTGCGCGGCACACAGCCCTTCGCCTACGACGCTATGGGTGAATTGTGGTACGACAGCCGCGATGATTTCCTCCGCGCCCGCAATACGCCCGAGGGACAGGTGGCACTTGCCGAACTGCGCGCGGATGAATTGCGCTTTGTCGATATGACGCAATCGGTGATGTGGTTTGGAACGGAAGAACGCGTTATCTGAAGCAAATGGAGGAAAATAAAAAAAGCGGGCATGACGCCCGCTTTTTCGTATTCATCTGTCAGTAGTACCAAGTACGTACCGGACCGGAATCCACGTGAATAAAATTCGAACCGCGATAAATGCCGATACCGCCCGCATTAAGGCGTTGTGCCATTGCACGCAATTGCCGCGAGGTATAACCCTGAATGGAAATGTCGGCAGCTTGGGCTTTCATGTGATAGCTCTGCTTGCCGACATTCTTGGAGCGACGCGCCAACATGGAATTAGTAGCCGGTGAGCGGTAGCCGCTGTGCAATTCGATCGTCGCATTATTGCCGACGTTGCTTTGCATGTAGTGGAGGATATTGAGCAGGTCGATATCCACAGAAACAATCTGATTCTGACGGAAATCGCGGAAGAAATTGCTGATTTCATCCATAGCAGGCTGAATATAGCCATATTCCGGAGACCAGAAGACAGCGCGGATATTTTCGCCGGTGTGCGGATTGTGCATCTTGATCATCCGCTCGCGGCTGATGGCCGCCTTGGCCCAATCAGCAGGTAACAAAAGACCCGCAGTCGCGATCGCAGCAGTTTTCAGGAAAGTGCGTCGGGAATTGCGGGTGCAGCAGGGGCAATCTTCGCCGTGTTCAAAATCGGCAAAAGTAACTGCCCGTTCAGTGTCGGGTTTCTTAAAAAACATATTGAGATTTACCGTTTCGTGTTTGAGGCGGCGGATACTAAAGTAATTGCAATGAATTTGCAACAAATAGGCGCCGGAAACGGGAGTTAAAAGAAAGGATTTGGTGGCTACGCCCTGACTCGAACAGGGGACCCCATCATTATGAGTGATGTGCTCTAACCGACTGAGCTACGTAGCCTTAATGGAGAAAGAGGAAGAAATAAGGCGCGCGATTATGCCGAGCGGGCAGGGGGGTGTCAAGCCCTTTCGGCAAACATTACCAAAGCTGCCGCAGACAGCCACTATAATGCCTGCATTTTTGCGGAGAACACATGTGGATGTCAGTGAAATCCTGAACGGCCTGAACGAACGCCAACGCGAAGCCGTCACCCATCCGGCGCGCGCCCTGCGCATCATCGCCGGGGCGGGCAGCGGCAAAACACGCGTCCTCGTACAGCGGATGCAATGGCTGATGGCGGTTGAAGGCATCTCGCCCTACGGTCTGCTGGCGCTCACCTTTACCAACAAAGCCGCACGCGAAATGCGCCAGCGTCTCGAAGCTGCGCTGGAACGTCCGCTTGGCCAACTGTGGATGGGTACCTTCCACGGCATCTGCCACCGCATCCTGCGCCGCCACGCCACGCTGCTCGGCTGGCCGGAACAATTCATTATCATGGACAGCGATGACCAGCTGCGCATGGTGAAGCGCATGATGCGCGCGCGGCAGTGGGACGAAAACCACATCAAGCCGAAAGCGCTAGTCTGGCAAATCAACGCCTGGAAAGAAGACGGCCTGCGCGCGGCCGACATCCCGCCCAATCCGCACCCGACCAACATCGCCGTGCGCGATTTCTACGCCGATTACGAACGCCTCTGCCGCCAGCAAGGCACGATGGACTTCGCCGAACTGCTCCTGCTCACTATCGAACTCTTTACCCACCACGCCGACGTGCTGCGCAACTACCAGCAGCGTTTCCAGAGCATCCTCGTGGACGAATTTCAGGACACCAACGCCCTGCAATACCGCCTTGTCCAACAAATCAGCGCGGGCGGCGCGCAACTCTTCGTCGTGGGTGATGACGACCAGTCCATCTACGGCTGGCGTGGCGCGCGCGTCGAAAACATCCTGCAACTCGAACACGACTACCCTGGCCTCGCCACCATCCGCCTCGAACAAAACTACCGCTCAACCCAGACCATCCTCGATGCCGCCAACGCCGTCATTGCGCAAAACAGCCAGCGCCTCGGCAAAACCCTGTGGAGCGATGGCGCGCGCGGCGCGGCGGTGCGCATCTACCCCGCCATTAACGAACACGACGAAGCGCGCTACATCTGCGCCGAAATCCAGCGCTGGCAGGCAGCAGGCGGCCGTTACGACGACTGCGCCATCCTCTACCGCTCCAACGCCCAATCGCGCGTCTTCGAAGAAATGCTCTTGCAGCACCGCCTGCCCTACCGCGTCTATGGCGGCCTGCGCTTCTTCGAGCGCGCTGAAATCAAAGACGCGCTCGCCTACCTGCGTCTCGCCCGCTATCGCGATGACGATGGCGCCCTCGAACGCATTATCAACACCCCGCCGCGCGGCATCGGCCAGAAAACCCTGGCCGACCTGCGTCAGCACGCGCAACAACACGGCGCCAGCCTGTGGCAAATCCTCACCAACGACACCCTCATCAACAGCCACTACCCCGCCCGCGCCAAAAACGCCCTGCGCGACTTCGTCCGCCTCATCGACGACCTCGCGCACAAAATCAATCACGAACCCTCGCTGAAAAAAGCCCTCGAATACACCGTGCATGACAGTGGCCTTTACGCCGCCCTCGAAGCCGAACACAACGAACAGGCCGAAGCGCGGCGCGACAACCTCGACGAACTCATCAACGCCGGCAGCTACATCGACCTCACCACCGATCCCGACAGCGACCGCATCATGGACTTCCTCGCCGACGCTGCGCTGGACGCAGGCGACGGTCAGGCCGAAGAAGGCACGGACAGCATCCAGCTCATGACCCTGCACAGCGCCAAAGGCCTCGAATACCCGAACGTGTACATCGTCGGCATGGAAGAAGGCCTGTTCCCGACCCAGCGCGCCTGCGAAAGCCCGGAAAAACTCGAAGAAGAGCGCCGCCTTGCCTACGTCGGCATGACCCGCGCCGAACAGCACCTCACCCTCTGCTTCGCCGAACGCCGCCGCTTCCAGGGCCAGGACACCTACCCGCAGCCCTCGCGCTTCATCCACGAAATCCCGGCGGAACTGACCGAAGCGGTGCGCCCGATGGTGTACAGCGGCATCAGCAAAATGCGGCAAAGCCGCGTAGCGACGCCCGCCAGTGCCACAAGCGACGCCCCCTTTCCCCTTGGCATGACCGTGCGCCACCCCAAATTCGGCGAAGGCTGCGTACTCGCACTCGAAGGTAGCGGCGAACACCGCCGCATCCTTGTGAACTTCACCGACGCCGGGGAAAAATGGCTGGTACTGGCCTACGCCAAACTGGAAAAAGCCTGACGCCTCCGGCATCTATCCCGCTTGGCGAACCCAGTGTTTACGCCGCTTGGCGAGCCCAGCGGGCGTAGGGAGGGCTTCAGCCCGCCGGGCAGGCCGCAGCCTGCTTTTTGCGTTTTGGGAAAGCGCGGCCACAAGTGGGGAAACGATGCGATTTTTTGTCTTTGAGACGTTGCAGGCGACGTATCCACGAACCCGGCGAAATCGCCGCTTGGCGAGCCCAGTGTTTACGCCGCTTGGCGCGAGTCCGGCTTTTATCCCGCCCAGCGGCGCATTTCAGAAAATCCGCCCAACCCAGCCGATACCCGGTGCGATATCCATCTCCGGCAAGTCGTCCGGATTGACACTCCATAGCCCCGCCAGTTTCAGCGGCATGAATTCATCACTGCCGTCGCAATCTACCCAGGCTTCAAATTCCCCTTCCGCAAATTCCAGTCCGTGCAGCTCAGTCAGCCCCAATTTCCGCTCTTCCGCTGTCTGTGCGCCCTCATTCTGCAAAATCTCACCGTCGGCGTAGGCGAAACGACGCAGCCATTGCCCATCAACGGCTTTGGCCCAAGCGACATAATCCACCACGCGATAGCTGCCAAAAGCCTGCACCTCAGGAAAATGGGCAACAAGCGGCGCGGTCAGCGCCTCGAAGCGTTGCGTAGTGGGTAAGTGCGCTGCTTCCAGCGGCGGTACGCCGACGACGAATACCCAGCCCCGTACAGGTGGCGAGATGAACGGTACATAGATGTTTTCCTGATATTTCTCGTGACATGCCCAATACGCCGCATCAATGCCGCTCTGCCAGTTGGCACGGCGTACATCCTGCGCCTTGAGCAGCGTCAGCACCTGCTCCGGCTCTGCCGTCTTCACCGCTAGCCAGCAAGCTTTAAGGCCAAAATCTGCCGGATGATCGGGGGTGTCATCCAACGGGGGATGATCAGCGGGGATGCGCAACGCAAAAGCCGGACATGCATCCGGTGCCGCCCGTTCCCGTTTTGATAACCACGCAGCCAGCCATTGGCGTAACCAAGTCATGAAATCCTCCAATAAATGCATGAGAGCTGCCGTTTGACGGCAAATTCCGCCCGATGGCGTTTGTCGCAACCCCCACGCTAGGGCAGATAGGCGAGCACCAGGGCGAGATAGACGGCGGCGCCGACCCAGTTGTTATGCAGGAAGGCGCGGAAGCAGCGTTCGCGCTCAAAGTGGCGGGTATCCCACAATTCCCAGGCAAAGAGCAGGGCGGCACCAAGGATGCCCGCGTAGTACCAGACATTCAGCGCGGCGGCGTATCCGGCGGAGAGCAGCAGGGCGAGCATCAACGTCATCATTGCGGCGAGGAAGCGGTGTTCGCGGCCACGCATGGTGATGGCGCTGGAACGCAGGCCGATTTTCAGGTCGTCGTTGCGGTCCACCAGTGCGTAGAAGGTGTCGTAGATGAGCGTCCAGCAGATGCCTGCGCCGTAGAACAGCACGCCCGGCAGGGTGATGGTGCCGAGGAGGGCGGTTTGCGCGAGCAGGATGGGGCTGGCAAGGGCGATGCCCAGAATGAGTTGCGGCGCGGGAAAGCAGCGTTTGCTGAGCGGGTAAAGCAGCATGACGATGCCGCAGACGATGGCCAGCAGGATGGTCTGCCAGTTGAGCAGCAGGACGAGCAGAAAATTGAGCAGCATCAGGATGATACCGAGGGCGACGGCGGTGGTGACGCTGATTTCTCCCCGCACCAGCGGGCGGTTGCGGGTGCGCTCGACATGGCCGTCGAAGTTGCGGTCGGCGAGGTCGTTGAAGACGCAGCCGGCGGAGTGGGTCAGCCAGGCACCGAGCAGGAAAATGCAGACGGTGTACGCGGGCGGGCGGCCGCTGCCTGCCAGCCACAGCCCCCACAGACAGGTCCAGGCGAGCAGTAATGGCACGATGGGGGCGTCCAGGCGCATCAGGCGGATGCAGGCGATGATGGGGCGGGTGGACATGATGATTTTTCCTCCGGTTCTTTTGCGGTGAGGGCATTTTTACCACAACGATGAGCGGTCGCCATCAGGCGGGGCGCTGATGCCGCTTGCGCCTTTGCGGATTGCCAAGCGGCTCAACGCTATGGTGTTGTCCCGTCGTGCCATTCCTGCAAGTGTTTTTCTGCCACGGCATCGCCCTGCGCGGCGGCTTTTTCCAGCCATTCCCGCGCCTGTGGCAAATCGATGGCCTGGCCTCGTTGCAGTAGTAGTTCGCCCAAGCGGGATTGGGCATAAAGGTCGCCCCTCGTCGCCAGCGGCCGCCAGGCGCTAATCGCCCGGTCGCGCCATGTCTGCGCTTGCGCCGTATCGCCGCGCAGGGTGGCGAGGGCGTGCAGATCGTCTAGGGCCATCGCCGTCAGCAGCGGGTCTTTCCCGTCTGCCGCCACTTGCTCGTACCAATAGCGGGCGCGGCCATCGTTTTTGGCGTTGTCGCGATACCAGGAAGCGGTGGCGTAGCGTATTGCCGCATCGCCGTGTGTCGCTGCCTGTTCGCGCCAGTGGATGGCCTGCGCGGGATCGGGCGCCACGCCCCAGCCGTCCGCGTATAAATCGGCGAGTGTATCCATCGCTTCTGCGTGTCCGGCAGCAGCCCGTACCTGCATGATATCCGCCGTCTTGTTGTAGTCTTCGCGCACGCCCGCGCCCCAGAGGTACATCTGCCCCAGCTGGTAGTGTGTTTCTGCGTCGTCGCTGTGCAGGAAGGCGTCATAGAGCGGATAGGCCTGGGCATGCAACTGGGTGACGGTTTCTTCAAACCAGCGTCGTGCCTGGGCGTCATCGCTTACCGTGCCTTTGCCGTCCACGTATTGCTGATAGACGCGCAGGCCCGCGAGGATGTTGCCCGCTTCCGCCTGCGGCAGGAAGGCTTGTAGCGCTTCCTGATAGTTGCCGTCGCGGTACAGCTGCTCCGCCCGCTGCCAGCCCCGCCACTGTGGCGAGGCCAGCGCCTCGCTCGCCTCACGCGCGAAGATGCCCCACAACTGCCCCAGTTTCGCCGCCGCTTGTGGTTCGTGCGGCAGTTCCCGGATGTAGTCGGCGTTGGCGTAGTGGAAATAGCCCGCGTCGTAAGCCTCCTCCGGGTCTTGCCAGAGGATGGCGGCAGATGCGCTGCCTGCGGCACAGGCGAGAAGCAGGCTGAAAAGGTGCTGTTTTTTCATGGTGTTCTCCGTTGGGTGGATGATGGGCAGGATAGTAGGGCAGGGTACCCATGCCATTCAATGACCACTATACGTCTAATTGCCCGCCGTTTGCGCCTTCGCCGCCCCGCCCGCGCGAGACGCCGCTATAATCGCCCCTGTTTTTCTCAAGCGGGCGACCGCTTTTCTAATTCCGATACATTGAGGCGATATGAACTGGTTCCAATTGATTCGTGAGGATTTTTCCGTGGTGTTTGCGCGTGATCCAGCGGTGCGCAGCCGCTGGGCGGTGCTGACCCTGCATTCGGGCTTCCGCGCCGTGGTGCATTACCGCATGCAGCATGCGCTGTGGGGTATCGGCCTGCACTGGCTGGCGCGCTGGTTGTCGCTGTGGTCGCGCTGGACGACGGGGGTAGAAATTCATCCGGCGGTGCGCATCGGGCGCCGTTTTTTTATTGACCACGGCATGGGTATCGTCATCGGCGAGACGGCGGAGCTCGGTGACGATGTCAGTATGTATCAGGGGGTGACGCTCGGTGGCACGACCTGGAACGAAGGCAAACGTCACCCCACCATCGGCTCGAATGTCATCCTCGGCGCGGGCGCGAAGGTGCTCGGCGCGATCACAGTGCATGATCATGCCCGCGTTGGCAGCAACGCGGTGGTGGTGAAGGATGTGGAGTCGTACACGACAGTGGTCGGCGTGCCGGCCTGTGCGGTGCGCATCCGTAATGAAGACGGCGAGAAGTTTGAGGCGTATGCGGTCGGGCATGATGCGCCCGATCCGGTGATGACGATGTTGGAGCAGTTAAGCGAGCGTGTGGCGAAGCTGGAAGCGGAAAACGCGGCGTTGAGGCAGGGCCATGGCCGCGATTGACGGCAGCCTCGACGGCTGGGCGTATTTTGATTTTGCCGCGACGATGCCGGTGACTGAGGCGGCGCTCGCGGTATTCGTCGAGACGTTATCCCGCTTCCCTGCCAACACCGGCGCGACCTATGCCCCCGGCCTTGCCGCCAGACAGGCGCTGGAAGCGGCGCGGGCGCAGTTTGCAGCGGTCATTCATGCCGACCCGCGCGAGGTGGTCTTCACCAGCGGCGCAACGGAGGCAGATAACCTCGCCCTGAAAGGCGCGCTGTGGTACCACGGCGTCAAGCAGCCGCATCTGCTCACAGTGCAGACGGAGCACAAGGCGGTGCTGGATACGGCGGCGGCACTGGCGAAAACGGCGAAGGTAACGGTGCTGCCGGTGCAGCGCGACGGCCTGCTGGATATGGACGCCCTCGATGCCGCCTTGCAAACCGCGCCGACGCTGGTCAGCGTCATGGCCGTGAATAATGAAACGGGCGTGGTGCAGCCACTTGCCGCGATTGCCGCCCGTGTCCATGCGACGGGGGCGAAATTCCATGTGGACGCGGCGCAGGCGCTGGGCAAGTTGCCGGTGGACGTGCGCGCCTGGGATGCCGACCTGGTCAGTTTTTCCGGGCACAAATGCGGCGCGCCGCAAGGCATCGGTGCACTGTTTGTGCGCCGCCTGCCGAAGATGCGTTTGCAGGCGCTGGCTCACGGCGGCGGGCAGGAACGCAGCCGCCGCAGCGGCACATCACCGCTGGCGTTGATACGTGCCTTTGCCGCTGCTGCCGCGCAGGCGGAAGCGGGGCGCGAGGCGAACGGGGCAACGGTCGCTGCCAGGCGCGCGCAACTGCTCGCCACCCTGCCGGCGTCCATGCACGTGAACGTGCCGCCGCAGACGCCGCAAGTGCCGCATATCGTGAATCTCTTTACCGATGTACCCTCAGGCGAGGCGCTGTGTCAGGCGGATGCGGCGCAGATTGCGCTGGCGGCGGGCTCGGCCTGCACTTCTGCCGCCGAAGGTTCACACGTCTTGCAGGCGATGGGGCTTCATGACGCAGCGGCGCGCAGCCTGCGTATCAGCCTGTCGCATACCACCGCAAGCGGGGAAATATCCCGCTTGGCGGCCTATTTGGAGAAACTCGGCCATGATCGCTCTTGATGAAGAAGCGCAGCACGAAGTAACCCGTCTGTGCATCCAGGCGGCGCTGCTGCTCTTGCAATACGGCGCGGAAAGCAAAGTGGTGGTGGATGTCTCGACCCGCCTCGGCTACGCCCTCGGCGCGACGCGTGTCGATTGCGCCCTCACCGCCAATTCCATCGTCTTCACCACCCTCTTTAACCAGTTCTGCATCACCACCGCGCGGCGCAATGTCGATCGCGGCGTGAACATGACGGTGGTCAGCGAAGTGCAGCACATCATGCTCGCCTGTGAAGCGGGGCAAATGGATCGCCACGCGGTGCGCAACGCGCTTGATAATCTGCAACCGCATCCCTATCCGTCGCAGCTCGTGCTCGTCATGGTGGCGCTGTCCTGCGCCTGCTTCGCGCGCCTTTCCGGCGGCGACTGGACGGTGTGCGGCCTCACCTTCGCCGCCAGCCTGTGCGGGATGCGGCTGCGGCAATGGCTGGCCGGGCTGCATTTCAATATGGCGCTCGTTTTCATGGTAACCGCCTTCCTCACCAGCCTGATTGCCGGCCTCGGTGTGCGTTTCCACATCGGCAACGACCCGCATATCGCCATGGCTGCCGCCGTGCTGATGCTCGTCCCCGGCTTCCCGCTGATTAACTCGCTTTCCGACGTGCTGAAAGGCTACATGAACATGGGCATTGGCCGCTGGGCGCTCGCCACCGTCCTCACCCTCGGCACCTGCCTCGGCATCGTCTCGGCGCTGGCGCTGCTCGGTATCGACAACTGGAGCGGCGTATGAAAGTGCTGGAAATCCTGTGGCTGCTCGCGAACGACGCCTTCTTCGCCGCCATCCCCGCTGTCGGCTTTGCCCTCCTGTTCAACGTGCCGCCGCGCGCCCTCAAATACTGCGCCGCCCTCGGCGCGCTGGGACACGCGACGCGTACCGCGCTGCAAATGCTGCACCTGAGCCCCGTCTTCGCCACCTTCTTCGCCGCCAGCCTCATCGGCGCGCTCGGCGTGTGGCTGGCGCGGCGCTACCACCGCGCCCATCCCAAAGTCTTTACCGTCGCCGCCGTCATCCCGATGTTCCCCGGCCTCTCTGCCTACCGCGCCATGCTGTCGCTGGTGCTCATCGAAAAAGAAGGCTACTCGCCGGAACGCTTCGCGACGATGGTCGAACAATTCGTGCAAACCGGCTTCCTGCTCGCCGCGCTCGTCTTCGGCCTGGCGTTGCCCGGATTGCTCTATTACCGTCAAAAACCCGTTGTCTAAACACCCTTAGGAGGCCCTATGAAACCCCGCAACCCCGACAGCATCTTTATCCTGCCGCCGGAGGCGACGAAGAAAATCTTCCTCTTCACCGCTTCGCTGGCCCTTGCTCTGGTACTGATGCTCGTGACTGCCGGCGAAAACTTCACCTACGCGCAGCACTGCGTCCTTTTCCTCCTCTACTTCTCCATCCTCCTTTGGGTCACCGAAGCCGCCGCGCCCTTTGCCGTCGGCATCTTCATCGTTGGTTATCTCGTCTTTGCGCTTGGCAAAGAAGACGGCCTTGACGTTGGCATCTACGTACGCACCTGGTCGGACGGCATCATCATGCTCTTCCTCGGCGGTTTCTTCCTCGCCGAAGGCATGAAAAAAACCCGCCTTGACTACAAACTGCTGCAAAAACTCCTGCCGCTCTTCGGGCGCCAGTCCAAATACGTCCTGCTCGGCCTGATGCTCGCCACCGCGTTCATCTCCATGCTAATGAGCAACACCGCGACCACGGCGATGATGATCGCGACCGCAGCACCCTTGTACGGCAACGCCAAAGGCAACTTTGCCCGCGCCCTTCTGCTCGGTATCCCCGCCGCCGCTTCCATCGGCGGCATGGGCACACCGGTCGGCTCGCCGCCAAACGCCATCACCATCGGTGCGCTGGCCGCCAAAGACATCCACATCTCCTTCCTCGGCTGGATGATCGTCGGCATGCCGCTGGCCATCATCCTCACCCTGGCCTTCTGGCGCATTCTCACCAGCACCTACCAAATCGGCAGCGACAAACTCGACACCGCCTTCCTCTACGCCGAACCCGACACGCCGAAAGAAGTCAGCAAACTGCAAGAAGCCTTGATGATCTTCATCCTCGTGCTGACCCTCTTCCTGTGGCTGACCGCCAAACAATTCGGCATGCCGATCGCTGTCGCTTCCGGCATCCCCATCGCCGGTTTAACGCTCACCGGCATCCTCAACGGCAAAGACGTGCGCGCCCTGCCGTGGGACACCCTGATGCTGGTCGCAGGCGGTCTCGCCCTGGGGCTCGCCATCGAAGAACACCACCTCGCCAACTACTACGTTGAAAAACTGCAACACATCCACGTCAACTTCTACCTGCTGGTCGTGCTCTTCGCCCTCGTCACCGTCGGCCTCTCCAACTTCATGAGTAACACGGCAGCGACCGCCATCCTCGTCCCCGTTGCCCTGTCCTCGGCGGCGCTCGCCGGCGACGCTAACCCACTCATCCTGCCGCTGGTTATCGGCCTCTCGGCATCGTGCGCCCTCTTCCTGCCGGTTTCCACCCCGCCGAACGCCATCGCGTACAGCACCGGATTGCTCAAACAGTCCGAATTCCGCCTGGGCGGTGTCAGCGTTGGCCTGATCGGTCCCGCGCTGATCATCCTCTGGACCCTGCTCACCGTGAACCTGCTGTAAAGACCCAACAAAAAACCGCGCTCCGGCGCGGTTTTTTATCACACGACCCCGCTTAACGCGCAAAACAGCAAGGTGCATAAAAATCCCCGCCCTACAGCTGCAAAAATCTCCTCATGACAAAAACTTGCACCGCATAACCGCGCGCGCTACCGTGCCACTCATAACAACAACAAACCAACCGCCATCATGATCATGAACAACAACCCCTATCAGGCGGCGCTCGCCGCTATCCTGCCCCGACAAGCCACCAATATCGCTCGTCATACCCTCGCCAGCGGTGAAACCGTTTGGGTACGTAAAGCAGGGAAAAGCATCCCGCAGTGGCGCTATACCCTAATCGGCTACTTCGCCGCCATTTTCCACCTCAATGCGCTCAAACCCGTGCCCAACCCCGGCGGCCGCGCCGTCATCGCGACCGAGGCCGAGCGCCTGCAAATCCTGGAAGCGCACGGCGTCCATGTGCCGCACCTGCTCGCGCGCAGCGCGGACGGCATCATGTTTACTCATCTTGGTGAACACACCCTGCTTGAGTGCATCGAGCACGAAACTGACGACCTCACCCGCTGGCAACAGGGCCTTGATGCCATCCGCGCCGTGCATGAACACGGGCAATACCTGAGCGAGCCCTTCGCGCGCAACATCATCGTCTGCCCCGACGGCAGTACGGGATTCATTGATTTCGAAGAAGACCCCGGGCAGTACATGTCCTTTACCGCCTGCGAAAGCCGCGACTACCTCTGCTACCTGCAATCCACCGCCATCATCCTCAAACAGCGCGGCCACCTTGATGCTGCCGTCCGTCTGTGGCACGCCCACACTTGCACCTTGTCGCCCATCGTCGTGCACGACATCCACGCCGCCGTGCGTCCGCTACTGTGGATGCGCTGCCTGCACCATCCCCGCTGGGGCAAAGACCCGCTGCGCCTCGCGGCGCTTGCCGAATTGATTCACCTCGAACACCGGACATACACATGAAATACCCCACAGACATCTATACCGAAGCTGCCGTTGATCCTGACACCCTTGCCCATCTCGGCCCGCTTGCCCGCATGGCGGGCATCTGGCGCGGCGAAAAAGACATGGACACCAATCCCAAAGCCGACGGCGCGCACCATGACCCCTACATCGAGCACTACGAACTCCAGCCCATCGATGCCCAGACCAACGGCCCGCAGATCTACTACGGCCTGCGCTATCACACTCATATCCTCCAGCCGGGCGGCGTCGAAACCTTCCACGACCAGGTCGGCTACTGGCTGTGGGAACCCGCCACTGGTAACATCATTCTCACCCTT
>ERZ772971.464-NODE-464-length-25684-cov-5.928518_pt1 | contig 25684 bp, 16 predicted proteins | sample MGYA00511943_ERZ772971 | MGnify/ENA primary metagenome ERZ772971 (study PRJEB29015, sample SAMEA2737929) | human oral metagenome | biome: human oral; feature: human-associated habitat; material: dental | place: China | collected 2144 ... | reverse complement strand
CAGAGAAATAACGGAACAAGAATTTCGAAATGCTGAACCTGGTACTATCGGCGACCATGATCGAGAGGTTCAGCACGTATTCATATCCCAGAAAGCTATCGAAGGTTTTCCCGAACCGATATGGGTAGAGTAACACTGTCATAAAGAGATGAAATTCACGATAAGGAGACAGGAAGACAAACAAGCGGTGATGTCGTACCTTGAGAAGTTACCGACGGATAAGCCGTATTTTGCCGAGATAAAGCAGATACGCCGCCGTCGCACGATAGACCAGAACAGCCTCTATTGGCTGTGGTTAAAGTGCCTACAAGACGAGACAGGCGAAGATAAGGAGAGGCTGCACGAGTACTTTAAGGCGAGGTATTTGGGCGTTAGCACTGTGGAGGTATTCGGGGTAGATGTGCAGATGTCGGCAAGCACGACGAAGCTCGACACGAAAGAGATGACGCATTACCTTGATCGCATACAGCAGTTTGCCCTTGCAGATTTGGGTATCGCTCTGCCGAACCCGTCGGACTTGTATTGGGAGCAGTTCTATGAAAAATACAAGGGGTGGATTTGAAAAGAAGCCAAATTCTTACGCAAAACGCCTAAAATGATGTAGAAAACGCCTAAAATAACGGGAGGCACATAAAACGCCCAAGTATTCAGAATAATATGGATATTTTTGGGCGTTTACTTTAAAAAAAATAGGAGATATAAGTATGCCAATACCAATCATATTAGGGGCTATTGCGGCAGCAGGAGCGATAACAAGTGCAGTACTAACTGCAAGAGCAAATAAAAAACACCGAGATGCTCTCGATAAGGAGGCTAACAGACAGAAACAGTTTTATGAAGGGCAACTGAACGAGAATCCTCTCGACCAATTTCATAATAGAGCATTGATAGGAGAAATGCGTCGTGCGGCAAATGCTCGTATAGAGCAGGAGCGAGCGAGACGTAAGATAACAGGTGAGTTGGACACTACCAATATGATGAAAGACCAGAACGCACAAGCTATGCAGAATATGTATAGCCGTATAGCAACTAATGCCTCATTGCGTAGAGATGGTATATTGAACGCATACGAGAGAAGTAGACAGGGGATATATGCTCAGCAGGCAGATTTGCAGCGAGCGGAGATGCAAAACTATGCCAATCTTGCGAGTAATATAGGCAATGCCGCCGCTACGGCTATGGGTGGATATTCTGGCAAAGGGATTGGTATCGGTGGAGGGAGCAAAGCACCCAAGATAAATATCGGTACACAAAATGTAGATACACCTGCATATAACAGCGGAGATATACAGGACATAAATAATCCAAACAAGAATACATATATAGCCTAACATTACGACAATGATACTTGATATTGACAATAAGAAAAATGTTGTAGGGACGAAAGAATATCCTGACAACTATCACGACTATAAGGACGAGGAGAATTATAACGCCGATAAAGAGCCGTCGACACTGGAAGAGTGGGAAGCTATGCAAAGCGATGAGCAGCAGCCTATCGTCAATGTGTCGGATGTAGGCGATAATCAGCTGCAAAGTACAAGACAAGACAATACCTATAAACGTACAAATACACTGCCTCCAAGTACAGAGGCAGCAGATACGTATTGGCAGTGGGCAAAAGAAAGAGATAAGGAGATACGACGAAATACCCCCAGAGACTACAAGACAATAGCAGATTACTATTTGCGGAATAATCCTCAGCCTACTTTACCCGAAGATGATATAAAAGCGGAGAGACGGCGAGCTAACTTAGCTATGCTTAGTGAGGCATTACATTTATTGGTAGATATAGGTAGTGCTGTCGGAGGAGGTAATGTGTATAAAAGAGAGCCGCACGCACTACGGGCTGTATTGGATAGTAAAGGTAGGCGTGAGGCGTTGATGGATAGTTATCGGAGAAACCTATCGAGGTGGCAAGAAGCATACGCTAAGGTTATAGGCGACGCAAGCCAAGAAGACAGAGACCGTACTATTGATATATTCAGGACTATATACCCTGCATATACAAGTCTGGATAAGGAGATGTTGCAGCAAGGCAATCGATTGGAGCTTGAGGCAGAAAAACAGAAAAACGCCTTAGAGAGACAAGAAAGAGCACAAAAGGCAAAAAAAGCTCTGGAAGACTACAGGAATAATCTAAGAAAAGACCTATACAAATACAAAGGAGAACAGTTGATAGGCGTTTGGTTTCCGGATGAAACTAAACCAGTCCTAATCCCCAGGCGAGATAAACCTTTCTATGATACTATAATGGAGGTATATATCGCTGAGATGGGTCTACCACACCCTATTTATGATAAGCGTAACGGTAAATGGGTAAGTCCAACGAAAACCGAAACCGATACAAAAAAGTCGGAAAACAAGGCTAATATGAACAGCGGACAGATGGGTGCAACGAAAGAACACTATGGAGGTACGGTAAACCTCAATAATCCGAAAGCGAGTACAAAAGGGGGCAACAATCAGGGAAATAAACCTAAGAGGCCATTTTAATTAACAAGATTAACAAGGACGATAGTAAATAAAAGATATGGGCGACATAAAGAAATTATACAACTACCTTCAATCGAAGAAGGTACAGGGACTTGGCAGTGAAGATGAGTTTAAGGATGGTTTTCTGAATGATAGTGCTTTTTCACAGAGGGTTTACGATTATGTGAAGCCTCTGTTCTCTGATATAGAGGAGACGCGCAAGGCGTTTGTTGATGGTTTTAGAGAGCCAAAGAATAACACTGCCTATGCTACCCCTGTACCTTACGAGAAGAAAAAGTATTATGATCCGAGAGAGGATTATTCCGATTGGGTTGATAAGCAAAAGCAGTCTTTCGGTAATCCACCTAAAGATATAGATGAGGCTGCCGTAGGGATAAAGAAAGCAAACAATATGGAACTAACGCCTCAGGAGAAGAGTCGTGAGCGTCGGGCTAAGGCGACAGAGCACGTAAATGCCAATATAGGCGTTGAACGGTATAATGCATATAAAGAGGCAGAGGCACAATATCGGGCTGCGATAACTTCACGTTTGGACGTAGATATAGAGAGGGCAAAAGCAGATAAAAGAGCAAAAGAAGAAGAGATAAACAAAACCATACCGCAAGGCTCTCGTGCTTTGGCGTTGTTTCCACAGGCAAAGATGGCTGTACAATGGACAGTACCCGCCTATACATTGGATATATTGGAAGATACTAAAGAGTTGCTCGAAGCTCCAACAAAAGGTAGCAATTGGGCAGGCAGTATATGGGCAGGGTTTAGGGATAATGCCGATATGAAAAGTTTCTTAAGTCTTGGTATGAGTACCTTTGCCAAAACGGGTAAGGTATATGATATATGTAAACGATACACCAATGGAGAAGCATTGACCGACGAGGAGACTAATCTATTGGAGGCTCTTGCTATGAATACTGCAGTAGCAGGTTTACGTGCAGGCGATGTTAGCGGTTGGTATCGGTCGGGAGAGATAACCGGTGATATGGTAGAGATAATGGGGCAATTTTTGCTTACTGGCGGTATAGGTACTGGAGCAACAAATGTAGTATCGAAAGCGATAGGTAGTACTATGAAGAAGGTATTACCCAAAATAGTATCCAAGATGGGTGCAAAAGGAGCTGTTGGTACAGTATTGCGTGGTGCTAAGTTTGCGGGCAAAGGAGCGGTCGACGTAGTGGCAGGCGGTGCAGTACAGTCTGTGGCTATGCCTAACACATACAGCGGATATATGGAAAAGATGTCGGGTACAGTTATGCACGGCGAGAAAGAAGGAGAGTATAGCATAGAACCTCCAGATATAAGTGGTTTGCAGGCTTGGGTAAGCTCGATGAAGGAGACCCAGACAGAGCGTCTTGGAGGTGCATTTGCAGGGGCAGGAGGTAAGATATTGAAGAATATAGTGCCAAAGAGTTGGGGAAAACTATCGACAAAAGGAGCTATAGGAGCATTGGTGAAAGCAGGCGGTACTGCGAATAAGCATCTGGCACAAGCAGGAGTTAATGGACTTATTGGCGAGACCGGCGAAGAGGTAGCAGGAGCTGTTTTCGATAGGGCTATCGGGGCAAGTAGCGACGAAGAGTGGAAAGCTTTTTGGAGTAAAGATAATATGCTGCAGATGATAGGCGGATTTGCTCCGATGAGCATATTGGGGCTCGGTATGAATGGTGCTACGGCTGCAAACAAAAGAGTATCGGCTCTGAGGTCTAAGCGTCGTTTTGTAAATTTCACCAGAGATATAGGTAGCAAGAACGGAGTAGATATGGCAGAAGAGATTATCAGTACTCCAATAGAGGACTTGGGTAAAAAAATGCACAAATATACTCAAGAGATAGGCGGATATACGAATGGCGAACTTAACGATAATGGAATAGAATTTAATAGACTTGCAGCCGAGGTACTGAGAAGTAGTACGGAAAGAGATATTGCCAATGAATGGGATAGGTATATACAAGAGCAAGAGGCAGAAGACAATGTGAATACAGTATCAAAAAGAACAATAGATGATACGGTAGATGATAGAGTAGATAATACGGAGCAAACGATACCACAAGTACAGCAAGGCGACGAAGTGGAATATGATAATGCACGATGGATAGTAGGTGATGTAGCCGAAGAGGATGGCGAATATACGTTTGGAGACGAAAGCATACCGCTGAAAAAGGGCAACGTCTTGATGTTTGAGGCAGACGGAAACGGAATACGAATACTTGAAAGCACTGCCGACTTATACGCGGAGGACAAAGACAATGGTATAGAGAGTAGAAGGCAGGAAATATATGAGAAATATCGCCCTGTGATGAATGTAGACACGGGTAATATAATACAGCTGAGTAGTACGGCTGATAATGATAATATTGCGTACGTGGTAAAGGGAAGAGTAGTGTATGATGAAGAGGGCAATATAGACTATGACAAGAGCGATGACACAATATATTACAAAGTATATGATAAGGATGGCAACGAAGTAGACGGAGGCACTCCGAGACCTCTACATTTGAAAACACATCGGACAGAGTTTGGCAAGGTGCTGAGCGATACACCTATCGAGGAATATGTAGACAACGAACTATATCCGCAAAAGCAGAACAACATACAACAAGCAATAAATAACGGTCAAACAAATGTAGAACAGAGTACACCCGAAGAAAGTGTAAGCACGGATGAACGTCAGGGAGTTACACATCTACAAAACACTGTTTTGGATAGCGAAGAGGCGGACATACTAATGTCTGCTATGGAAGATAATGCAGAGGATATGCCCGTCATCGAACTTACGCCTGATAATTGGGTGGCGGAGTTTGGACAAAACGGGACCGTCTCAACTCCGATAGGTGATGTAAAAATGGGCGACAACCAATTGGCAAAACTATTCTTAAAGAAAAGGACGAGAGAATTTGGAATGATAAAGCCCACATTGGTTAACCCCGATGTAATAATAGAGAAAACAGCAGTAGCCGACAATGCAGAAAGGAATACGAAACTTTTGTTTGTAAAGACATTTAAAGACGATAACGGACAAAAGCACGTACATTTCGAAAACGTAACGGTCCAGAAAGGAGGGCTTGAGGTATCAATCAGTAGCCATATTGTAGACAAGTCGGCAATAAGAAAAGAGTTAGCCAATGGTATTGTTATATACAACAAACCCGAACTAACTTCTATCGGTTCTGATGTGTACTTAACCGAAACCCACGAGGGGCAGTCGGACCTTGTTCCTACACAAAAAGCTAATTCGGATCTACAATACAAAGGTACAACAAATAAACCGGATATACAAGAAGAATTTTATAATTCTTTGCCAAGAAACAAGAAGGGCGAGATAGACGAGAATCGTATGAGTGCGGAGCAGAAGATAAGGTACGCACAGATAGAGTTTGGAGAAGATTTGGACTTGGTGAAGGACTATATAACAGAGCAATCTAAGGCACTGAGTGAAAAGATAGCGAAGCTGACGAATAAGACGGGTAAGAGTGTGGCAGAATACAAAGAGCTTGCAGCCTTGAAAGCTGACAAAAATGTCTTTGTCGACTACTTACATTCTCTCAGAGATATGCAAGAAGACTCTATGCCGAGACAGACTGTAGAGGAGGCAGCGGCTAAACGTGAAGAGTCTCGACGTGAAGAGCAGGCACAACGAGAACAAATGGTACGAGAGAAAGAGGAGCGAGAGGGAGTACCCGATTTCTTGCAAGATACGCCAGAAGATGCTCGTCTGAGAGGTTTCAGGTTGCGTACAGGTGAACGCATAGACAGGCAAGAGCCTATCGAGGTGAGCAAATATAATATGGCACGTCGTAAGTTTACCAACGATACGGGGGCGGTCGAAGAGGGGCGACCGACGGTGAAGCGTACTATAATAGACAACGCACAAACGAGATTGCAGCCATCGCACAGAGGAGGACGGGCAAATATATATCACTTTATCACAGAAGCACAGCCAAAAGAACGCACTGACAAAGCGAGCAGAGTATCGGCAGCACAGATAGCGGCAAATATAAACCCCGAAGAAATAACGGGTGGCATAACTGCATATAATGGTAGCCCGATAGCCAATAACAGACTGGAGGTGATACAGGGTAATAACAGGGCAGAAGCATTACGCCTGATGTATGAAGAGTATCCTCGGTCGGCAGAGACGTACAAGCAATATCTGATAGACAATGCAGAGAATTATGGTATGTCGGCAGATGAGGTACGGACGATGAAAGAGCCAATAGCAGTGGATATATACGAGGGTACAGACGGCAATGCTATATTATTGGGTCAATACACACAGCAAGATGTAGAGAGTGGCGGGGTGCATAGGATAAACCCGAGCGGAGTAGTAAAACACCTGAAATCGCATAATATGCTCGATAGGTTTATAACAACACTACTAAATGGAGTCGATGAAGAAAACACCGTGTCGGACGTTATATCGTCTAACTTACGGGGAGTATTGCCTATATTAGACAAGACAGGAGCAATATCGATGACACAACGCCAAGGCTTCTTTGATGAGAGAGGCGATGTAACGAGCGGAGCTATTGATGACTTCAAGGGTATACTAACAAGCCTTATAACAGAGGGAGGGTATGCCAATATCAATAGCGACTTTTTGAATTTGCCTGATAGTGCGAAAACTGCTCTGTACCTACAAACATACAGAGCGGTACTTAATAAACAAGACGGGCCGACTATTTTGAATGATATACAAAACAGTATCTTGCTATACACACTGGTATTTGGCAATAACAATAAAGGCAAGATTGGAGTAGACGAATCACGTAGAGAAGTGATGAGTTGGTTGATGACAGCACAACCCGACTTCAATACGCTGAATGAAGACGGCACATACCCATTGGTAGATATGCGGAAGAAATTCAGTAATTTTGCTGCGGAACTTACTATACTGTATAAGTCGACCAACTTACGTTCGTCGAAAGATAAAGGAAGAGGACTGTATAATATATGGGATGACTTTTATAATTTATTGGAAGGTAAGGGCGACTTGTTTACGGCAGGCGAGAAAAAGAGTTTACAAGAGAGTATTAACGAAAATTTCAATATAGATTATGTACCCATTAGACAGAATGAGCGCAATACTTTGGACAGCAGAGGTGAAGCGAGCCGAGCAGGGCGACGAGGCAGCGAAAGCGAACTTAGCGTCGGAGAACAATCTGAGGCAGGAACAGCAGCAGCCGACGATAGAGGAAGAACTGAGGCAGATATTGCAGAAGCGGTAAAAGATATAGATGTCGAGCCGACCGAAGCACAGAAGAAAGCCGGTAACTACAAAAAAGGACACGTAAAAATACAGGGTTTTGATATAACGATAGAAAACCCTAAGGGTGCTATACGCAAAGGAGTAGACGGCAATGGCAAGGCGTGGAGCACCGAAATGAAAAACCACTATGGATATTTCAAAAATACTGAGGGCAAAGATGGCGACCATATAGATGTTTTTATCGGAGATAATCCCAATAGCAAAAGAATATTTGTAGTAGACCAAGTAAACCCGAAGACAAAAGAGTTTGACGAAAGTAAAGTTATGCTTGGTTTCGATACGGAAGACGAAGCCAAAAAAGCGTACCTTTCGAACTACTCAAAAGACTGGAAAGGGTTTAAGGATATTACGTATGTAGATATAGATACCTTCAAAGAGTGGCTATATGATGGAGCAAAACAACGTAAACCGTTCGGGGAATATAGTAACATTCGATTGAATGCAGCGAAACGTAAAGCACGAGGAGCAACTACCGAGAAGCTCGAAGAGCTTGTAACGTTGCTAAAAAAGACGGGCTTTGCCGATGTAAAGACAGGCGAGGACTTTTATAATGCTTTGGCAGAGATTAGCTATCGTTACTCACGTCCGAACGGCACAGTATTAGGCTTCGTGAAGGGCAACACCATATACCTCAATCCCGATGAGGTAAGTCTGAATACTCCGATACACGAGTTTGGGCACTTGTGGGTAAGTCAGGTGAAGGAGCATTTTCCTGATTTGTGGGCGAAGGGTAAAGAGTTGTTTCTCGAAAGCGACTATTTGAGAAAGGTACAGGCGGACCCGAACTATCGGCACTTAGACCTCGACGGACAGATAGACGAGGCTATGGCAAGGGCTATCGGCGACAGAGGGGAGCAGGAGCTCGACAAGACGTTGCTCGAAAAAATACTCGACTGGATAGCAGAGGTATGGGACAAGATAGGCGGAGTGTTTGGTATAGATAATCTTACATCGGAGCAGATAAGTAACCTGACGCTGCAAGACTTCACGGATATGGCTACGAGTGAGCTATTGAGTGGGCAGAACCTCACGGAGCGAGTGAATAGCAACAGAGGAGGAACTACCCGCTACAACACTGCCGAGGAGACCGCCGATATAAAGGCTAAGGCTATATCGGACGGTACATTTATGAAAGCCCCTAACGGCAAAGATACGAACCTTACCGAACGGCAGTGGTTGCAGATACGGACGAAGGCGTTTAAGAGGTGGTTTGGCGATTGGGAGAAGACGGCACGTATAGAGAAGTTGAAGAAGACAAAGCCTATTGAGATAACAGGTGAGGAGTACAAAGGTAAATACGAACTGAATGTGAAATCGGGGCACAAGTGGATATTAGACAACTTGCGAGGCACATATACAGTAAAAGACACAGGTGAGAAAGTGAATTTATCACGAGTATCGGCTAATGAAATTACCTCACACGGAGAACGTGAAGATATTCATTTGAAATCGTTTGCGGTTATACCTCAGATGATAGAGAATGCTATATTTATAGACGAGACAGACAATTATAAAAGCAACAACAAATACGACAAATACAAATATTATGTAGTCGGATTGAATGTAGACGGTGTGCCTTATACTGCACGTATCGTTGTCGGAGAGAAGAATGGTAAAACATATTACGACCACGAATTAACCCAAATAGAGAAAGGCACTATCATAGATAGCCTTAACGGAACAACAACCTCCGTAGCTAAAAATGCTAATGCCTTTTCAGAATACAAAGATAAGCGTTTGTTTTCACTCCTGCAAACAAATTCCTCAAAAGTGGTAGATGAAAACGGTGAGCCGATGGTGGTATATCACGGAACTAATGAGAATTTTAATATATTTGACAAGAAAAAAGCAGGTTCAGGGAATGATAAGGGATTAAGAGGCAAAGGATTTTACCTATCTCCAAACAAAAAGACATCCGAAGCATATGGAGGAAGAGTTATTAGTGCATATATATCATTGAAACATCCATTCAACCCTAGCGAATTTGCTTCTGCAGAAGAAGTAGCTAGACATCTAACCAACAGGCTCGTGCAGCAAGGTTATGATGAATATACGGTAGATTCATCCATCTTTAATGTAGGATATTCATTTTCGGTAGAAAACGAATATGCCAACGTATTTAGCTCAATCCTGAAGGAAGCCGGATATGATGGTGTTTTATATCCCAACAGACAAGAAGTCATAACTTTTGATTCTCACCAAATCAAGAGTGCGACGGACAACATCGGCACTTTCAATGAGGAAAATGAGGATATAAGGTACTTGGTGGAGGGTGCAGATTACTTTGTCAATGAGCGATTTAACGAGCAGTTGGAGAAGTTGACGGAAAAGAACGCTGATAGTACTATATTTTATTTAGGAGAACCATCGGCAGAAATGCTTGCAGTTGGGATAAAGGACAGTCCTTTGAAGCTTTATGGCAATAAACTACAATCTAAGGCGAAGAAGCACGGTTTTGACGTTAAAGATGTAAGGGATTTACCTGAGGCTATACACGACCCGATAGCGATATTCGAGGGAGCAGAAGACGGCAGTTTTGCCATACTTACAGAGTTGTCTGTCGGAGATAATAATGTACTGGCTACCCTATCGGTAGGCAAAGGTAACGATGTAGATTTCAATATAGTAAGTTCTGTTTACGGTAAATACAACAAGAATGTTGTGGGCTGGATAAATAAGGGTAAAACGCTCTATGTGAACAAAGAAAAAGCTCTCGATTATCTACGCATTTCCGCTCCAATTGCGGAGGCACAAGATAAAGGAGAACTTAATCTGTCTGCAAGTGCAGAAAAAACTCTTGCTTGGCAAGCTGCTCTCGCTCCCATTGCGAGTGCCACACTCAAACAAGATCTTATTACTGCTACAAAGGTAATAGAAAATTTTGAGAATCCGCCAATAAATGAGAAAAAAGTTATCGACGATACCACAAATGATATGGTACGGTATTCGATAAAAGCCTCCGAACAACTCGACAAGGAAGACGAGATAATGGGTAAAAAGGCGGCAGAGATATACGAGGCGAGGGTGAAGATGGGAAAACAGATGAACCAGAGCGACCCGAAGAAAATGCCGAACAAAAAGATATTCGATGAGATAAACAGAAAGACAGAGAATAGTCGGGCTAAGACAGCTGAGCACGCTGCCGATTGTTATTTGCCAATGAAGCACTTTATTGAAACACTTAACAAGCACGGCTACAATATAGCGGACTACAACAATTGGTATATGAATGTATTCAGCCTTGCGAGTAAGAATGAGGCGGAATATGAGAAGTACCAAGCCGAGAGAAGTGTGCCATTGCAGCGGGCGGCAAAGGCGGCTATGGACAGCGGTAATATATCGTATAGAGAGCTGGAAAACTACCTGATATTGAAGCACGGACAAGAGCGTAACAAATACTATAAGGAGAGAGACGAGAAGCTCGGCGTAAAACCGATGAAAGACTATTCGGGAACTGAGGCGGTGATTTTTGAGGAGTTTTGCAAACGCACGGGTATAGAGGTTAAGACCATAGAAGAGGATATACCTAAACTTGTAGATGGAGACCCCAATATGATAAAATATGACAATGGGAAGAGTGAATTTAGCAAGGACGGTAAAAAGATACCCGATTTCGAGGTAAACAAGAGGTTTGAGTTGTGGAGAAAGCAACATACGCCCGAAGAAATAATCAAAGACTACGAGGAGAAGATAGGCAAAGAAAAGGTAGAAGACCTATGGAGTAAGATACGAAAAGCTACACAGTTTACGCTCGACTGCCAGAAAGAGGGTGGACTTACGAGTGAAGATATGTATAAAAAAGCAAGTGGAATGTGGGAGTACTTTGTGCCTTTGCGTGGTTTCGATATGGGAACAGCACAGGACGAGTACGACTACGACCTTAACGGTATCACACTATTTACCGATTTCAGAGTGGAGCAGACACTTGGACGTACTCGAAGGAGTGTGTCGCCGTTGGCGTGGACGGAGCAGATGGCACACATAACGATACAGCAGAAAAACAAGAACTTGCTAAACCAAAGCTTGAGACGACTTGCGTCTGTAAGTACGGCGAGAAAGGACAATATAATGTTTCTGAGTAAACAATATAAAGCCCCCGACGTAATAGAGAACGGCAAGGTAGTGAGAGAAGGAGCGTTGATAAATCCACCTGCACATACGGGCAATCCGACAGAAGATAGTGCTGCATTTGAGCGATGGGAAGCTTCGATGAAAGAAGGAGTAAAGAATGGCACAGTAGAGGTGGTAGAGCACAGCAATGTAAACTTCGGAATGATAGTATCTGCCGACAAAGTGAAGCAACACGTGGTGAGAGTATATGAAGGAGGACGACCGGTAGATATAATATTTAATACTTCACCGTCTGTACCAAGAGCTATAAACGGACTAAACCACAAAGCAGCTATAAGTAACCATTGGATTTATAAGAATCTGCAAGCAGGTACTCGTCTGATGGCTCAAACGATGACAACATTGAACCCTGCTTTTGTGGGTAAAAACTTCACGAGAGACTACTTATTTGCCAATACGATGTTGTTGGGCAGAGAAGATATGTCGTATGCTGCCAACTTTAATAAGAATATAGTGAAAGCACGCTCGGTAATGTTTGATTATGTGAGAGGCAAGAGTTTACTTGGCTGGGCAGCCGGTGATAAAGGAAGCGTAAGTGATAACGAATATGGCAGGTTGCTAACAGAGTTTGTGATGAATGGCGGCAAGACGGGCTTTTCGCAGATGTTGAAGTTCGAAAAAATGAGTAGCGACTTCAAAAAACAGACTGAGAAGGGAGATAAAAAAGTACACTATGGAGTAAATGACTATATTCATTTTATCGAGGCTGCAAATGACTATGCGGAGAATATAACGAGATTCGCGGCATACTGTACAAGCAGACAGGCAGGCAGGTCGGTAGAGAGAAGCATTAGCGACGCAAAGGAACTGACGATAAATTTTAACCGCAAAGGTACAGATGGCGGAATATGGGGAACGGTGAGAAGTCTATGTGCATTTAGCAATGCGAGCATACAGGCGTTGGTGGTGTTTAGCAGAGGAGTAAAAGCAAATCCCAAACGTATGAGTGCGTTTATAAGTGGTTATACTGCAATGGCAATCACGATGATGGTGATAGCGAGATTGATAGGCGGAGATGATGACGACTACTTTAAGCTCTCGAAGTATGATAGACAGAATAATCTATGTCTACCTATGTTTGGCGGAGGTTTTGTAAAAATTCCTTTGCCTCAGGAGATGAGAGTCTTTTATAAATTGGGAGATGAGATAGCTTTGTGTATTCTCAGGAATGAACCGCCAGATGTAGCGGCTCAGGAGGTGTTTATGGGTGCACTTGACTTGCTGCCGAGTTTTGCAGCAGGGGCAACATCGATAAGCGATGTGTTGGATGAAAAGATAGGAGCAGGCGATTTGCTTTTGGCACATCAACCGATAACAATAATACAGCCAATTACTCAATTGGCGGCTAACAGGAACTTCCTTAACTATCGTATATACGATGATAATAAATGGGGCGGAAGACGTAAAGAGTTGCCTGAATATCGTAAGGCACTGCGTAACAAAGGAAGAGAGACTTATTCGCCTAACTTCGTAGTAAAGCTGAGTGAGGGTATCGGCAGATTGACCGGTGGCTCAGATTTGAAGCGAGGAGTAGTAGAGGTAAACCCCGACGCGATAAACCATTTGATGAGGGGATATTTCGGAGGATTATATAGTAGTACGGTAGCAGCTATAAATATGGGCGACAAAGGAGCACAGTCGATAGCAGCAGGCGAGATGAAAATGAAAACGACAGACAGTCCGACGATGAAAGCTTTCTATGTATCGCCGAGTAACCTCAGATATACTGACGACATACTGAATGCTCGATATATGGACATACTGAAAGAGGCGAAGAAACACGCTAATGTATATGCAAACTACCTGAAAGAGGGTGAAGTCGACAGGTTCGAGAAAGAGACTAAGATGACCGAAGACGAAGCACTTGATTGGCGGTATTTGGTGAAAGGCATAGACAAAGAGGTGCAGGAGCTACGTAATGAGATAGCAACAGCGGAGACTACCAAAGAGCGAGACGAAGCACTGAGGCAACTTGAAGCTTTACAGAGAGAGGCAATAGATATGGCGGAAAAGTTGAAAAAATAAATTAAGGACTGACTGTTCTGACAATTATATTCTGTATTAAAAATGTTAATTCCCACTCCTATGTCGATTTTTTGTATTACCTTAGCAAAGGGATAGGCACGTTGCTTTTTTAATTGTTTTTTTATTTATGCTAAAATAATCAATCAATTAGGAGAGATAGACGAAAAATATGACACAGTGTATAATCTGATAGGAATAACAAGAATATAAAAAGATGAAGATACCGCAATTTTTATATGTTCCGAGAGTAAACACGCTCGGACACGACAAAATTATAATTGAGACTCGCAATAATATTTATTGGCAGGTTTTTGATTTTTTCGATATTGCCGAGCGTACTCAATGGTTGGAAGAACACCAAGAAGAGATGAAAGACCGAAATTTAATTACAGCCAATATTCACAAAAAATATCCGGTATTACTGCTATGTTTTTTTTGTGGCACGGAGATGAAGGCGACGGAGCTGATAAAGATAGGTAACCGGGCGTGCGATTGGTACATTCAGTTTTATCTACGCAATAAGCAGCTCTCAAAGCCACAATTTAGAGAGAAAGAAAAAAGCGAAAAAGCAAAAGAATATTTTAAACACTGGGTTTGGGGAGATAATGTACTATCTAATCCTGATTTACTTTATCTTATCAACCTTGAATATGGAGTGATGGTAAAATTCAATCACTTTGATACGGTATGGAGTACCTTTGAGGAGTTCGAACAGGATATTGCCGACGTACAGTTCCTGAGTGGTCATCGTCCGGATTCAGAGATTGTGGAAAAACTTATCGTCGACGCTTGGAATTTCTTAGCTATCTGCGAACGTATCAATGAAGAAGAGAATTTTTCTGGGGAAGATATTTTCATTGATTAATTGGATAATATATTAGAAAAAAGTATTATCTTTGCGATAGTATTTCACAAAGTCAAAATTTTAATGTTTTGTTTAGTTGTGAATTGCTCAAAAGTTTGTTTTCCTACCTGTAACAAGGTAGGAATTTTTTTTGCAATAAAATTTTGTGGATTCAAAAAAAAGTATTACTTTTGCAATATAATTTCTACTATTGTAGATAGCCGTATCAGACGGTTGTACCCTTCCTGAAATATAGATATAGGAAGGGTATTTTTGTGAGAGAATGAATGAAGGAGCGAGACGTTAAAGTGTAGATAATATATATTGCCACTTTTCTGGCGAGAAGATATTCGGGCTCATATACAAATCCGTCGGCGAAAGATTGGTCTATTACGGCAGCCAGCTCAGGTCGTATCTTGCGTATCTTTTTGGGGGAGGCAAATAGGAGCATACGCCAGAAATCGATACTTTTGTGTCGGTATAACGAACAAATGTATGCGGATAAGACCAATCCTTGTGCAATATCAAGTCTACATCGAGATATGGGTTGCGACTTCGGTTTACGCAGCTTTTGGGCGGCGTATTGTTTAACGTTGAAGATAAAAGCGGTATAGGCCGCTTTGTTGATGATATAAGATTTTAGTCTAAAAAAAAGTTGCTTCATTTCTATAATCCGTATTTTTGTTATTATTATTTGTATAATTATCTATTAGTGTAACTGCGGGCATTTTATTATAGACTATATCCATACCGATACATCGAGTTATGACACGGTCGTCTCTATTGCCCTCGATAGCCTCATAAGTCCCCTTTACTGTATGTTCGTATGTCCCCATTTCGTTGATTGCTTCGAGACAAGGCTCGTAGTACATATCTTCACGCAGTACCTTTTGGAAAAAGGTGATAAAGGCGAGTTTTGAAGTGTGATTGGTGTGGTATCCGTATGTAGGGCGTATGCCTCGACGCACTTGGTCTATTGGAGTATGTGTGTATATATTGCTATAAATAGGTACAATAGTTTCCAAAATAAACTGCGAGTAGTCGGTGGCACGAGGTACGATAGAGTTTTTCTCTACAACTAAAAGAGCATTGCGATAAAACTTGGCTATCTGGACAGCTTTCCACACAATAATATCTTTTGGCAAGTGTCCCGACCACTCGGCTACAACTTCGGGTATGCCTCCCTCTAACATATAGTACCGGTCGATGACACAGATGATAGAATTGTCTGCCCCTTCGGAGAGACCGACACCTATATCTACAATAACCGCATATCTGTTAGAGACGGGCTCTTCGGAAGGTAGAGTCCACACTTTAAGATTTCCATCTGGTGATGGGACGAACTGCAATCCGTCGAGTGCCTCACGTCCGTCGATGGCGTCGCCTACAATCTCGCCTGTGGTGGCAGGCGTGCGACAGCCTTGACGAAGACGTTCTACATCTTTAATATCGAAGACAAGACGACCCGACGACTGAAACGCCTCTACATCGTCGGAAGGAAAATCGGATATAAACCGCCACTCGTCTTGTTGCTCTTTTGCCTTCTCTCTGTACCAAGCGATAGCCTCCAAAGTAGCCCCAAGAGAAAAGATGTATTTTTCTTTTTTGGAGAGAGAGGCAATGAACGTCTTGTAATCGGGTATCTTAACAGAATAAATATCGATATCGAACCAAGCGATGAATATAGCTTTGAAGTTTGATTGTTGCTTTTTTGCTCGTATATACTCGCGATGGAAAAAGTTGCCCGTGCCGTTTGGAGTGCTTTCGTATACGATAAGAGTATTCGGCAACAGAGGTACGGAGTTTGAAATTGAGTTGGTGAGAGCCTCAGGCGTACGCTGCGGAGTACTTTCGTAATAGGCTACTTCGGAGAAGTGAGCTATATTGATATTCTCGGAGCGTATGCCATCTGGCTTGACCGACGAGCCAATAGATATACGGTAGTCTCGTTCCTGCAAGTACCGTGTCTTTTGTGAGCCCTGATATGGAGTGAGCTCCAAAGGAGCGGTTGCTCCCATAAAGATATACGGATAACGAGCAACAGCATTGACAAACATACCACGTATAAGGCGAGCTGCATTTTCGACGTGAGCAACTACAACAGAATTGTACTTAACAAACAATACATTCTGAAACCACCCGCACACAGCGGAGTAGAAGGTAGAACATCCCCACTGCCGACACTTACAAACGATGTGTCGTATCGGTCTGTCGTTGTACATATCGTCGTATATTTCGGCAAGTACCTTACGTTGTCCTCGATTGAGAATAAGAGGTGCGAATGTGCCCGCCGTACCGTCTTGTAGAGACTTCTCGGAGAGTTTAATTTCTATGTTCCAACAGGTAGCACTCCAATATTCGAAGTCATATTTAAAGCGTATGGAGTTGAATATGTATGCCAGACTTGTAATATAGTTTTCGGACGGCACTCCGTTGTTGACAAGATATGTCGAGAATGCTCCTGCTTTTACGATAGCTCTTATGAATGAGTCTTTGAGCATAGTATCGGGCAAGTATATATCTTGTCCGTCGTAATAGTCTGCGATATTGACCTTAGAGCGTGGACAAGCGACGCACCCAAGACCTGTGATTTGGTCGTATGGAGCATTGATAGCTGCAAGGCGGCGTTTGTTTTCGGCGATGTACTGCTCAGCGGTCATATAGAATATATATTAGGCGATATACTTTTCGATATTTTCGACAGATGTATTGAGTGTATCGAGTTCATCCTCGTATGCTTCTTTGAGCGAAGGCAAGAAATTAACACTTACTTGCGGATTGAGTATTGCCAGATTGTGGAAAAGGTTCGCCAGATTCAATCTGAAGTCGTCTACTTTTGCGGCAGTTTCTGTAAGAGTATCGATAATCTTGAGAGAATCGATACAGAGTTGCTGTTTGTTTTTTTGCTCGGCGAGCATTGTTTTAAGTTCTTCGTTGTGTTTGGTTGCTTTATTCATACGAAAAAAAATTATTGATTGTTTATGATTGACTTAAATGTGCGAAGAGTTATAAAAAACTCAGGTGCGGGGTGCATAACTATTTTCGAGAACAACTCCGCTTTCGATATGGTAGGGAACTCCTTTATGAGTGTATCGTGTGTGGAAACGAGAGCTATCTGCAGCCGTTTCTTTTCTTGTAGTCGGGGATACACTCGACGGAAGTATGCGTAAATAAGTCGTTCTGCTTGTTTTTCGGAGATGTAAAATCTCGGAGCAGGTACTTGTCTGATAGAGTACCTACCGATACAGGAGGGTATTGTTTGCCGAATAGCGATGTTTCTTTCTTGTGTTAAAGTCATACACAAAGGGGTATTGGTTAATTACGACTATAACACAGGTATCGGCTGTGAATATGCAAAGGTAACAAAAAAAGATACGCAAAACGCCCAAACACGATACGGAAAACGCCCAAAATAATAAGCAGTACGGAAAACGCCCAAAGATACAGGCGGATGTTGTTATTTTCGCACAACATACTTAACAATAAATAGATATGAAAGTAGATGACAAAGATGGTATGGTAGTGGAGCAGCAGACTACTACTGTGGCAACACCCAATAGGGATAAGTTGTTGAAAGGTCTGCAGAAGCGAGGCAGTAAGCTTGCCGACGATGCCGACTATGAGGCAATCATCGGGGAGGCAATGCCGAGATACAAGGAGCTGGAGAATGGTCATAGAGCGATGTCTGAAGACAACGCTATGATACTCGATGCTATAGCAAGTAATCCCGAAGCGGGAAAATTGCTTGACGAGTTGCTTGGAGTAGACAAGGATGGCAACTCAAAATTTGTAGACGAGGTAAAAAAGAGAGCCGAGCGTATTGCAGGCGACAAGAAGGCGGCAGACGATATGGTAGCCAACCTTAATAAGTCGTTCGATAATATGGAAGAGGCACTGACGGAACTCGAAGCTACGGAAGAAGAGAAGGCTGCCGTAATAGACCTTATCAATAATCTGATATCGGGAAATATCTCGAAACAGATGATAAGAGACTATGTGCAAGGTTTACGCCACGATGACGATGTCGACGACGCTAAGGTAGCGGGCTTGGTAGAAGGAAAAAATTCGGTGATAGACAAGAGTAAACTCGAACTACGAGAAGGCGATGATTTGCCGACGCCGAAGAACAGCGGCACACCGAAGAGAGAGCCAAAGCCAGATGGCGACGGTCTGCCTCTCGGAGTAAGAATAAACCCCGCTAACTATATGCGGAAGGTAGATTATTAAAGATAAAAACAATTAATCATAATTATAACGATGGACAAGAGAATTAGATGGATTTTTGGATTACTGTTTGTAGCAGTAGCAGTGTTGGGGGCGTTTGGAGTGATAGACTTCGGTACGCTTTTCGGAGCGTCGACAGGTGTGGGTATGGCTTTTGCCGCAGTAGCAACACCCGGTATCGACGGAGCAGGTAAGCATTTGAGCGGAGAGGGAAATGGTCTGAGTTTGGAGAATGCGAATGCGTTTTCGCCTGAGATGATTTCTCACGAGTACGACCGACAGGTAGTAATGATGGGGTTGGGAGGCGTGCCCGTAAATACGTTTATGCGACATTTGCCTCATAAGGAAGTGAGCAGTATGGATTTTGGTTATTTCTCTGTCGACTTGCGACAGGTGAAAGCCGTAACGACAGGTACGGCAGTAGCGGCAGGGGGAGAACAACAACAGGTAGAGGTAGGAGCGTTGCATTCTATCTTCGATATCAACGACCAAATCTATATCGAGGGTATAGACGGACATAAGAAAGGTGAGGCAACGCCTACTGTGGGACTGCCGTATAACGCAATCGTCATCGGTAAGACAACAACTCCGACTCCGAAGCTGATAATACAGCCTATTAACGGTACACCTATCACAGGCAAAGAACATAATACCGAAGGTCTTGCCATACCTACGGGCACGAACATTTATAGGATAACCAATCTTATAGATGAGGCACAGAACTACAACACTGACACATCTGCATATCCGCAAGAGACGAGACAATTTATGCAGATATTTATGGCGACTATCTCGGAAACCGAACTATCGCAGAGTGAGAAAAAAGAGATTGACTGGGGCAAGGTGCAGATGAACCAACTGGCGATGCACGAGATGATGAGAGATGAGGAGGCTGCTACATTCTTCGGAGTAAAGAGCTACACAAAACAGCTACTTCCGAAGACAAGAATGGTATATACTTTCGACGGATTCGAAGCTCAGGCACTTAAAGGCGGTTCGCCTGTGATAACGAAATCGAAATCTGCATTGCTTGCCAATAACGGAGAGGCTGAGTTGGTAGACTTGCTTGAGAAAGTTTTTGTTGGCAACAGCGGTAACAATGCAAGGTATATGTTTGCGGGCTCGGGTGTTATCTCGACATTGTCGAAGATAAAACTCAGCGATAAGAGACCTGTGCTGAGAAACGAGGGCAATTACGCTCAGTTTGGTGTAACCTTCACGAAAATGTCGAGCAACTTTGGTACTTTGTATATCTATCTCCATCCTACGATGGATGTTTACGGACGTAAAGACACTGCCTTTATCGTAGACTTGTCGTATGCTGACAAGATGATACGTGAGCCATTACGTGCAGACAACATTGACGTGTCTGAATATAGGGGGGACAAGAAGCGAGTAATCGAGACATTTGCTCCGGTATTCAAGTATCCGAAGTCGCACGCAATCTTCAAATTGACTGCATAAGTATTTTGTATTTTAATCGAGAGAGGGCTATGCTCTATGGTGTAGCCCTTTTTAAAAAAGGAGAAAAAACAGGTATGGTAAGAAAATATTATAGCGGCTATTTGAACTATTGTTTCACGACTTTCTACAAAGACAAGAAATTTGTTTTTGATTTTGTTCCGTTGGAGGGGTATACTCGTGGGACTCTCTATCTCCATAGAGAGGAAGATATGGAGGCTCTCGAGGCGAGTGAAGAGTTCAAAACGGGAGTTGTCACTTTGGCGGAGGTCTTAGGAGAGAGCGAAACCGAGCAAGATGTAGATAATCCTCAATCGGAACAAGGCGAAACCGAGCAGAATGTAGAGGGTAAAGGTGAAGGAGAATCGGAGAAGCAAGATGGAGAAGTAGTGGTTTTCGATAAAGTAACCAAGCTACAAGAGGCGAAACGTATACTTTCGGGAGAACCGTACAATGTATCGGTTTCGAACTTTATGAACAAAGAGGTAATCTTGCAAAAAGCGAAAGAGGTGAGCGTATCGTTCCCGAACCTTCAATAAGAGAGCAATATGACGAGGTCGGACATCATAAAGAAGGTGAAGGTAAAGCTTGAAGAGTTCTCGAATTTCGAGAACCAATCTTATGTATTGCCTGCGGACGATATGATGAAGCCTATCGATAGTTATATTGAAGAGACTATGGACGAAGCGACCAGAGAGGTATTACATATATTACCTCTTTGGTTTGTTTCATCTATGGGAAGAGATGGAGCTGCCCCCGTAACAATAGTGGCAGACGGGTACGGCACGCACGCCGAGATGAATTTGCCACAAGACTTTTTGCGACTTGTGGCGGTAAAGCTCAAATCGTGGAGAAGAGAGGTGAACGACGGACTGAACCTAATATCGCATACTCACCCAAGATATAAAGAGCAACAGAACCCTGCAACGAGGGGACGAATAGACAAACCTGTGGGAGTATTGACGGGTAATAAAATAGAATTGTATAGTGCTGCCGACGCCACAGATGTGTTGGAGTACTTCATATATATATATACTTTGAAAGCCGAACAAGTAGACGACCACATTATAGAATATGTAATACTCAATACTGCGGCGAAGGTAATGGGTATTTATGGTAAAATAGACGGAATGAAGCTACTGCAAGAGCAGTTGGCTCAGAGCATAAAAATGATTGCAAGGTAATATGTCGAAGGTAAAACTAAACAAGAGGAATTATAAGATGTTCGCTAAATCGAATATCTTGAATGCTGCAAGCCCTGCACGCTCTACCTTGTATATCGGTTATGAGAAGAAAAATGAATATGTAGAGTTGCTGAATAGTTGTGCTCAGCTATATAACAACTTTCAAGAATTTAGAGATATGCGAGCAAGAGCTGTGCGATATCTTTTTGGCGACCAATGGGGAGACCCGATAGTAGACCCAGAGACAGGCAAAACCGTAAGAGAAGATACCTATATAAGACGACAGGGGCTAATACCTTTGAAAACCAACGTTATGAGAAAGTTGGTTAATAGTGTTTTGGGGCTATATGCCAATAGTCAGAGCGAGCCTATAGTGGTAGCCAGAGATAGAGACGAGGCAAAAGCGAGCGAAATGATGACGGTAATGTTGCAGTATGTATGCGACATTAATTCATTCAAAGAGATAGACCGCAGAGGTCTTGAAGAGGCTCTTATAAGTGCTGTCTATGTGAGCAACGACCAATATATATGGGACAATGAAAGGGGCAGGTTCGATGTGTATATGTCGAACGAGAACCCGAATAATGTGTTTTTCAATTCGTCGATGCTCGATGTGCGTATGAGAGACATTGACCTGATAGGAGTACTTCGGGACTATTCTTTTGACGAGCTAAAAAGCACCTTTGCGAGAAACAAAGAACAAGAGAAATATCTGTCGGAATGTTATAGGAATATACTACAATATGCTGACTACCGACAATACAAAGAGTTTTTCGACAACAAGACGTTGAGGTCAAAAAACTTCTATATGCCACAAGAACCCAACCAATGCAGGGTAATAGAGGTGTGGAAGTTGGAGACTAAGGAGCGTCTGAGAGTACACGACACTTTGACGGGCGAGCTGTATAAGGCGGAATTGTCGGAGAAGTCGAGATTTGACAAAATAAACGAAGAGCGAATAGAAGAGCTTGTGGAGCTCGGAGGTGTAGCCGAAGAAGCGTTACTGATAGAGTATGAAGAATATTTTGATAGATATTGGTACTACCGGTATCTTACGCCTGACGGTACTTGTCTGAAAGAAGGTGAGACCCCATTTGCTCACAAGAGCCACCCATTTGTGATAACGGCGTATCCGCTGATAGACGGTGAAATACACTCTAAGGTGTATGATGTGATAGACCAACAGAGGTATATCAATAGATATATTACGCAGAGAGATATTATCAACGGCGTATCAATGAAGGGGCTCGTGGTATACGACAAACAGGCAGCTGATAATGCAGGCACTAAACAGAACCAAATAGACAGAGCGATAGCTAAGCCCGGAGCAAGCATAGCAATGGATATGTCGAGAGGGCTACCCATACAACAGATAACGTCGAACACCAATGCGGGAGGCGATATGGCAATGGTGAATATGATGTTGGAGATGGTGAGCCAGATATTCGGTAGTAGTGCGGCTATGCGAGGAGAGAAGGCACAGCCGGGCACACCCGCAAGTCTGTACGCTCAGGAGGCGGAGAATAGCAACAACAATATATCGGATTTGATAGCGTGGTATAATAGTGCCAACAGTCGCAGATTTGTGAAGATATTGAAGCTGATACAACAGTATTATACAGAGCCAATGTATATCAATATAGCGGGTAAGAATTACAGCGAAGAGGCAAAATCTTTTGACCCGACAAAGATACAAAACATCGACTTCGATGTAACTGTTAGTAGAGGACAGAACAGTCTTGCTTACAGAATGGAGAGCGAAAATATGTTGCAGTTCCTTGTGCAATCGGGACTACTGCAAAATATCGATATGGCGATATTCTACGCTGAGAATAGTCAGGCACAGTTTAGCCAGCAACTTGCAGAGAAGCTAAAACAATACAAAGAGACAATGCAACAGGCGGCAGAGGCACAGCAGCAAGCTATGGCTAAGGCACAACAAGGCGGGCAGCCCGATATGCAAGAGCAAATGCAAGAGGCAGGACTTAATGTGGGAGTACCACAAGAGGAGGTAGGGCAATGAGTAGTAAAGTAGACAGTGCTAAGGCGATGGTGCATTTTTGGTATAAGACGAAAGATATATTCGACGAGGTATATAACAGAACATCGTGGATAGGCAAACATCGTCTTGACGGAGAAGGCAACAATATGATAGAGCCTATCAGTTTTAGTAAGGACGAAGCACATACTCTATACAAGCCGTTTCTGAAAGGTGCGGCAAGTGAGGTTTATATGGCGATAAGCTCGCATAATAACGATTTACCTCGAGACTATAGAACGTATGCAGTAGATAGCAATACTGACATCAACGATATAACCGATAGTAAAGATAGTGTATACTTTGCAATACAGAGCGAGGGAGGCGACTTGCATTTGATGGAAGCCGTAGATACAGCTATATATGAAGCCATCATTAATTATATAATATGGAAGTGGCTGTTGATAAGCAATACCCCAGAAGCCCAAAAGGTATATTTCCCTTTGTACAAAGACGCAATGGAGCAGATGAAAGACGGAGTGCGTAAGTTGGCGTGCTTTGCGATAGGACGAGTAACAAGACATATATATTAAAAATAAATTACGAATATGTTAGAAATCAAGAAACTTGGGGAAAAGACGATACGTATAGCGGACACGGCGACAGGACGGAGCTATATGGGTAGTGCGACGTATAAGGTGAGCAGCGTGGGCGGTGATACTGTCTGCTTGCAATCGATATATGACGATAACGAGCCGGTGTTTGTGTCGAAGGTGTCTGATATTACAATAGACGGAGCGGCACAGACGGATGTAAATGCGTGTATGGTAGCTCTCAACGCTTTCATCGGGTCTTTTGAGAGGGCAGCCGCTAATGGTGGCGGCGTAAGTCCCGTCTTTGAGGATTGGGTAATTAAGGTAAAAACCTCTACGACACCAATCGAACTGACAGAAGCACAGGCGGATGAGTTAGGGGGGCTTTTGGAAATGTTGAGAATGTCGAGATATTTGTTTAGTGGAGGTAAGCTGTCGGGGCGAGTGGTGCTGAAAAAAGTAAGTAAGTTACTATCGGATGCCATTTATCTGTTTTCGAATAGCTTAATAGAGACTTTGGAGTTTCCTGAACTGACGGAAATACATCCTAACGGTAGCTTGTCTTTTGCGGCTATAAATTGTACGAGATTGAAAGAGATAGCTTTTCCAAAACTATCGAAATTCTCTATCGGCAATATATGGAGTGCTTTTGCCGATAGCCCTATTCTTGCAAAGGCGACAGTACATTCGGCATTCATTGCGGTACAGGTCGGGCAGTCTGTTGGAGCTTTGTATAGTGCTCCGAATATTACAGACTTAACTATCACGACGAAGATAACGGCGAACTCTGAACTGCGACACCAGAAAAATCTGTCGTCTGCGTCGGTATTGCACGTATTGCAACAGCTTGATACGGCTACAATAGGCAAGTATATTCAATTTGGCGACATTAAGATAGCGGCGACTGACCCACTGAAAGCACAGATACAGGCGGCAATAGATGCACGTACTAATTGGACAATCACCGGTATAACATTGTTGTAAGACAAGACTATGAAGAAGCAAAATCAGGGACAATGTGAAGCCCCGAAGTGGTATGGAGCACCAACACCAGAGCGGATAAGGCTCGAAGAAGTGGCGGGCAAGTGGTGGTATTGCGAAGTATTGGGCATATACGCACACAACGGCTATCTTGCTACTTGTGAGTGTTCGACAGGTTGGGTGCTTGTACCGAACGCCGTGAAAGAGGCGGACGAGGCACGAAAACTGAAAGAAATGGAAGACAAATACAATATAAAAGAAGACGAATATGGTGGAATTTTTTAAAGGAGTGGTAACGGCGGTTGTGGCGTGGGTATTGGCGGTTTATACGTCGTATACGGATGCTTTTCTGACGTTGTTTGTAGGTTTTACGCTGAACATATTGCTCGGCGTTGGGGCAGATGTAAACATTAATAAGAAGGCGTTTAGTCTGCGTAAGGCGACGGACGCATTGCTTTTGTTACTGTTTTACTTTATGTTAATAATCTTTATTCACGTGGCATTGGG
>ERZ772971.463-NODE-463-length-25724-cov-8.715493_pt1 | contig 25724 bp, 19 predicted proteins | sample MGYA00511943_ERZ772971 | MGnify/ENA primary metagenome ERZ772971 (study PRJEB29015, sample SAMEA2737929) | human oral metagenome | biome: human oral; feature: human-associated habitat; material: dental | place: China | collected 2144 ... | reverse complement strand
TTATCAACAGCTGCTAAATTAGCTTCCTTAGCCTTTTCTAATGTATCTTGAGCAATCTTAATTTTATTTTGTGTTTGGCCCCCATCCCACAAGCTCCAGCTAGCGGATGCGCCAATATGCCAAGATTTACTGCTTGTACCAAAGTAGCCATCTGGATCAGCATAGCCACGGCCAGCTTCGACACCTACTGTTGGTAAATAGCCAGCTTTCTCAGCTTTTAACCCCTCTTCAGCTTGTTTTACAGCCATCGCAGATTGTACAAGAGCGGAACGATGAAGCATAGCATACGCTTTTACTTGTTCTAATGTAACAGCATATGGTTTGTATTGCAAATCATGTTCTGCCGTTGTAATAGACGTTTGTGCTGGGTATGCAATCACTAAATTCAAGTTTGCTTCCGCTAAATTCGCTGCATTTTGTGCTTTTACAAGGTTTGTTTGAGAGTCAGCCAAATTAGTATCCGCAGCCAATACATCAGAATTAGCTACAAGACCTACATTATATTGAGCCTTTACATTATCCACATGACCTTGGTAATCCTTAACAGCTTGGTTTGCTACGTCTACCTTGTTACGATACATAATCAATGTGTAGTATCCATTGATAGCATCATATTTAGCTTGTTGTAAAGCTTCTTCATAAGCAGCACCACTACCTTCACGAGCAAAGCGAGACTTATCAATATTAGCATCTAATTCAGGGCTAAATACAGGGGCCTTAATAGTGAAGCTATGTTGACCAGTCTTACTAGTAACAGTTCTCCCCGTCATAGTATTGGCACCGTGATTACGAGTGCCTTGCCATGTATAGGATACATTAGGATTTTTTCCTGCTGCTGTAACACTTACTGTGGCTTTTGCAGCTTGATAATCCCACAAGGATTGTTTTGCAGTGCGGTTATTAGCAAGTGCAAGAGAAACTGTGCTATCTTCATTTAAATTCAATGCGACTTCATATTGTTGTGCATCTTGAGAAGCTTTTTGAGCTAATTGTTGTTGAGTCAATTGAATAGCTTCTTTTTGAAGTTTTGTCAGTTTGTCACCATTATTGACAGATGTAGAAACAACGTCACTTGCGAATGCGCCTGTTGTAGCCATCGATAATATTATGGCTAAAGAAAAGGCCTTCTTATTCATACGTATACCTCCACACGATATGTGTTTTAAAAGACTTGTTTAATACCAAAGTAGGTGCCACCATTTGAAGAACTAAATGGGCGTGTCATTTGCACAACACCGTACGTATTATTATGTAAGCGTATATCAGAACGTAGTCGATATTTAGGATGATTTAAATCATACATAGCTGCAGAAATGCCAAAAGGCCCACGTGGATTATAGTCAATGCCAAATCCGAGCTTGCTTTCAAAAATACCACCGCGTACTAACCATTTATTTGCGATAAATTTACCGCCATTCAAATCAAAATCGGTATCATCACCAATATTAGAAAGTCCAAATTCACCCATGCCTTTATCTGTGTAAACGCGAGCACGACCATTGATACGGACCTCTTCTTGATTTGTATTATAAAGTAAATCCACAGAAGGTTCTACTTTAATAGATGACTTTTTTTCAGAACCATTAGTCTCCGAGGAACCATTAACGGTTTCAGATACATATGGTTTGCCACCTAACAATTTATTGACACGAGCAGAAATTTGCTCCGTATTATGCAATGTTGCTTTAATATTTTCTTGTGCTTTTGGATCCGTTACGGTTCCTTCCATGGAACGCGCCATATGGTCAATACGATCCGTAGTTTGTTTAATATTCGTCAACATAGCACGCATGTCATTACCAGCATTACCATCGGCATTAAATTGTTGAGCCGCTTGATTTAGCTGAGCCGTCACATCTACCATATTCTGTGTAACCGCTACCGCATTATCAGCCATGACAGCCGTAGATTGCAACGAATGTTTTAATGCGTCTTGTGTTTTAGGGTCGCCAATAATATTATTAATGGATTGCAACATTTGTTCCGTACCAGCCATTAATTTTTGAGCACTTTGCATGGCTTTATCCATTGCATCGGCTCCTTCACCTTTAACGGAATCACCATCATGTAAATATACGGTTGATTTACCAGGTGAAATTTGAATAAATTTATCCCCTAAGAATCCATCAGATCCTAAGGTAAATGTTGAATCGCTTGGTATTTGAGTTTTATCATCGATTTTCATCTTCACCACAACACCAGATGGTGTAATTTCAATATCAGAAACCGTACCAATTGCGACACCAGAAAATTTAACCTGATTACCATTTTTCAACCCATTAACTTGAGCAAAATCACCGGTAATCGTCATTTGAGGTTTTGCAAATACGTCTATACGCCCCACAAATATGATGCCCAGCACGAACAACACAACACCTACAATTGTGAAAGCCCCTACTTTAGCTTCCATCGTCCACTTCATTATCTATCTCTCCTTGTTCCGATATCGATAGCCTCCGCCTCACCATGAATAAATTGTTGTACTTTAGGATTAGGTGAGTTTTTAAAATCCTCTGTTTTAGATACTTCTATAAATTTCCCCTTATCAAGTAATGCAATTCTGTCAGCCACATAAAAAGCAGATTGCATATCATGAGTTACTACGATAGATGTACAGCCCAACCGTTCTTGCATACCTCGGATGAGCATACTAATCGTTCCCGATGTAATGGGGTCTAGACCAGACGAAGGTTCATCGTACAAGATGAGCTTCGGATCAAGAGCGATAGCCCGAGCAAGACTAACCCTTTTCTTCATCCCCCCAGATAACTCATTAGGCATATAAGACTCATATCCGCTCAACCCAACCCAACCGAGTCGCTCATCAACAATATGTTGAATTTTATCATCACTCAGATTGGTATGTTCCCTTAGTCCAAAGGCGACATTCTCCCCCACTGACATAGAGTCAAATAATGCGGAGTATTGAAATACCATGCCCATCTTTTGACGTACCTTATTAAATTCTTCTTCAGATAATGTAGTAATATCTACACCATCAACAATAATTTGGCCCGATGTAGGGCGTTGTAAACCTATAATCAAGCGTAATAGCGTACTTTTACCACTACCACTACCACCCAAAATAACAAGCGTCTCTCCATCTTTAATGTTCAGATTAACAGAATCTAATATTACACGCGTGTCATAGGCTACAACCACATCACGTAATTCAATCATAAAGCCCTCGTTCGAGATAATCGATTAAAAGAGTAGAGTCGATAAAAAATAATTCAATACAAATACTAAGATAATACTTGTTACTACAGAACTAGTAGTGGAAAAACCCACAGCTTCGGCCCCCATCTTGGTATGCATGCCCTTATAACATCCTACAAGAGCGATGACAGCACCAAAAACACTAGATTTAATTAACCCCAATGTAAAATCAGAAATGGTTGAAAACATTTGTATCGAATCTAAATAGGTGGCTGGTGCTAAACCCTTAATGGCAGTAGCTACAAAATAACCACCTGCAATACCAATGACAACGCCATAAAATGCAAGGATTGGTACCATAAACATACAGGCTACAACGCGAGGTACAACGAGATAACCGATTGGATTTACAGCCATAACGCGTAATGCATCGATTTGCTCTGTAACTTTCATCGTACCAATTTCAGCCGTAATGGCAGCCCCTACACGGCCTGCTAATACAACACCTACAAGAATAGGTCCTAATTCACGGCCCATCGCAACGGCCATGAGTCCGCCTACCGTACCTTGTGCACCATAGGTAATTAACACATCTGTTATTTGTAATGTCATTACACCACCTGCAAATAATAGTGTCAGACTAATAATCGGTAGTGAGTCTACGCCAAGATGAGCCATCTGTTGCAGCACATGCCATGCATTGAGCATTTTTAATTGTTTTATGGTCTGCCATACAAGTAGCATGGCAGTACCCACATTCGATAAGCCGTCCATTACATTGCGACCTATCGCCTCAAGCCAATTCACAACAGTCCCCCTTACTATTTGCTTATATTTCGAATTTTACTCTACTTGATCATTTGATGGTTTATCATTAGATGGTTTCTCATTCGACGGTTTTTCCTTGGCTGGTTTAGTAACGGTTTTATCTTTTTTATTTTGAGATGCCTTGGAATTTTTTTTATTACCTTGATCTTCTAATTCCAATTTATGTTCCATCTTAACCTGTTCTTTAGCTTCTTTAGCACGTTTAGCTAATACTTTATCACGGTCTTTAACACTCATAACTTGGATTGTGAATTGACCGTCCCCTTGAACAATATACTCTGTGTCGATAGCAGTTTTTTCATTTTTCTTTTCATCATCTTTGCCATCGCTAAGGTCTTCACTACCTTTTTTCTTTTTAAGATCTCCAGGACTAGGTTTATCTTCTACACCTTGAAGTTTTGCCTTTTTCACAGAACTTGTAGAAGCCTCTTCATTTACAAGACTAACGCCATTTTCTAATATTTCTACAATAATTTGATTATTCGTATCAGTCTTTTGTAATTCATCAAACAAATCGTTAAAGTCTTTGTAAACTTTTAAACGGCGTAGAACTTCATCAGTCAAATTATATTTTTGTTTTTCCAATACATAAGGCAATGGGATTTCGCCACCACCACGAACCTCTAGGGTGTATTTACCTAAAGGTTGGTCTTTAGGCACTGTGAAGAATACCTCTTTATTAACTTTTTCCCCACGATATGGTTCCAATGTAACGTCAACTACAATCGTATCACCAGGAGATACAACGGTCGATGATGCAGCTGCATCCACAAGTTTTGCCGTTTTCTTATCTTGCGTTACCTCTGTTTCTACATTGATATCCGCAATTTCATAGTTAATAAATCGATTGTTCATCAATACATCGATAACATTGTAAAATTCATCAACCGTTTTTTCACTAATGGATTCAGAGCTATAAAACATATTTGTTCGCGTTAATGATTTTTGTTCACCATTACGTGGTGTAATCGTATAGGTAATTTTAGCAGTACCGGCACCACTGCGATCTAATGTCTTATTCAACATATTATACAGTGCTGTAGCCGCCAATGTAGGTGTCATATCCTTATCTTCAATAACCTTTACATTAGACTGCTTGTCACGACCCATATCGATATCTTTTAAATGAAAGCGAACTGGAATTCCGCTAGAAATAGTACCAGAGACACCGGCAATGCCTGCACCACGATCCTCTGTAACGGTACCGATTTCACGTCCCATAGAACCTAGTTTAAAAGCTGATTCATAACTTTTAACAACCGTAAAAATATTGGCATTATGCATAAAATAATTAGCAGAACCATGTTTTAAAAATGGATGCCCAAAGGCTACCATTTGTTTACCATCAACATAGGTAACGGTCCCAATAGCACCGAGTTTTAAATCGCCATCAACCAATAACGCTGCTACAGAACCACCAGCCTCTAAAGGCTTTGCAATATCATCACTACTAGAACTAGCAGTATCATAGGTTTCGTAATTGTATTGAGGTAATTTTGATTTAAAATACTCCATAGATGTACTATCAAATCCATAGGCCATCAAAGGAGTTTTCATAGGAATTAATTGTTTGTCTGACCAAGTATTTGTCAAATTCTTTTCATACGGTATATTCCATAATTTCACCATATCTTCGATAGGCGTTATCATGCCAATCGTGCCATCCGCAAAGCCCCAACCATATGCTACGGCACCTACAAGTTTCCCATTAATATATACAGGACTACCACTCATACCATGCGCAATGCCACCGGTCTGTTCCATAACAGGGCCAGAAAACTTTGCAAGAATTAAATGTCCAGATGGGCCTTTATCTTTCATAACGCCCAATACCTTAACATTAAAATTTGATATCGTATCCCCTACTATTACTGTTTTTGCTATACCTTCCATACCAGTCTGTACATCTTGAACAGGCATAAAATCAACTGCCTGTGCCGATGATAGAGCACTACAGAAGAAAAGCGCCAGTATCGTTTTTTTATACCGACGCCAAGAATGAGAAAACTTCATTCCTATCTCCTTTATTTGCTTTCTACAGTGACAACGACTTGATCACGAGAAATATCCGAACCTACTGTAACATCAACTGCAGTCACAGTGCCATTCACCGTGGATTTAGCTGCCGCCATAGGGCCTGCCAATGTTTCTACAGTCACCAATGTTTGACCTTCGGTAACAGAAGTGCCAACAGCAACAGTAGAAGCAACTTTACCTGTTAATACACTTTGGTATGATACAGGGGCCGCCATTACAGAAGTAATCCCTAGTGCTGTTAAAGCCGCTAAGGCTAAAAATGTCTTTTTCATAACGATCCCTCCTTTTACAATAGAATACATATAGACATTATACTAAATCTCTAGCTTTTTTTCAAACAAAATTGTATGCAATGCATCACTTAATTATAAGTATTTTTTCATAAGCACTAGGCATTTCATTACCTTTGTGAGTATAATAACCACCAACCTCTACATCAACACTACCCTGATTGGATAATTCAAAGCCATTGATCGCCCCCAAAGAGGTCAACAAGTTAGCCCCTTCTTCCAGTGTAACACCTACAGATGAAGCATTATGTTTATCTACAGTGGCTACAACGAGCTTTTCATCCTTTGTTGTGCCGATGAAGCTTCGACTACGATTCGTAGAGTCTTTAGGGCCCACATAACTACCATTATGTAAAACCAGTGTGCCCCCTTCAACCATAGCACCGCCAGCAGTTTCTACCTTCGCAAGTTCCTGACGTGGTTGTAATACAACAGACGTGCCCACTTTTAAAGATTTTAATGAAGCTATGGCCTCACCATGAGCAGACAATACAAATTGATTGTTTCCTAATGTGGAATTGCCATTTCCCACCTTAAAAACCTTTCCATTACTTACTGTCACTTCATAACCGAATTCATTTGTATTTGTACTTTCACCAAAACTAGATGTATATAGCGTAAGAGCATTATTTCTACGTGGACCATTTACAGTGGCAATCACCAACGTAGATTTAGGGGTCTTAGCCTGCAACAATGGTTTCTTCTCTTCTATAAAATACCCTCTACTTGGCGTATAGCGAAGAACGCCAACGGATTGAATGCGATTTAAATCTACCTCACCAGATGCACTAACCGAATACAATTTATCAAAGCTCTTTCCCGGAACGGATAAACCGACAGCAGCAATGTGTTGCTGTGAAATTGAGGACAAAGGTTTTCCACCGGGCACACTTGCTACCACCATTGGTGCATCATTGTTAACTGTCATCGCATAAGCGCGAATTAATCCCTCGTTAACTGCTGTTTTTATGTTAGCAGTCTGAATCGATGCACCTACACTTTTCGTTGTCTTCTGACTATAATCTAAAAACAAATCAACAACCACACGATTGGGATTTGATAGGGTGAAAGCATGATAATTAATCGATTGATTGGCAGATAGTCTCACTTGTAAACCATCATTAGTAGGTTGAAAGAACATACCTTTCAACACACCGATCTTATGTGTTGTACGATCTGCGGCATTGGAAATTTTATTAGTTGTATTGGCTAAGTTCAAGGTAACCGTATTTTGGTTTGCGTTATATGACTTAGTCCAAGATAAAGGTAATTCAGTCATATCAAAAACAATACGGCTTGCGCCATCATAATCGGATACTCGCACGGCTGTCAAATCACCGGCACAAGCAGTAACAGTAGTTGTTACCATAATAGATGCCATTATAGCAGCTGTTTTAAGGCGTATCATCATCGAACTCCTTTACAATATATAGAGTTTATAAATTCTGTATGTTAACGTATTCTGTTATAAATCTGAACTAGATATAACAACTTAAATCAGATTATACTTTATTATTAATTTTATACAATCTATTCACTTGTAGTATACACTATTTCTCGTAATAATACAAAAAGCTGAGACAGTTTCCCACCTCAGCTTTTTTAATTCTATTGTAAGTCTTCTAATGTATCTCGCAATGATGACATTTCATCTAGTGTTTTTGCTACCCCTTTAATTACCGCATACCTTGGTAATTCGACTAAATAAGCAGCTATACCAACAGATCGAGAAATAACACGGTCAAGCCCGCTAATCAATGCCCCACCACCGGTGAGAATGATACCATGATCGCCTATAGCAGCCACTAATTCAGGTGGCGTTTTTTCCAATATAGACTTAATTGCCTCAAGAATACTCATAACTTGAGACTCTAATGCACGCTGTATCTCTAGCGAATGTAATGTAACTATCTTAGGCAAACCGCTAATAACATCACGCCCTCGAATTTCTACCTCTCGCTCTTCAGAACGCCGATCTACAGTGCCTGCAGATATTTTTATTTCTTCCGCCGTTAGAGGACCAATGACAAGCTTTTTCTTACGTCGTACATATTGAATAATAGCCTCATTAAAAGAATCTCCGCCAATACGCAACGATTCACTCACTACGACACCTGTATCACAAAGGACCGCAATATCCGTAGTGCCACCGCCTATATCTACGACCATAGCACCAACCTTATCCGCTTCATTTAAATTTGTGCCCATAGCCGCTGCTAAAGGCTCTTCAATAAGAACCGTCTTCTTAGCCCCAGTTCGTAGTAATGCTTCAAGAATAGCACGTTTTTCAACAGGAGTAATCCCTGATGGAACACAAACAACGATACGTGTTTTCATAAGACGAGATGCAGGAACAACAGAACGAATAAAATACTTGAGCATAAATTCTGTCATGTCATAATCTGCTATAACACCTGCTTGCACCGGTCGTATGACCTCGATTCCCGTCGGTGTTCTACCGATCATGCGACGTGCGCTTTCACCTACTGCTAATACATCGCCAGTCCGAGTATCTTTCGCTACACAAGCAGGTTCATCTAAAACAAGTCCTTTGCCCTTGACATAGATTAAAACATTGGCTGTACCTAAATCGATACCCAAATCAAATGTAAGGGAACGACCAAATTTAAACACCGTTTCTCCTACATTCTGAGGGGATACAATACGCTTCAATGTCATAGCTGGAGTGGTCTTTGCAATCGGTTTCGTCCGTTTTTGACGGCGTTCTTTGCGACGTAATTCTGTCACCTTGACCATAGCAGCTCGCGAAGTGCGCTCTACAACCGACTCTTTTTTAGCTTTTGCATCATTATCTTGACTACGACGCAAAGCCGGCACTTGTTTACGCCGGCTTCTTTTTTTTGTATTCTGTTTTGGCCTTTTGTTCTTATTCGTCAACCCGAACAATATCGGCACCTAACCTTTTCAATTTACCCACTAAATCATCATAACCGCGATCGATATGATGTAAACGTCCTACTTCTGTTGTACCTTCCGCAGCTAAGCCTGCACAAACTAAAGCTGCCCCAGCACGTAAATCAGTTGCATTCACAACAGCGCCATGCAAGGATTGCATACCTTCTACGATAGCTTGTCGATTATCAATATCTATATGCGCCCCCATCTTACGCAATTCAGCGACATGCATAAAACGATTTTCAAATACAGTTTCCGTTACTGTGCTTGTACCTTCCGCAATAGTAGTGAACGCCATGAATTGAGCTTGCATATCTGTAGGGAATCCAGGATATGGTAATGTTTTAATATCTACAGCTTTTAAGCCTTTGCCAGTGCTAATAACACGAATACCATCAATATCTTCTTCTACGGTAACACCGGCTTCTTTCAATTTAGCTACTACTGGTTTCAAATGTTCAGGTAATGCATTTTCTACGAATACATCACCGCCAGCCATAGCCGCAGCAATTAAATATGTACCAGCTTCAATGCGATCTGGAATAACGGTATGAATAGCACCATGCAAGGATTCTACACCTTCAATACGAATCACATTAGTACCCGCACCGCGAATGTTAGCCCCCATCGCATTCAAGAACGTAGCTAAATCAACGATTTCTGGTTCTTCTGCAGCATTTTCAATAACTGTTTTACCCTTAGCCATAGAAGCAGCCATGATTACATTTTCAGTAGCCCCTACACTTGGGAAATCCAAGTAAATTTGAGTGCCTTGTAACCCCTCTGAAGCATGTGCATATACATAATCTTCTGTGATTTCAATTTTTGCACCCAATGCTTCAAACGCTTTTAAATGTAAATCGATAGGGCGCGCACCAATAGCACAACCACCAGGCATAGAAATCTTAGCTTCCCCTTTGCGAGCCAATAATGGTCCCATCACAAGGAAGGATGCTCTCATTTTACGTACCAATTCATAAGGAGCTTCGGTAGCCGTCAACATGGATGCATCGAAGATAATTTCATCATCAGCTTCGTTTCGTGTAATCTTAACGCCCAAAGATTCAATAACTTGAGAGATGGTAGCAACATCCTCTAAATTTGGAATTTCCAATAATTTACTCGGTGTTGATGCTAATAAAGTAGCTGCAATAATAGGTAACACCGCATTTTTCGCACTACTAACGCGCACGCGACCATTCAGCTGATTACCGCCTTTAATAACGAGCTTTTCCAAAAAAATTCCTCCTACATTTCTTATATCAAAATGGTTATGTTTATGTATAACCATATTTGTCATACTGTTATATACTAACGATTATTATACTATTTTTTAGGCTTTCTCATCAAGTAAAAACCCCTAAGATTATCAATCTAATCTTAGGGGTCTACACAGACTATTTACTAAAAGCAAAGAAATTAGCGAGCTTTCAATGTTGTTAATTTTTCATCTCTATGAATAGTATCTAGGAATCGTACAGTGCCTGTTTTAGAGCGCATTACAATAGTATGCGTGCGAGCACCACCTGGGAAGTATTGAATAGGATTCAATAAGTTACCACGTGTAATCGCTGTAGCAGCAAAGATTACATCGTCAGTACGAACCAAATCATCAAGTGTCAATACTTGGTTAACATCCTTGATGCCCATTTCATGACAACGACGAACTTCTTCTTCATTTCCTGGTTTCAAACGAGCTTGCATATCGCCACCTGCACATTTAAGTGCTGCTGCTGCTAATACGCCTTCTGGTGCACCACCAGTACCAACAACCATATGTACGCCAGAACCTTCGATACAGCATTCCATAGCAGGGTTAACATCCCCATCAGAAATAAGCATAATACGAGCTCCTAGATCACGAGCTTCCTTCATTAAACCATAATGACGTTCTCGATCTAGCATTACCAAGTTAATTTCACCAACCTTACGGCCCATCTTTGCAGCTACATTTTGAATGTTTTCTGTCAAAGATTTTGTAATATCAATAGCGCCAGCACCACGAGGACCTACACAAATCTTTTCCATGTACATATCAGGTGCATGTAACAAGCCCCCCTTTTCAGCAATCGCCATAACAGCAATAGCACCATTTTGGCCTTTGGCAATCAAATTCGTTCCTTCGATTGGATCTACTGCAATATCTACTTCTGGACCGCCTGCACCAACATGTTCACCAATATATAACATAGGAGCTTCGTCGATTTCACCTTCACCGATAACAACGGTACCGGAAATACGGACAGAGTCAAATGCTTGACGCATTGCATCAACAGCTAAGCCATCGGCTTCGTCTTTTTGACCACGACCTAACAAACGACCACTACGAAGTGCAGCTGCTTCGACTACACGAGCAAATTCTAAAGATAAAGTACGATCCATTTTAGGGCCTCCTTAAAAAGATGTTTATATTACTTATTGATTAGCTTGTTTCCAATCAGCCATGAATTTTTCTAACCCTGCATCGGTCAATGGATGTTTCATAGCTTGTAACAACACTTTATATGGCACTGTTGCAATATGGGCACCAGCTTTCGCACATTGTAAAATATGCAATGGTGTACGTACGCTAGCAGCGATAATTTCAGTATTAATACCGTGAATAGCAAAGATATCCGCAATGTCTTGAATTAATATCAACCCATCCATGCTAATATCGTCAATGCGTCCTACAAAAGGGCTCACAAATGTAGCACCAGCGCGAGCCGCCAATAAGGCTTGATTAGCAGAGAAAATCAATGTTACATTTGTCTTAATCCCTTCTTTTGAAAGCACTGCAACAGCTTTTAAGCCTTCTGGAGTCATCGGGATTTTAACAACCACATTAGAGCCTAGTTTTACAAGCTCATGCGCTTCTTCAATCATACCCGATGCATCACTAGCAATAACTTCCGCACTAACAGGGCCCTCTACAAGATCTGCGATTTCTTTAATGACTTGTTTTAAATCGCGTTTAGCTTTCACAATTAGGGATGGGTTTGTCGTTACCCCGTCGATAAAGCCATAAGAGTAAGCATCTTTAATTTCACTAAATTCGGCTGTATCTATAAAGAATTTCATGGGACCTCCTTATTTGACAGGCGTAATTTTTTCTACGCCGCCCATGTATGGAACCAACACCTTAGGAATCACAACGGAACCATCTGGTTGTTGATTATTTTCCAAAATTGCCGCTACGGTACGACCTACTGCAAGACCAGATCCATTCAATGTATGAACGAATTCAGGTTTGCCTTTAGGGCCACGACGGAATTTAATATTTGCACGACGAGCTTGGAAGTCCGTCATATTAGAGCAAGAAGAAATTTCTCTATATTTATTTTGTGCAGGCATCCATACTTCTACGTCATACGTTTTAGCAGAACCAAAGCCGATATCACCAGTACACAATGTAATAACACGGAATGGCAATTCTAATAGGCGTAATACTTCTTCTGCATTATCTGTCAATTTTTCTAATTCATTCCAAGAGTCTTCTGGTTTTGAAAGTTTTACCATTTCTACCTTGTTAAATTGATGTTGACGAATCAAGCCACGTGTATCACGGCCAGCTGAACCTGCTTCAGCACGGAAACATGCAGTAAAAGCAGTGTAATATTTAGGCAACTCATCTTCACTCAAGATTTCACCGCTGTGATAATTTGTCAATGTAACCTCTGCAGTAGGAATCAAGAAGTATTCTGTATCCTCAACGTGGTACATATCTTCAGCAAATTTAGGCAATTGACCTGTACCTGTCAACGTTTCACGAGTTACCATGTACGGTGTCATCATTTCTGTATAGCCTTGCTTATCAACATGAAGATCAACCATGAAGTTAATAAGGGCGCGTTCTAAACGAGCACCTAAGCCTTTATATACAGTAAAGCGAGCACCGGACATTTTTACAGCACGGTTAAAATCAAGAATATCTAATTCTTCGCCGATATCCCAATGTGCTTTTGGTTCAAAATCAAATTGACGTAGTTCGCCCCATTTTCGTTGTTCCACATTTTCGTCTTCATCAGCACCAACAGGAACAGATGCATCACACATATTTGGCAACATCAACGCAGCATTGCGCAAAGCTTCTTCTACTTCGCGAATGCGACCATCTAATTCAGAAATTTCATCGCCAACGCGTTTCATTTCTGCAATTTTATCATCTGCATTTTCTTTATTGCGTTTTAATTGGCTGATTTCTTCTGTTACAGAATTACGTAATGCTTTTAATTCTTCAACCTTTTGAATCAATTGTTTTCGTTCATCATACGCAACAACAAAGGTGTCAAGTTCACCCTTTGTATGACGATTATCCAAATTTTGTTTTACTAATTCGAGATTTTCTCGAACAAATTTCAAATCTAACATAGTATCAGCCTCTTCTATTATGTCGTACAATTTAGTATTTTAATACATTTAATTCTACCATATAAGATGTTAAATTTACATATTTTTATAAAATTCAGTAATCATTGGCGATTTTAGCACTAAACAGTTTACTGCGTTTACACATTTTAGTGCATTTTAAAATTAATATTTGACGAATATTTGACGAAATAAAAAAAGAGGGTAGCAATTAAGCTACCCTCTAATACGTTTAGTCTAATTCGACTAATCGTTTTAATTCACCATTAACAAACCACATTTCACACGTTACGTTATCGCCATCTTTCAAGGTAGCCATATATAACCCCTCTTTGTTTGGTTGAATATCTTCTGCAAATTGATGTGTTTTTCCGTTAAATGTAAATACTTGTGCCATTGTGTTATTCCTTTCAGTTATAAAGTAATACTTTCCAACTGTCAATTAACAGTTGATTGTTGCAATCCGTGCAACTCGGAGATAGTTAGATCACCATTCCTTCACTGTGTAAAGTGCGCTACCGCCCTCTAAATGTTGTCCGTTGAAATGTGTTAACACTTCAAACTTACCTGCTTGATACCCTATAGTTTCATAGGCTTTATTATCTATCAAAGTAACACCAGCTTTTATCTTGTGTCCTTTGTTTAGATTAATTTTGTACACATCGACTTTCTGTTCATCGGTGTTAGCAACTACCGCGGTTCTATCAGATTTTTCTGTTGCTGCTTTAGGTACATTAGGATTGCTATGTGCAATATCCTGTTTTACCTTTTCTGTAGCAACTTCAACTGTTGGTGCTTCTGTGTAATAAGTCGCTATCGGTTGAGTTCTTTCCTTTTTGGAAATAACTTCCTGTGCTTCTGTTTCAGTAACATGAATTGCTTTTGATAATTCTGTAGGTGATTTAGCCTGCTCTTGTGTAACAATAACAGGCTTTTCTAATTCTTTTTGTTTGTAATGATATATCAGTACACCTACAATAGCGATAAAAACGCATAGGGTAATCGCTATGGCTATTTTGTAGTGTTCCTTGATAGTTTGTACCAACTTACTAATTAACATGACTTACACCTCGTTTAATTAAATTTAGTCTAAATCGTTCCATCGTGCATCATAGCCACGTACGTCTACATGCACAAAATCCTGATAGTAATATCTGCCAATGCCAATTCCTTCGCCTAATACTTCGCTTGCACATTCTTCTGCTAAATTAGCTAGATAATCTACATCAATTCCATCGTATGTAATATCTGCTGCCGTACCCAGAACGTGTTGAGAGTTAGATACACCACCTACTTCTGCATTATGGGTAGGGCAACGATAACCACTCAAAATATATACAGGAACACCCAAGCGTTCACGAATTGCATCTAGCAAATCCACCAATCGTTTATCAATCACATGATCTAGGCAAGGTGTGCCATCATCATGAAATCCGTGATTGCCACATTTACACGCAAATTCACTTTCATCAAAATATTTACCAACTTTCATATTCATATCTCCTTTACTAAAAGAGGGTGCTAATATTAGCACCCAGTATCTTCCTTTTTTACTTCTTGTTCTTTCGTATATTGGGAACGCTTAACACCACCAGTAGCACCAATATAACCGCCTAATACACCGACTATTACGCTTGCCAAATCTTTTTGTTCGAGATAGATAGTCATGATTAACGCACTAGCCAAGGCAATCAGCGTAATCATATCTTCATAGTTAATCTTCATTTAATCGCTTCCTTTACCGATTTAACGAAATCAATCACTTGTTTAAATAGTCCTATCGCACGTTTGAACCACCTCGTTTCTACCAATTCGAGTTCTATCATATTTTCTACACACGATGCCAATTCGATAAATATAGGTATCAAATACAACAATGTGCATAGGAATACATCAACACGGCCCAATACAGGTACTTCTACATCAGGCAATGTTAATAGAATAAACGCTAACAAAAAAAGCCACGGATAGGATTTGACTAATTTCTTAGTCATATCCGCTCGTAGCTTACCACTTACTAGAAATCTATGTTTTTTACCATTAATTTCAACTGGTGCCCAACCTCGCCATGCAATAGCTAGAATAGTGTTCTTGATTGTAATTTCTCTATTCGTGGCTAGGTTATAGTTGCGTGCCTCAACTAAGACACGCAAGAAAGTATCAACAAATACCAATACAACACTTGTGAATATAGCTAGTGAAATTCTAACTGCCTCACTCGCATTAAAAAGTTCGACCATAAAAGGTTGAGGAAAAATTTCAATCATGCTTACTCTCCGATTCGCTCTATTTGCTTTCATCTAATTCCATCAAATCATTATGCACACACCCTTCTGTTGGACATGTTCCATCCGCATTTAGAGTTGCCCAACAGTACTCACAAAAATGCATTACTGGAACTTCACTTTTAATTTCCATAATTATTTCACCGCCTTAATCTTAGCAATCATTTCAGCTTGCAACGTTTTATATTGCGTTTGTAAGTCGCTAATATCACTATTAGCCAATCGTCTGCGCAATACTGCTTTATCAAGCACATCAAATCTTTTATCGTAATATGCTTTAATTTCAGCTATCTTTTCAGCCTTTGTCTTTTCTTGCACCTCTACAGGAATATCAACGAATTTATCGTTAATATATGCCTTACCGTTTGTAAATTGCGCTTGCATATCACTATCACCTGTTATGATATTAGCAGTTGGATATTCCTGTTTCGCTAATTGCTTTGTTTCTTCTAATGTGTCGGCATGAATACCGACTACATAAGATGTTTGGCGAACGCCTTTTTCATCTAATACAAATAAATACATATTCTTGTCCTTTCTTGGAGGTTATTAAAATCCAATCGAAATAACCGATAATCTAAACCCTTTATAACTCCAATCCCAATTTGTCCAACAATGGAATGTAAGTTCACTGAGGCTAGATTTATCTGGAGCATAATTTATGTCGATATACGTCCAACCATTAGCTAAATTTGTTTCTGTTGAGCCTAATGCGACCATGCATTTTGATTTGTAAGCAATAGGCAATCTATACTTATATTCTTTGCCAACAGGCACATTATCGCTATAATCAACTGATTGTTTTCCCCCTTGAATAATTAATCCACCAAATAACTTGCCAAAACTGATATACCACGCATTTTGATTAGATAAATCATATCTCACGCCCAATTTTTGTAATGTTTCATCACCCAACGCTTTAATTACATCATCAGCATCCTTAATTTTCAAATTGCTTAATAATGTTTTTACCAATGCTAGGGTCGGTGCTTTTGGTTGGCCCTCTGTATTATCAACTGTGGTCAACATATTATTGACATGTTGGATAATAGCATTGAAACGATTGTCATGAGCGGTGTTGTCAGTATTATGATTGTTAATTTCTTCAACTGTTGCTAATCGTGCAGTATTGATTGAGTTTTGATAGTCCTTGTTTGGATCACCAACATAAATATCGACTTGATGCCGTTTACTAGGTTTTTCTGTTAATACCGCAAAATAGAATTTACCATTGCAATATGCTATATCTTCAATTTCAGTAGTTCTATTAATCTCAATGATTTGTTTAACTGTGCCAAATGGTGTACATTCTACCAAACTACCGAGCGTTGCACTCATGATACATCCGTTAAGCATTAACGCACCATTATTGTTAAAGTCATCGTATTGGTAGTCAATTTGATACGTTTTCATTTTCTTGAAATCATCATTATACAAGTTGACTTCGCGTAAGCGTTGTTGACCGCTAATTGGTACGATGCTCACATATGTCCGAGTGATAGGGTCATATCCGATATTGAACACACGCTCATTCAATGTGATGGTCTTTTCAAATGCCATTGTGTCAGCATTAAATACAGATAAGTTATTAGGATTTTTTAAACCATTAGCAAGGTAGATTTTATTTGTATATTTGTTGTAGCACATAGTATTGCAATGGCCCATTCGTTCTTGGTCGCTAAACTTATACGTACCTACGATTTCAAATGTATCTGGATTGAGTTCATATATATTTTGCTTTGTACCATCACTATTGATACAAGCTAGTACAAATACATTCTTTTTATCGTTATATGTAAACCCTTGACATTGATTTACCTCATCGCCATATTGAATATTTTTAACAAATGCGATATTGGATGCACCTTTTAACATTGGTGTTTCGGTAGGATAGAATGGCTTAATGTTGTTGTATGTACCCATATCCATAACACTATCAACAGTATCAAACGAAACATGTTCATTTACTTTGTAGATGCCATTAGGAATTAACAGTATCTTATTTTTAAGATTATCATTAGCACGTTTGAATGCTGCGGTATCATCAGTTACACCATCACCAACCGCTCCAAAGTCTTTAACGGATACGATGCCATATAGGCTATCTTTAGGAATAAACTTTGTATCTGCTTCGGTTTTTGTAATCAAACCACCGCCATTAGGCAAGGCGATTTGCTCTGCTTTATTAGCTGCAGTTTCTGCACGTTTCGCCGCATCAGCTGCCTTAATAGCATTACTTGAGATTGATGTTTGTTTATTGTCAATGTCGGTTTTTAAAGTTCGTGCTTGGCTTACCAACTCATTAATATCACGCTTATCAACAGTTGTTTGACCTGCATAAGCCTTTGCGTCTCTCACCAATCGCTCTGCCGTAGCAACATTAGTTGAGGATGTATCAAGTGCAGTATTGCTAGTTGCTAGTTTATCATCAACTGTACGGCTTAATTCTGTGATTTCACCACCTAGCGTTTTTATCACTTCTGCATTAGCATTGATAGTTTCGCTTTCTGCTTTGATTTTTTCGTATGCATCAATAGCATCATTTGCTGCCTTTGTCGATGTATCTACAATCTTACGTGCAACTGTTGCTGCATCTTCATCACTACCAACACGGATTAATAAAGCCCTATTCATTTTCTCTTGCATTTCTTGCATGATAAGGGTTAGTTTGTCAGCCATTCGTTCAATGTTTTGGTATGGGTATTCATCAGGTAAATCTGTACCTTGATTGATTGGTGTTCTACGTTCAAGAATAATCTTGTGCGTATTGTCTAATGGATCACCATTAGCAGGATATGTTAAGGTTTTGTTTTCTTTGTCATAATCGATGTTTCCTGTCTGCACGCTTTCTGTGCCGTCTGCATCCACCATGATTAAAGCTATATCTTCAACCATGTAAAAGTCATACGGCCATATCCATTTTTTGTTAACTCCATCACATTGATAAACTACACTAGGTTTATTGACCTCTGGTATCATATTTGTTCCCCTTTCTAATTAAATAGGACTACCCATAATTGAGTAGTCCTTATTTATTAATGTTTGTCTTTCTTCTTAGATTTTTTATCTTTCAATCGTCTATCAAACATGATAGCCATAATGACATCTTCTAGTTTTGCATCAGTGTCCGTTAGTGCAAATTTAGATAATGTCCACAATCCATCTGTAATGGTATCACTAAAACCTATGATGCGGTTTGATACTTGTGATAGGCTTCTACCTACATCTGTTGCATCTTTATTTTTAGAAGTTATAGCAGTGTACATATCTTGTAACTTATCCATAATAGAAGTAGCTATAACAGAATTAGTTTTACCAAATGACTTTTCACCTAATATGTTACGCATTGTCATATTAGCAACATCACGTACAAGTGGTACACCCATAATAGATTGAGATGCTAACTCTTCAACAAACGATTTGACTAAATCCTCTGGATTATCATCATCTCCATTTGTCATAGCTTTATATGCCATCATACCTAATGCTGGTATAACAATCGTACCCCATATCATGCGTACAAATTGTCCGTAGTTTCTTTGGTCTTTTAATCCATAATACCCCTCAGCAAGAATGTTATACAAAGTATTCGCATAGGAATAAAAAGGTACAAACAATTGAACCCATGCATCCCTAGAACGCTGAATGCCTGCACTGTCTTTTGTATCGCCGCTACCGAATATATCTCTTACGGCTCTATCGCCAGCACTAATAGCTTCCTGTTCTACAAATTCCACCGTTACTCCCTCAACACTTTGTAACTCTAGTACTTTCTTATCGTATGCAAATTTCCATATAGGAATAGACAAGGCAAAATCAGTTTCTGTTAACAGTCTAAATCCCATTTGGTTAATATCATCACGGATATTAGCTAATTGTTCAGCCTTATAACCACCAACATTTGTATCGCCAATGCGTAAACCTTTACCCTCGATAGATAAGCCTTGCTTCAAATCCTTATCTAGGGTTTGAACACGTTCCCTCATGAATATAGATTGAGATAAAACGAAATCACGTGTTGCGTTATACTTGTCCGTACCTACACCATAGAACCCAACACCTGCATCACTAATTGCTTTGAGTGTATTCCCTACACCAATACGATACATGGCAACAGGAATGTTCAATGCATTTTGTAATGCGACTGATACACGTCCAATCATAACTGCCTCAGTGGTGCGTTTCTTTAGTGTCATAAGCAATCTACCGATAGTACTCACTTGTGATGCTTCATCTTTCCAGTTATCTCTAACCCATGTTCGCAAGAATTGGTAGGTTTCCATACCAAATTTATCAACGATATACTCTTGGAAACGGCTATTACCTACTAGCTTATTTACATCGGTTACTGCTTTACGCATCGTAACGTGATTAATAGCTTCCGTAATAGCATTAGGAATTACATCGAAATCAAGCATTAAGGATTTACCTTTCACTACATCCAAACGTGATTTAGTAGCACCCATACCTGTACCGAATATTGCATTACTAGCAATCATCGTCTTGGCTATATCTTCTGTTTGGAAATCAGATACTTTAGCACTTACTTTAGGGTTGTACACAATAGGGAAATATTGACCTTGTATTTCTCTACCGCCAATTGTGAATGTAATCCCCTTTTCTTTCTTCAAAGGGTTACCATACAATTCCTCTTGTACCTTGCTACGTTCTTCATAGAATGAATTGATATGTTCCCATGTGCGGATAACAAATTCCCAGTCCTTATCCGTCATGTATTCTTGGAACGCTCTCTCCATTTCTACTTCATTACTTTGAATAGTTTCTAATGCGCGCTGTCTATTCTTTTCTGTTCCCCAATTTAAGGCAAGCATGATGATTTGCTCTTTTGTTACGTTGCGTAATTCGCCTACGTTATATAAATGATCATTGCGAACATCAAATAGTTGTTTCTTGGAATATACAGCACTTACATCTTTTGCTAATCTACGCATTGCAATTTCTTTGTACTCATTGAATTTCTGAGTAGCTTTAGAAATTGGTTCATAGATATATCTAACTGCAGGGCCATTCTTTCCGCCATCTAATCTGCGTAAGAATGTTTCCGCTTTCAACAATGATAAGTTAAAGTTATTTAACGTGTTAGACAATGCATCAGCACGGCTGCGGTTGTTTAACTCATTGAATACATTCCCATTATCTCTGCCAAATGTTTCGGCTGCCTTATCAATGATTTGGAATATGGCGTCATCAATTGTAACGTTATTCCCCTTTTCATCGATTAGTGTACTTCCCTCATATTGAGTTCTACCGCTCTTGTACATACCTGTCATGAGTTCCTCTAACTGTTCGAGTTCACTCATTTTAAGAGTACTAAACGTTCTAGGTGATTTAGCATCGAACATTTCGTATATCCATGGTTCAAGTTGTACAGTCGCTTCCTTATCGCCCATAATGTCAGCATCTGCATCGAGTGCTTTAATTACGGCCATCATATCGAACCCATTAACAGGTTGTAAGCCATCGTACTTAGTCAATCCCATTTGATATGCCATGTGTGTATAGAAATAACGCATATTAGGCTCAACCATGATAGGGTTTTGACTACGTGTCATGCGGTTCAATTGGTCTAACAATTTAACACGCAATTTCTTAATAGCTTTTGAATTTTCAAACGCTACTCTTGCCCTTGCTTGATTTAGCATTTGTGATTGTTTAGCACGTAATGCTTCATCTACTTTACCAGTTGCCAATGCACTATCTGCTTTCTTGCCATCTCGTACTGCTTGATTTTGGTATTTCTTGTACTGGCTAGCTTGAGATAATGTCAAATCTCCTAATTCATTTTTAGCACGTTCCATGTATTTCGGAATAGTACCAAATCCACCATCACGAATTGCACGAACCGCATCAATACGTTCTTGCAACTGTGCTTTTAGACTTTCAATCTTATCTTGTGCAGTATCAAGTTCTTTGGATGCACTGCCTAATTCCTGTGCTACCCTTGCATGGTCTTTCTTGATGCGTTCAGATTTCGTCAATTCTTTTTCAATTGGTTTCAATTCTTCATCAAGATTTTCACTGTTAGGGTCTAGCTTTTGTAATTTGCTTAGTAATTCCCAGTTCTTAGCAAGGTCTTTATTGGTATGTGCCTTAATCAAGCGTGCTTCCTCTTGAGTGAGTTCCATTTGTCCTTGATTGGATAGTAGCATTTCTTCGGCTATTTCTTGGTTAGATTTGCCTGCGTTTGGATCATTAACAAACTCATTTCTAGCGTTTTCCATTTCCTGTGCTACTGCTTCATCGTAAGTACTGCCAGCTTCCTCACGTTCCGCCTTTTCTAACCCCTCAATAGTTCGATATTGTGTATTTTCCAATGCACCATCACCCAATGCCATGTATCGTTGATGTTCTTTATAGATAGGATATTCTTCGATTAAACGCTTTTCGATTGCAACCTGCACATCGTCTTTCACATCTTCCCATTCTTTAATAGGTCGATTATCTAACTCTTTCATGTACTTACGCATTACACGTTCTTTAGCTTTTTCTTTAATATCAGCGATGTATCCTTGTACTCGTGCCTGTTCGGTTTCGTTCAACTGTTGATACAATTTTGTATTTTCAAATTGTTCTAATGCTTGCTCGTGTGCGTAGTTTTCAATGTCATCTTGCGTAGCTATCATACGTGCCATTATATCTTTAATGTCGGATGGTACTTCACCGCCTAAACGTTGAACACTACGATAAATACGAGTTAACCATTTAGAGAATTGACGGAACACACGTTGTAGTCCTTTTGTTGGTGCTTCGCCACTTCGTAAGTAGCTTTCCCAGCCTCTTGCGAATTTCTCGTGTGCTTTGGTATTGTCTACGTTTTCACCGTCAACCCAACCGCTCCACTCTTTGAGTGCGTTCCAATCATCAAGTAATTGTTTAGGTGCATTGTCCATAGATGCTAGTTTTTGAATGTCATCAAAGAACACATGGCCCATTTCATGTAAGAATGTACTTCTATCTGCGGTTTTGAAAATGTTGATAATACGTTCACCATCGCTCATGATTTCGGTCATGCCATTAACAGATTGATTGTACTTTTCAATGACTTTAATTGCCTTATCATCGAACACCACATAACATCGTCCGTCCTGTTCGCCATCGTAGTATATACCTTTTATACCGATACTATTTAAAAACTCACTAGCCTTTTTAGCGTTTTTTACATTATAAAGATTAAAATGTTCATCATTACCAAGTGCGTGAGATAAAAACGAATACAGCTGTTTACCAACAATGTTTGTTTTTTCTAATGCACCATATACATCGGTCTTAACATTCGAGATAACTTTTTCTTCACGTTCACGCTCTACTTGTTTTTCTTTTTCGTATTTCGGATATAACTCATATCTAAACTTTTCATATACATTTTTTAACAAATCATCGTTACTAGCTATTGTATCAATACTTTCATCGATGCCAACTGATTTTAAAAATCTATCAACATTTCTTTTTTGAATTTTGTTGATGTCATTTATTGTTTTGTTTTTGTTGTGCAGTTCAGATATTATGTACCCTACATCTATAAAATGCGTGTATTTATTAACCCATTTATCCCCAATAATAGCATCTTTATGATATTTAATTAATAGGCTTGTAAAACGTTCTAGTTGTTCATCTGACATTTTATGCAATCCATTTTTCAAGCTATCTCTTACATATCGGCCGTATCCAGAAATAGGGTGTTGCTCTGGTAATAACTCTGTTTCGTTTGGTATTTCAACTTTAAACAAACTGCTTTTGTTAGAACCTTGTAATTTACTCAATACATCTTTATATTGCTTAGATACTTTCTTATCTTTAGCAAAATACAAGCCCCAGCCATGTACTTGATTACCCTCACCAGTACCAATAGCACCTAAATCAAATTCATCAAAGTCATGTGGTGAACCATGCCATGCGGATTGATAATATTGATAATTATGTTGTTTTCGGAGATTGTCTAAATCATTTTCGTTTGGTATACTATTAATAAATGAACGACTTAGTTTAATCCCCCCAAGCCATGGTGGCTGGTTTTTTGGATTATTACTAAGTCGTTCTTTGTTTATATATATTAAATCCCCACCCAATAACAAATCATAATACGCTATATTGGTATTTCTAGCATAATAAGATTGTACAACATGATAATCACCTCTATCATTGTATTTGTTCAATAATATTGGCATCATTATAGGCTTTCCGTTTAAACCAATTACTTCAGTTATAATGATAATTTTTTTGCCATTATCTGCACTAAATATTGCAGATGGATTTGCAATAGTGTTAGGTAACTGTTTCAACATATCAATGGAAACTGTATCATTATGTCCAGATAAAATTCTTTTACCGTTAGAATCAAATACAGGTGAACGCAATATTTTATGCAAAACACCGCCTGTAATTTTGATTTTTTTTAAGTCAAGATTAATCAACTTAAAGACTAATGGTGAATCCATTATATCTATTGTTTTTTTACTTCCTATATTATTAGCATTATCTACATTGTTAGCCCAATCACTTAATACTTTATCAAGTTTGCTTTCCCATACTGCTTTTGTATTTTGATTATAACCTTTTTGATTGTCTAAAACTGCATTCATATTAATACGCACGCTATCACGGAAATAATCCATAGCGGTATAACCGCCTTTGCCCATTTGTCGCATATATTGTGCCATTACATCAGCGTGTTGTGCCATTAACAACGCATTAGCCTTTGCCGTTTCACGTTGTTTTCTATCTGTGCTTTCACCAATCGCTTTAACTACTTTGTTGTACACTTCATAGCCACTCTTGGATAATTGCATCCGTAACGCTATATCGTTATCGGCTAATGCAAAAATCTTATCATGCAAGCGTTCAAGGCTTTCAATTTGTTGTAGCGTATGCTCCATATCAGCATGATGGATATTGCTTTGGTTAAGTGCTTCCACATTATCAGCAAATGCAGTTTGTGCTTTTGCTACGCTTGAATGAAATGCTGCTCGTCTACGTTCTGCATTCGTGCGTGGTGATTTACCGCCATTGTTAGACTTGTAATCAGTCAACCATTGTGGCTCTACACCGCTTGCCGTAGCTTCTTTAATATCATTGTCCATGTTGTCAAAGTCGCTTGCGTAGTTTTCACGATACTCTTGCACTAGGTTTTTGTACAGGTTGTTATACGCTTGCTTAACCTGTGTAGGGTTAGCGAATACTTGTTCTAGTACTTCACGATCTACATCGCTTGCATCTTCAAATTCATCACGGATAATGCTTTCTTTAACTCGTTCAGCTTTCTTTTCTGTTGCATCAACTAGGTTATTATTAAAGGCTTCTACTTCCGCTTTTGCACGTTCTAGCGTTTTCATAGACATACCGCCACGAGTAAAGTATGTGCTTTCTTCTAGTGCCTTTACAGTTTCTTCCGTCAAGCCGCCGCTCAACTGTGCGTATTTGCCAATTGGTACTGCTATATCTGCATCCGCCTCGATGCTTTTGGATACTTCCTCTTGCGTTACCAAACCGCTATCAATCATATTTTTAATGGCTAATTGCCCCTGTTCGGTTTCTGCCATTTCATTGACATTTACATAAGCAGTAGATACACCTATATTATCGCCCTGTGCTTGTACAATCTTTCCGTACAGTTCAGGGTTTTCTTTTGCCATTTTGTTTGACGATGCATCTTGTTTCAATGCTTGCATGATAGCGTTACCATTTCGATTTTGTTCTGCCATCACGGCTTGTTGTTGCTCTTCTGGTGTTAACTTTTGAAATTCATGGAACGCTTTCATAGTGTGAATACCACTCACACCGCCACCAATAGCACCCAAACCAATAACGGCTGGTAGTGCTTGTAGCATTGCACCGCCTGCACCTA